>Ga0209409_1002974_pt1 | contig 11649 bp, 10 predicted proteins | sample AD_JPNMR1_MetaG_FD_184424 | JGI IMG/M metagenome (GOLD analysis project Ga0209409, IMG submission 184424) | Active sludge microbial communities of municipal wastewater-treating anaerobic digesters from Japan - AD_JPNMR1_MetaG (SPAdes) (version 2) | ecosystem: Engineered > Bioreactor > Anaerobic...
ACTATATGGATAAACTTAGTCCAAACACTGAAATATATCATACAAGATGGTTAAAGATCGTTTGACACTTTAGAAAAAGCTAATTTTTTAGTAAAAATAACTTTTAGATTGCAAATGATTGTAAAATATCGAAACAATAAAAGATTTAATTCTTTTCTTCAAAAAAATCTCATTTTTTCTTTCTTTTGAAAAAATTAGGTTTTAATAGGAAATCCCAAGATTTAAATTTTTAAAACAATGTTATACGTCTGACTATTAATAAAGAAATAAAATTTAAAAGAAAAAAAATGTTCCAAATGTTTTTTAATCAGAATAAAAGAGATATATTTGCAATTCTATTTGAATTTATTATCAATTAATTAAATAATTTATTAACTCATTTAAAAATATTACTACAATGACAAAAGCAGAAATTGTAAATGAAATTGCCAAAACAACCGGAATAGATAAAAATACGGTTTTGGCTACCGTCGAAGCTTTTATGGAAACAGTAAAAGATTCGTTAGCAAAAAATGAGAATGTTTATCTCAGAGGATTTGGAAGTTTCATCGTGAAAAAAAGAGCTAAAAAAACAGCTCGTAACATTTCAAAAAACACGACCATTATTATTCCAGAACACAACATTCCTGCATTTAAGCCTGCAAAAGCTTTTATGAATGTTGTAAAATAAAAATTTAACAGTAAAAGCAGTATTAATAATGCCAAGCGGGAAAAAAAGGAAAAGACATAAAATGTCTACCCATAAACGAAAAAAAAGACTGAGAAAAAATAGACATAAGAAGAAATAAGACCTTGGTCTTTAGTCATTAAAGTCCAAAAAACAAACTTAAAAGCAAAGGGGCTTTAAGTTTGTTTTTTGTTATATTATAATCAAAATAAATTAAGAAAGTGAATAGTGAATTAGTAATCGATGTGAAACCATCGGAAATTTCTATTGCGCTGCTTGAAGATAAACACCTGGTAGAATTAACTCATGAATCGCGAGAAGAACAATTTTCAGTAGGAAATATCTATTTAGGAAAGGTAAAAAAAATTATGCCTGGTTTAAATGCAGCATTTGTCGATATCGGTTACGAGAAAGATGCTTTTATTCATTATCTTGATTTAGGTCCAAATTTCAATACCCTTTCTCACTACACGACACAAGTACTAAACGAAAGGAAAAAATTCCCTTTTTTACAGAAAATAAAAGTCTTCCCAGAAATTGAAAAAAATGGTTCTATTAATGATGTTCTTAAACCGGGACAAGAGATATTAGTTCAGATTTCAAAAGAACCTATTTCAACAAAAGGACCACGATTAACTTCAGAAATCTCTATCGCAGGACGTTTTCTGGTATTAATTCCTTTTAATGATAAAGTAATGATTTCTCAAAAAATCAAATCAGAAAACGAAAGAGCACGCTTAAAGCAACTAATCCAGAGCATAAAGCCAAAAGGATTTGGTGTAATTGTAAGAACTGTTTCTGAAGAAAAAAAAGTAGCTGAACTCAATAATGAATTAAATATTTTAGTAAAACGATGGGAAGAAATTGTAAATAAGCTACAACAATCCAGGGGAGTTACGTTGTTATCAGAAGAATTAGGTCGAGCAGTTGGAATAATTAGAGATTTATTTAGTCCAAATTTTAATAACATATATGTAAATGATCCTGAAGTTTTTAATGAGATACGCGATTATATCGAACTTATAGCACCCGAACAAAAGGATATAGTTAAACTTTACAAAGGTGAGATTCCAATATTTGACAATTTTGAAATAACTAAACAAATTAAATCTTCCTTTGGGAAAACAGTTTCGCTTAAAAATGGAGCTTATCTCATTATTGAACATACAGAAGCATTACACGTTATTGACGTAAATAGCGGAAATCGGTCGAAAGCAGGCAGTGATCAAGAAGCAAATGCACTGGAAGTAAATTTAGCTGCTGTTGATGAAATTGCCCGTCAATTACGACTACGAGATATGGGAGGAATTATTGTCATTGATTTCATTGATTTACACAATGCTGAAAATAGGCAAAAAGTATATGAAAGGATGCAAGAAATGCTTGCTAATGATAGAGCTAAACATAATATCCTTCCATTAAGCAAATTTGGTTTAATGCAAATTACAAGACAACGTGTAAGACCTGAAACACACATAGACATTGAAGAAACGTGTCCTACTTGTTTTGGTACAGGAAAAATTAAACCTTCCATTTTATTTACTGACCAATTAGAAAGTAAAATCGATTATTTAGTTAACGAGCTAAATATTAAAGAATTTACTCTACAAGTTCATCCTTATGTGGAAGCCTATATTTCAAAAGGATTATTTCCTTTAAAATGGAAATGGAAACAAAAATATGGCAAAGGTTGCAAAGTAATTGCTTCCCAAAATCTGGGTTTTTTACAATATAAATTTTTCGACAAAAAAGGGAATGAAATTGACCTTCATGAAGAATATGAAAAATTTTCGTAACAAGTAAAAAATAAGAAACAGGATGATTTTTTCAATCATCCTGTTTCTTTATCAAAATTTTGTAGCAAATCAGTTTTAAAATGAAGACTGATTTTACCGCTTCTTTGTCCAGATTTTTTAATCAAAAGAATTCCTCGAGGCTTGCCTCGTAGTTATTCATTTGTTCTGCTAATGTATCTTCAACATCTTTCAAAGATTCGAAAGTTCTATTTTTAAATCCTCCTTTTTCTCTTATATGATGCCATAAATTCTCTACAGGATTTACTTCAGGGGAATGCGATGGTTGGAACAACGGAACTATATTTTCCCTCTTCTTTGTCTTTTCTCCTGTATGCCAGGAGGCTTTGTCCATTGCCATGACAATTCTATAAGCGTGAAATTCTTCTGAAAAACCTTCCATAAATAGATTCATACATAAAGTATTTGCATAGGGAAGTGTTAAAGAATAGGATTCACCTGCTTCAGGACACACCGCTGTATAAGCATACGTGTACTGGCGAATCATCTGTTTACCAACTTTAGCTCTTCTTCCAGAAGGAACCCAACAAGAACAAACATTATCAATTCGTCCAAATCTTGCTTCGTCTTGAAAAAATAGTTTTATGGGTCTTTTATCTTTCTTGTCTTTAAACTCTAATGATTTGGCTGCCAGGTTCTCTTGAAGTTTTTTTTATACTCTTCCTGCTCTTCTCGATTTGCTTTAGGATGATTCGGACGGGGAACTTTCTTCTTCCACCCATGACGTTTAAACATATCCCAAATATAATCATCAGATATTTCTCTGCCTAACTTTTCTTCAACCATCTTCTTTACTTGCTTGTAGATCAATATCTGTCCATTCAAAGCATCTGATTCAAGGGAGGAAAGAATTGCCTTTTCTTCTTCAAGTGTCATATTGCATCTTGCTTCACGTCTTCCACCCCAATTGTCATATCTCCTCCACGCTTCCCCATATTTATTGTACTGCTGGATAACATGAAAAATCTTTTGTTTACTTACTCCAAATATCTTTGCAAATTCTTCTGCTGTCTTTCCATAATTCGTTTGAACAGAATAAATTATCTGCCAATCCTGAAATGCTCTTACCTTGGTTTGAGAATTCATTATCTCTTTCAGTTCTGCATCTGTGAAATGTGGATAGGTCTTTAATATTTTCATGACTTTTTTGCAAAGATACAAAAAATATTATATATGATAGCGGTTAAGTATAAATTTTATTTACCTAAATAAGTAAATTTTTCTTCAGCACGTCCTACACTTTTTTTCAAGGCTCTTCAATTTTTTAACATTCATTGGTGTTAATGGATATTTCTTCCTATTAACACTAACGATCAAATCGCCTAAAAAATGTACTGTTCACTAATAGATTTGTGCTCTTGAACTCGACAAATGGTGTCGGCAAACATTTCTGCTACAGACAATACTTTTACTTTTGGACATTTAGTTGTATCATAAGGAATAGAATCTGTAAAAGCCAACTCTACTAAAGCTGACTTGCTAACTTTTTCGGATGCTGAGCCAGACATAACTCCATGCGATACAATAGCCCGTACACTATTAGCACCTTTTTCCATCATTAAATTGGCAGCCATACACAAAGTGCCTCCCGTATCTATTATGTCATCAACTATTACTACATCTTTGCCTATTACATCACCAATGATTCTCATTTCATCCACTACATTGGCCTTTTCACGAGTTTTGTGACACAGCACCATCGGTACATCCAAATATTTTGAATACGAGCCTGCTCTTTTTGATCCTCCTACATCAGGAGTAGCTATTGCCAAATTTGGCAAATTCAACGACTCAATGTAAGGAGCGAAAATAGTAGAAGCATACAAATGATCCACTGGTACATCAAAAAAACCTTGAATCTGATCAGCATGTAAATCCATCGTAATTAATCGATTAATCCCAGCAACACTTAACATATCAGCAATAAGTTTTGCTCCTAATGATACACGAGGTTTGTCCTTCCTGTCTTGACGAGCCCAGCCAAAATAAGGAATCACAGCAATAATTTTATAAGCAGATGCTCGTTTAGCAGCATCAATCATTAAAAGCAATTCCATTAAATTATTTGCATTAGGGAAAGTGGACTGTACCAAATAAACATTTTGACCTCGAATGGACTCTTCATAAGTAACTGAAAATTCTCCATCTGAAAAAAATTCAGTGTTCATTTTTCCCAAAGGGCAAGCTAAAAACTTGCAAATCTTCTCAGCAAGATATCTGCTGTTTGTCCCTGAAAATACTTTAAAAGATGAATCAGAAATTACCATAATTTTATGTAGATAAAAGAATTTTTTACAAAATTACAGAAATTAAAATAAAAAATTCTCTATTGGAACAAAATTATTTCCAAAATACTTCTTTGCCATTAAAAAGTTGGTTTAAACTCTCATTAAAATGTTTCAAAGGTTTCGATTATCTCATAATTTATTGATTCTAATTTAAACAAAACTGGGAATCAACATAATATCAACTTCTGTATAGGGGTATTAAATTTCAAATGCTCAACTCTGCTGTTCAAATTGTTTTATGCAAACGTTTGAACTAATTTTTATGATTTTTTTTAAAGTTTCAATACTCCTTGGTAAAAATTAAATGTATTTTTGATAAAATATTTTCTCGCTCTTTGTTATTTAAATTTTTGAAAAACAATTTATTGTTATAATAGAATTAATTTAATTTTGAAGAAAGAGTTCAATGCAACATAACAAAATCATATGATCATACATTTTAAAATACCCTATTTTACTCATTGGGGGCAACAAATTTATGTAAAAGGAAATATCCCTGAATTAGGGAACAATGAAACAGATAAAGGGCTTTTATTACATTTCACTTTTCCCGAAAATTGGATAGGAGAAGTAGAAATAGTTGGAAATAAACCCATTGAGTTTTCTTATAAGTATTTTTTATATGACGAAAACGTTAACGAATGGAAAGAAGAATGGATAGAAGATCGAAACATTGCCCTTGATCCTTCCAAATCAGATCATTTTTTTTGTTTTGACTTTTGGAATAATCCAGGTAGTATAGAAAATGTATTTTATACAGCACCTTTTAAAAATGTGTTTTTTCGACAAAATATTTCTCTTAATCTTTCTTCTCCACAAGATTATACCCATATTTTTAGAATAAAAGTTCCTTTGCTACAAGAAGGTCAAGTACCGTGTTTGATAGGAGACTGTAAGAAATTACGAAATTGGAATATCCAACAACCATTATTGTTACAAAAAACTGACGGAAATTGGTGGAAAGTCGAAGTAGATTTAAATGAGGAAAAGAATGAAATCCATTATAAATATGGAATTTACGATACCAAAAACAATCGTTTTCTATTTTTTGAATCAGGTTACGATCGAAAAGCTCCTACCTTTCACTCAAACAGAACATGTATTCGACTTTCAGATGGTTTTTTAAGAATGAATGTTCAAACATGGAAAGGAGCCGGTGTTTCTATTCCGGTTTTTAGTATCAGAACTAAAAAAAGTTTTGGTGTGGGTGATTTTCTGGATTTAAAACTGCTGGTGGATTGGGCTAAAAAAATTGGATTGAAATTAATTCAGGTCCTGCCACTTAATGATACAATTGGCACTCATACCGATGCAGATATTTTGCCCTATGCAGCTATCTCAGCTTTTGCTCTTAATCCACTCTTTTTAAATTTATTAGCCATTGGCGAACTTCCCGAAAATCATCCTTTGCAAAAAGAATATAAGAAACTACAACCTGCTTTAAATGACAAAGAATGGATTGATTATCTGACAGTGATAAATTTTAAATTAAAATATGCAAAAGAACTTTTTATTATACAAAAAGAAGAATTTTTTAAAAAACCTGATTATCAAACATTTTTTGTTCAAAATAAACATTGGTTGATTCCATATGCAGCTTTTTGCGTACTTCGTGATCAATTTGAAACACCTGATTATACACAATGGGGAGATTATGCAAAATATGATGCTGAAAAGATTGCTAATTTTACTTCTCCATCTCAACCTCATTATCAAGAAATTGCTTATTATTATTTTTTACAATATTATTTGCATAAACAGTTGGTTGAAGCCACTCAATATGCACACGAGCATGGCATTGTTTTGAAAGGAGATATCCCAATTGGTGTAAACCGTTACAGCGTAGAAACTTGGTTTCACCCTGAATATTTCAATATGAACATGCAAGCTGGCGCTCCACCAGACTTGTTTTCAATCAAAGGTCAAAATTGGGAATTGCCAACCTATAATTGGGAAGCCATCAAACAATCAAAATATGAATGGTGGATTAACCGTCTTTATCAAATGAATTATTATTTTGATGCCTTTCGTATTGATCATATTCTTGGTTTTTTCCGTATTTGGCAAATTCCTCTTAATCAGGTAGAAGGAATTATGGGACATTTGTATCCTTCCATTCCCATTTACATCAATGAATTTAACGAAAAAGGCATTTGGTTTGACTACAACCGTTTTTGTAAACCTTTTATCAATGATGAAATTTTAGGAAGATTTTTTGGTGATGATGCAGGTTGGGTAAGAGCAAGTTGCCTACAAATAGAAAATGGTTGGAATTTTCAGTTAAAGCCTGAATTTCAAAGCCAAAAAGCGGTTCAGAAAATGTTTGAAGAAGGAAAATTTTCTGAAAAAATTAAATGTGGCTTGTTCGATTTAATTTCAAATGTTTTGTTTTTTGAAGTGGAAGGTTCTAATGGTACACAATTCTATCCTCGCTGGGGAATGCACTATCTGCCTTCTTATCTATATCTTGATGATTATACCAAACAAAAACTGGATGAATTATATATTGATTATTTCTATCGACGACAGGACGATTTTTGGTATTATTCTGGAATAAAAAAATTAAGTGTACTTAAACATGCTACCAACATGCTAATTTGTGGTGAAGACCTGGGTACACTTACTCCTTGTGTTACCAGAGCAATGAAAGAGCTTGGTATTCTTAGCTTGGAAATTCAACGCGCACCAAAAACTGATAAAATTGAATTTCTTCATCCAAATGATGCTCCTTATTTATCAGTTATCACGCCTTCTACACATGATATGAGTACCATTCGCGGATGGTGGGAAGAAAATCGTGAAGTTACCCAGCGATTTTACAATTACCAATTAGGTCACTGGGGAGAAGCCCCTTATTTCTGCGAACCGTGGATTTGTAGAGAAATTCTTTTGCAACATCTGTATTCTCCCGCTATGTGGGCTATTTTTCAAATTCAAGATTTGTTAAGCATCTCAGAAAAATTACGTAGAAACAATCCGCACGATGAACGAATAAATGTACCCACCAATTCTAAACAAAGTTGGCGATATCGTTTCCATCTAAATCTTGAAGATTTGCTGGAAGAAGATGATTTTAATGAAGAATTAAAAAATTATATTATTCAATCAGGTCGATAAAAATCAATGTCAGACTTTAAAAACAAAGTCTTTCAAGCCATAAAAAACTTAAAAGACTTTTTTGTGCGGCTGAAGGGACTCGAACCCCCACGCCTTTCGGCACCAGATCCTAAGTCTGGCGCGGCTACCAATTACGCCACAACCGCAAAATTTATTTCCTAAATCTTTTTACAAAGATAAATCTTTCCCTCTTGTTTTCCAAACAATTCCAATAATGATTGGACTTTTAATGATGATTAGAATTTACCTGAAATTCCTTTCTACCCGATATTGCATGCTTAATAAATCTTCATTCAACAAACTATTTTCCGATGCTCGAATGGGATTAATATCAATTCCTCCTCTTCGAGTATACATTGCACATACCATCAGCTTTTCTGGCTGAAAATGTTCTAAAAAACGTTTATAAATAATTTCGACAATTTCTTCGTGAAAATGGGTTTCTTTTCTGAATGAAACCAAATACTGCAAAATAGAAGAAAAATCAATTGTATGTTTTGTCGTCATTTTCACAAACACATCTCCCCAATCAGGTTGATGTGTCACTGGACAATTTGATCGCAAAATATCAGAATAAAAGATATACTCTTGAGTTGTTTCTGTTAAATTACTTCGAAGCAAATTGGGATTTTCAACAAAATGCTCAAAATGAATTTTGGCTGATATTTCAGGAGGTATTAATTGGAGCAAATCATAAGAGTAAAATTTTGAAAACGGTTTCACAGCTTTATCTTTTGCTGAAAATAAAGCTACTGTTACTTCTTCACCAATTAAATTACTGAGATCATTTTTAATCCTTTCTGTTGCCATTTCTTCAGATTCCTCAATCGTTTCACCAAATTTTTCCATGTTAAAGGAGTTCAAATACAATTTAAGTGACTTAGATTCGACCAAATAAGTACTGTTGGCTGAATAGATCAATTTCATTACACGAGAAATTGGTAAACCATTATTTGTCAAAAAGGAAACTTCATAACAATTCCATGCATCTGCTCCGACAAAAGGTAAATTTTCACTGGAAATATTATATTTCTCCCGATTGATGGAACGAGGAATTTTGAACAACAAAGAAGGATCATAATTTTCCACAATGGGAACTTTCTTCCCTAAAAAAGAGTCATTCAAATCTGATATCATAAATTTATACAAATCAGTGTATTATAAAGGAAGACATTTTTGTTGGAACCATTTTCTTTCTTCTTCATTAAGAAAAGGAGATAAAATTTCAAACACTTTTTGATGATAATTATTCAACCAATTAATTTCATTTTCAGTAAGTATATTTCTGTCAATTAAAGCCTTATCAATTGGACAAAGGCTCAATGTTTCGAACTGGTAAAATTCGCCAAAATCGGTTTTTTCTGCAAAAGTAACAAGTACTAAATTTTCAGTTCGAATGCCATATTCATTGGCTCGATAAACGCCTGGTTCGTTTGAAATTAACATTCCAGGCTCCAATGCGGTAGGATTTTCATCTATTCGTATATTTTGAGGTCCTTCGTGCACACACAAAAAGTGTCCCACTCCATGACCTGTTCCATGTCCGTAATTTATTCCTTCTTTCCAGAGAAACTGTCGAGCCATAATATCTATTTGTGAACCTCGTGTACCTTTTGGAAACTTTACTTGAGCCAATTCAATATGTCCTTTCAAAACCAGCGTAAAATCCTTTTTTTGTTGATTCGTAGGATTTCCTAAAGAAATAGTTCGTGTAATATCTGTAGTTCCTTCTAAATATTGTCCTCCGGAATCAATGAGCAATAAATTTTTCGGTTTTATAGAAAAATTTGTTTCTGGAGTTGGTTGATAATGCACAATAGCTCCATGAGAAGCATAACCTACTATGGTTTCAAAACTTTCACCTTTAAAATTTTCCTGTTCATTTCTAAAATGATGTAATTGCTCTGAAACAGAAAGCTCAGTAAGTTGATTTTTTTCAACATTTTCTTCTAACCATTTAAAGAATCTAATCAAAGCAATCCCATCTTTTATCATAGCTTGCTTGATGCCTGCTATTTCTGTTTCATTTTTTATACTTTTCATGTAAATTACAGGAGAAGTTTTATTGATTATTTTACAATGAGCAGGAATAGCCTCATAAACAGATTGATTCAATTTTGCACCATCCATCCAGATAGATTGTTGAGGAGCTAATTGTTTCAAATAAGAATAAATTTCTTCATAAGGTTCGACAATTATTCCTTCACTTTTTAAATACTTTGATGATTCGGTAGTTACTTTCAAAGGGTTAACAAACAAAATGGCACGATCTAATTCTATTACTCCATAAGCTATTACTACAGGATTGTAAGCAACATCATTCCCTCGAATATTGAACAACCATGCAATTTCATCCAGAGCTGAAAGAAGGAAAACTTCGGCATTGATTTGTTTCATTTGCTGTCTAACTGAACTTATTTTCTCCGTGGCTGATTTTCCTGCGAACTTTATATCATATTCATAAAAAGGATCTATAGGAAGAGAAGGCCTATCTGTCCAAATTTTACTTATTAAATCCACCGAAACCAGGTCAAGATTATTCATTTTTAATTCTTCCTTCATTGATGAATAAGCATTGCAGGAAATCATTTGCGGGTTTATTCCAACTTTTTCATTATTATTAAGTTGAGAAATTATCCAGGTTATTATTCCCGGCGTTTCGGTTAAACCTTCTCTCATCAATTCAATTCCTGTTCCTTTTAACTGTTCTTCAGCTTGTAAAAAATAACGAGAATCCGTCCACAAGGCAGCTTTGTCCATAGTAATTACCACTGTGCCAGCAGAACCATCAAAACCAGATATCCATTCACGTTCTTTCCAATAATCAGCTACATACTCACTTGCATGTGGATCGGTGCTGGGTATAATATAAGCCTTAATTTTATTTTCTTGCATTAATTGACGAAGCAACGAAATTCGTTTTAATACTTTTTCCATAGCAAAAATAATTTGAAGAAATAAATTTTAATTGAGAAGGAGAGAAAATATAAAGATGTAAACCTAAAGAAAGGCTGAATTCAACCCTTATGAATTTTCGATTTATAAATAATCCATGTATACTGGCAGCTTATTTTTAGTTTTTTATTTCACCACTAAATGAAATAGGATCTCGTTGATTAGAGATAACAGTAAATGAGACTTTTCCATTATCAAAAATATTCATATCGAAATTATAGTTATAAAAAGTGGTATTCACTTTAAACGATACTTCCCAGCATTTCTTTTTCTGATTGATCTGAGCTTTATAATCCATCATAGGTTCTGAAAATTTTATACCTCCTTCAGTCGAGCTATAAGGTGCTGTGTAAGCTACACCAAAATAGGGTAAAAAAGCAAACGCAGAATCATTTTTTATTTTCAATTCATAATTAGCATTCAAATAAATTTGTTTTCCCCTTAAAGGATAAGCATATTGAACACCTATTGTGTAATTTTTCGATTCAATTTTTTTATTCAATGCTTGTATGCTTTCAGTAGTAACTTTTGATGTAGAACAGGAAGCCAATAAAAGTATACCGATTAGCATAAGGTTAATTTTGTGATTTTTCATAGACCGTATTTTTAAAAAGTTATTAATCAAAGTTTCGCATTTCAGAAAGGGTTGGGAATAAAGGGAAAAAAGAGTTAAGAAAGAAAAAAAGCAGCATGTTATATCTAATATACTCATTAAGAATGAGTATATTAGCCGTATAATTACAAAACAGAAAAATATGCTACAGGACAAAGTTAGAAAAAAGATTTCTGAAATTTTAGTAAATCATAA
>Ga0209409_1002975_pt1 | contig 11647 bp, 9 predicted proteins | sample AD_JPNMR1_MetaG_FD_184424 | JGI IMG/M metagenome (GOLD analysis project Ga0209409, IMG submission 184424) | Active sludge microbial communities of municipal wastewater-treating anaerobic digesters from Japan - AD_JPNMR1_MetaG (SPAdes) (version 2) | ecosystem: Engineered > Bioreactor > Anaerobic >...
GGGCATCCTTTATAGTGGATGGCAAAAAGCTAAAATCAATCAACCAGTGGTATAACAAGGAGAATGCAAGGTTACAATCGATTAAGGATAAACAAGGAATAAAAGGTCTAACCAATCGACAGTATAGACTACTTACTAAAAGGAACAATCGAGTCAACTATTACATGAACAAGACAGCAAGAATTATTGTCAACTATTGTATACAAAACAATATAGGTAACATCGTAGTTGGCTATAACCTCGATTGGAAGCGCAACATTAACATTGGTAGCTGCAACAATCAAAACTTTGCACAGATTCCTCATGGCAATTTGCGAGTTAAAATCAAATCACTCTGCGAGCGCTATGGAATCAACTACGTAGAACAGGAAGAAAGCTACACTTCACAAGGAGATTTCTTTGCAAATGATACCCTTCCTGTTTACAACGCAGATAATCCACAAGAATACAACTTTAGAGGCAAGCGCATATCTAGGGGTCAATACAGGACTTATCAAGGTACAATAATAAACGCTGATTGCAACGGTGCGCTGAACATACTTCGCAAAAGTAACCTGGTGGACTTAAGAGTCCTACAGGCTAGAGACTGTTTAGACCAGCCTGAGAGAATAAGGGTCGTTTGACCAAACTTCTCTCAAAATCCCCCACCTCTATAGGTGGTGGGATGGTTTAAATTATACGAGCCAAATAGCGCAGAAGATGGTGTATAATAATCAGTGAGAAGGTTAAAAATGCAATTGTCAAAACGAGGAGGGATAGGATGTACATCGAAAGGGAGAAAAAATACTTGGTCGACGAAAAATTGGCACGTAAACTCATAGAGAAATCAGTTGCGAGAATAGGTGTTGTGCAGTGGTATTTGGACACATGCTCGTTCGATATCGAGAAGGGAATGACGAATTGTCGAATCAGATATACAATCGATGAAAATGGAAACGAAGAGTGGGTGAGGGCTTTCAAATCCACACTCATTGAAGATTTCACAAGGCAGGAGGAAGAATCAAAGGTCGAGATATCCGCTGATATGTTTGAAACGTTAACTTTCAAGCCTGTCGTTGCAAAGATAAGGTATTATCTTTTGTACGAACCTGCCGAGGTCGTACTCGATGAGTTCATAGAGCTCGATAAACCTTATCGTGTACCTGTGAAATACCTTGCAGAAATAGAGACGCAAGAGTCATTTGAAGAATATGAGCACAAGTTCGAATTGAGTGCTCCGTTGTCACTGGCGGAATTCAAGAACTATATGAATAAAAACATTGCGGTGGAGAGTAGGTTACCACCGCGGGAGATCATCAATATAGTTAATGCTCGACTAAACGCTCTAAAATCATCCAGGTAGGGGCTGGAAGTATTTATCATTACTTGCTATCGACTGCACTTAATATCTTGAAAATTCTCTTTTCGTTCCTCGAACATATCCTATCACCCACGTGATCGAGATTAGCATACTGAGTAGCAATCTCTCATCAAGATCATGATCCAGTTAACTCATCCATGCAAAAAATGGTGTTACATACATCATCATGAACCAGTAAAATGCTATGATCATCACAAAGAGCCGCACAGTGTTAATCATAAAGTTTGTTGATGGTGGCAAGAATAGGAGAAACGGCAGAATTGCAAATGGCACCACGTTTATTGCAAGAAATCCTCTTCGTTTGCCAAATTTTAATCGACTTCTGTCGGAGAGTGTTGCAACGAGTGGATCTGTTATCGCATCGAAAAATCTTGAAACACCGAGTGCTATGCCAACAAGTGTTATGGCAAGAAAAACGGTGTCTCACTGTATGAACTTCGGAAAGTTGATCCCTTCGAACGGCATGTAGAAATAAACTAGTGCATTCGCAATTGCGAAACTTGTGAGAAACCAACCAAGCTGACCTAAAGCATACATACACTTTTTCTACATCGGCAGCTTTTCAACCATTTAGAAATATCTCCCCATTCTTTTTGCATCTTTTTATTGGTAACGTTACCATACTCGTTTTTTCTAATTTTAGCACAGTAATTTCTTTTAATTCATTTCGATTTTTGGAGAAAATAAGCATGAAAAGTTCATATCCTCAATATGACTTATCATTTCATCTCATTGCTTATGTTTTTGCTACTTGTCATTCTTCAAAGTGTACGAAAGTGTTGTAACGTAACCGAAAAATGGAAAAGCTACTGTAAATGATATAATAGAATTGAGTATTGTTCAGAAAATGTTTTAGTGGAGGTTGTGTAATGCGAGATAGGATTAGAAAGCTACGTGTGTTTTCCATATTTTTTCTAATTTTCGTAACCTCGGTGATTTCCTTTTCCAAGGTTATTACTTTTTCTTTCGTTGGAGATGTGATGTTTCACACGCCTATTCTTTCTTATGCAAAAAATGGAGACAGTTATGACTTCAAGCCTATATTTGCCCATGTGAAAGGCATAATAGAAAAGGCAGATGTAGCATTCTGTAATTTGGAAACAACACTTGGTGGTACACCTTATGCAGGCTATCCACGCTTTTCTTCGCCTGATGAGGTCGTTGATGCACTTATTTATACAGGGTTCGATGTGGTGAATGTGGCAAACAATCATATGATCGATAAAGGATGGAAAGGACTAAAGCACACGATCGAGAAGATTCGTGAAAGTGGTCTTGCATCGGTTGGTGGAAGGCTTTCAAAGAGTGAAAAGAAATACACGTTGATTAATGTCGATGGTGTGAGTGTTGCTTTTGCAAGTTTTACGTATGCAACGAACGGACTTACTGTGCCGAAAGAGTATGCTTACATGTTCGATTATATCAATGAGGGATTGATTGCTCAGACAGTAAAGGAAATGCGTAAAGTCTCAGATATCGTGATCGTACATCTTCATTTCGGCCAAGAACATATGACAAAGCCAAGCGATGTCCAAAGAAAAATCGCAACGCTATGTATAGATAACGGTGCTGATATGGTTATAGGAACGCATCCACACGTGCTTCAAAGTGTAGAATTCGTTGAGAAAGATGGCAAGCAAAAGATGATTGCATATTCTCTTGGAAATTTTCTATCAAACATGGTGCAAAAAAATACAGATGCAGGTGTCATACTCAACGTAACGTACGACACATCTAAAGGCGTAATAGACATAAATCCAATAACAACTTGGTGTCATAGATACACAAAGGATGGCAAATTGAGTTTTAGAGTTATACCTGTGGAGACCTTTTTGAAAAATCCCGATAAATTACTCACCAAGGAAGATATAGCAAGGCTAAAGGAGATAGCAGCACAAACAAAAATGTTCTTTCCAGTGATATCTGAAAGAATGTAGAATGATTTTGCTGTTCATCTACTTATAACGTGGTGCAAGAGACGTCGAAAATCTACATCTCAAGTTTTGCTTCAAGTTCTGACTTGAAGTTCATATAAGTGTTTTTTTCTAAGGCAGTGAAAAACAGATCAAAACTTATAGGAGAGAGGATTTTGAAATAATATCTTTGTTCATCCTGCATTTTGTTGAGCTTCTCGAAATGTTCTTTTGCATATTTAAGCTTTGCTCTATTTTCATCGGAAATGTCATCATCCATTTTTATTTCTACTACGATGATATCATTCCCACTCTTGATAAAAAAATCAGGGTTGAAGCTTCCTTGCTTGGGATGTTCTCCTTTACGCCAAGAATATTCAATACTATAAAAACCTACATTTGTTGACTTGATCCATGCATCTATCGTTTTAGCTATATGTTCCGAAGTCAGTTTTGAGATAAACGTTCTTTCAGGTTTATGCGAAGCAAATACTATATTGACTGGTGTTTTGAAATTATACTTGTTAGCAATTTTTTTCAGCGCCGACATAGGAAGAGTCTCATCACTCTCAAGTTCTTTTAGCAATTCTATATCTTCTGCTTCTCCTAGGTATGTGGCATATTCGTCATAAAAAACCGTACTATCATGCCGAAGTGACCCTATTCCCAAAGAGCTCTCGTTGATCTTCTTAGTGGTTACCTTGCGAAGCTCTTGGGGTTCAACTTTGAGTCTGAGGTTTTTTGCCCCTTTTCTATTGATCATGCCAAATGCTTTCAATGTGGCAATCCGATTTACCTCATTCAACTTGCCGTTTTTATCATTAATTCTGTTAAGTGATTCTTCAATAATTTCTTCAATTTTTTGTTTACTGAAATCCTCAGTATAATTCGTCCCTGCTTCTTGATCGAAAATAAGAAGCCGGTTGAAAACATCGTTTGCAACTTCTTCAACTGAGTACATTCTATTGGTAACATGATATATCTTTTTGTCCGTCGCACCTGTAGTCGCAATTTCATAAAGAGTTTCTTCTTGTACTATTTCCTCCTGTGTACAATAAGTAATGAAACCTTTTCTTAAGAGTTCATAAGAACCTTCCTGAGGATATTCTACCTCCTCTTCAATCCGCCTATAATCGATATTGTAGAGTTCAAAGTTATAATCCTCACTCTTCTCTACAGTGTAAGAATGTAGACGTTTCTCAATTTCTAGTACTTCATCAACAAGATGCTTGATGCTCTGTGACCATTTGGCATGGTTGAAAACAGTTACTGTGGGTTGAACTCCTTTATAAGCTTCTGGTATTCGTAATCCTCTTCCTAGGACTTGGGCGATGAGAAGTTTGGAGTTAAATGCTCGTTCTTCATGGGGAACAATCTGAAAAACATTTTTGACATCCCATCCTTCTGAAAGCATACTTACTGAGGTAATCCACTCCACTGGATTATCGCTATCATCTACTCTTCGTAAAATAGGTATGTTCTCTTTATGATCATTGGAAGAAGTTACAATTAAGACCTTTTGTTCTGCTTCTTCTTTGCTGATTTCTTCTTTTCGAGCAAGGAAATCAATCAGTTTTTCAGTAAGACGTTTGCAAGCATTAATATCCTTAGCAACTAGAATAGTGAGGGGTTTGACCTCTCGGTACTTAGTTTTCTTATTCTCAATATGATTCTCATAAATCTTTTGAAATCTTTCTTCTTCACTTTCGGAAGAATCTTCCGCAACATATCTGATAGTCTTAACAAATTTAGATTCAATAGCGTCTCTTAAGGAAAAACAGTGAATAACGTCTGGGAAATAATCATTTTCAATGTAACATGTACCTGAAACATTAACAATGAATTTGAATCCATATTTAGGGTCAGTGAGGAATTCCTTCCATTTTTTAAGTGTTTTATCTAAATGAGAATTCATCAAATGATGAGCCTCATCGTTTAGTATTAGAGTTCGTTCACCTTTACCAAAAAGGCTATCTTCGATAGCTGATTTGGTATTTGCATAGGTAGCATGGATATTTTCAATACATATGTCTCCACTCTGAATAGTGTTAGAGGCATTGACAACACGTGGATTTAAGATTTTTGAATCAGGCGGAAGTAGAGCCTTCAGAGTTCCATCAGCTGAAAGTATTCGGAACTTCTCTGTTAGACCTGCCTCAATAGTGTTGGACGGACATAGCACTAATACTTGATCCACCGCTCCTTCGGCAAGCATAATACGGGCGATACCATACATTACATAACTCTTGCCTGTGCCAGTTGCGTGATCTATAGAGCATGAGAGCTTCTCAGGAAGTTGTAAAGTACTCATAAATATGTCTAGAGTCGAGTATTTCTCTTGAAGCTTTGGATTTTGGCGATAATTCTCTTCAGCCAGTTCTTTAAGATTCCGATACTCTCCGCTGAGGAAATATCGTAAAGCAACCCGAATGGCTTCTTTTTGATATTCTCTATCTCCACAGAGGGCATCCAGAAAGGCTTCGTACTTATTCTGATCGAATCTTCCTGGGTCACAGTTGGGTGATACCTTGAGTACCAAATCTCTATTTCTAAAAGTCTGACGATCAAGCATGGTGATTATCCACCAACTTTCTGTCTCCTCTAAAGCTATCTGAGGTTTTTGTTTCTCGCTTTTCATTACCAAAAATATCGATATAGATGATCATCATATTGCCTTTTACCTTGTTCATATCGAACCTCACTTCATAGTTGAGTTTCTCCAATTCTTCAGCGTAAAAGACTTTTTTCAAATCAAACACTTCACCATCAAAATCATAGTCAATCATAACCATAGCGAGGGTCTCGAAATTTGCAAAGTCTAAAGGTTTGCGTGATATAATTCTGCTCTCGAATCTTTTGATTTTGATAACATATTCTTTTGTTCCTTCACCAAATTTCAGCTGTCCTTTTTTCTCATCAATGAAATATTCACACTCAACTGTAGGAGGTTGAATGAAATCAAAACCAACTGCGTCTACAGTGTCATTAACATCAGTCTCACTTGCAGGTTGTTTGATTTTGCTAAATCCACGGTTATGAATTTCCTCAATGATGGAGTATGGAATACGGAGAATATAATACTTTGTTTTATCTTTTTCAATATAGTCTTCAAGGAACTGAACTGAAACTGCTGGGGCAATGATGAAAAAGCGGTTGCCAATTTTGTCTCCCAAATACTTGTGCAAATCATCGATAAAACCTCTATCCAGCATTGTATTTTCATATTTTTTGTAATTGAAGACTAATACATCATCTGCTCCAAGATAACCATCCAAATCAATTCTAGAAATCTCATGAGGTTCATCTCGACATTGAAAAAGCTTAAGTGCAAAATCTCGATAGTCATTCCAAGGAAGCTCTTTAATCATTTTATAATCATATAGACCAGCATTATAGAGAGTAAAAGGCTTACACGGTCTCCCGTACTTTGTGTCAGGACTCCCTAGATCTCTGCTTTTAGCAATGTTCAAGAGACGCTTCTGCATGGTATAAATTGCTAGTTTTCCACAATCTACCCCAATCCATCGTCTATCAAGTTTCTCTGCCACAGCAAGAGTAGTACCTGAACCTGCAAAGCAGTCTAGCACGAGATCACCTGGTCTTGAAGAGGCTTTGATGATACGAGAAAGAAGAGCTTCTGGCTTTTGGGTAGGATATCCTGTATTTTCGGGTAAACCTAGAGCAAGTGAGGGAATATCATTCCATACATCAGGTATCTTTTTCTTTTTTAAGAACGAGCCGTCATCTGCTTTTTCTACAAAGTACTTGATTCTTATTTTCCCATTCTTTGTTTTATAAATTCGATCCTCTTTTTCTAATCTTTCAATACTCTCATCACTGTAGTCACCCTTTGGTAAAGTATAGTAGTATCTACCTTTCTCATCTATGGAAAATCTTTTATTACTTGGAATTTTCTCATAAAAGTAAAGCTCACCTACCACAGGCATTTGTTTACTTGAATATCTCAGAATCCTTTGGTATTTTGTCGCAAATTTGTAATTGCTCGGTGACTGAGGGCCATCATACTGCCATATTATTTCGTTCACAAAATTCCGTTCTTCGAAAACTTCATCCATTATCAATTTTACGTAGTGCCCTTTCTTTTCGTCTAAATGGACGTATATACTTCCATCATCACTTAACAATTCTCGTAGGAGAATTAATCTTTTTCTTAGAAATTCCAAAAACTTTGCTCCTGCGACCTTGTCTTGGTAAGCTTTCTGGTCTTGACTTCCTCGGAATTCTTGTTTAGTGGCAAATGGCGGATCGATATAAACGAGTCTAACTCCCGGTGTACCATCGGCATTTCTTAGTTTTCCTTCTTGTTTCATGCGTAGGAGTGTCTTTAGAACTTGAAGATTGTCGCCGAAAATCAGCATGTTCGTCCAATTGTTATCGTCGGCACTATTTCGAAAAGTTTTGACTCTCTGTAACGGAACGGACATCGTATCAGCTAGAATGTCTTCCTCTCTCTCTTTGCCATCGTAGATAAGCTCATATTCTTTCTTATTATCAAATAGAATTGTTTTGTACTTACTTGGCAGGGTTCTCCCCTCTTTGAGATGAGTTAGAATATCCGCAATTTCTGCTTCCGAAAGTTTGCTCATAATTTGTATTTCACTCCCCCCTTTCCATCCCCCGTCTATTTTCACATATTGATGAGTAGAACCTTCTCTTTTCATCATAATAGATACACCAGTAGATACACCTTTCACATATGGATTGGCTTGTTTCTTCTATACCCCTTGCGTTCAAGTAGCAAATCGTTGATATCTGTCCTTATTTCTATCTCCGCTGAAAATTTCTCTTTCTTGTTAGTTACAGCAGACACTTCTACAACCTTTGAGCCTATGTCAATCTCAACGTTCACAAGCTGGGTGTACGTAGTTGTATCGTATAGTAACTGGATAGTGAATGGCTTATACCTGACTACTTTTGCAAGGCCTTGCTTTAAAAGTCTTCTCACCCTCCCATGCCATTGAAATCACATAGACCATAATAAGACATAGATGGAATCCTCCTTAGTGGAGTTAGGTGCTCATCCCCAATGTTAGACAGGCTTGTTATGTATAAGCCACTATCCCTACCTCTTAGGACTGTTTAGACCCACACGACAGAATCTACGCTTAGAGCTTGAGCAGTACTCGAAGCATGACCTGTCTAACGTAGCCCGATGGTCTTACAACCTTTGTTGAGAGTAGTCAACTAAGGTTTTGACAAGCCTCCACCTCTATAGGCGGTAGGTAGTTGACACAAAACCGAAATGCTTTAGTATACCACTCAGTGCAACTCTGGTATCTTTTTCGAAAGATGATTTCCATTCTGCATCATCTGGAAAGAACATAGCCCTGAATAGTTCATCGATTCTTGCTTTTACATTCGCATTTTTCGTGCCATAGTACCAAGCACGGTTTTCTAAAACTAGTGCGTTTAGGCTTTTCAATTGCCCAATCAAGTCATCACCAAATGTACCGTATTCGAAGCATGTTGAGTAAAATTTTGATTTTCCACCGTATTGCTTGTATATGTAGTCGATCATGTCACCGTTTATCTCGTAAAAAGATTCCTTATCTGCTTTTGTGATTGGAGAGTATCCAAATTCTGCCTCCCTTTTCTCGATTTCTTGTTCGTCAAAAATTGAATTTACGATGACCATCCTGTTCTTCGGTCCCGCGCCTGTGTGAATGTCCAAATGTATGACAAAATCGTAGGTTGAGTAAACGTGTTTGTAGAGTGCCTTCATGTACTGTGTACAGCCCTCTTCTTCTTTTCCACCATAGTAGACGCAACGTTCACATGTGTATTGCCCCTTTGTCAATGCTTCTTTTATTCCATTACTTCCCAAAGTAACGATGTATGGAATTAGTTTTACGATCTTCAGAAAGAAATTGAGATCAGCTTTTCCTACAGGCTTGGAGTTTGTAAAATACTTTCTCATCTTCTCGAACGATTTGTTTCTTAAATCGATATCTGGGGATGAGAAATCCAAGAAATTCCTGTTGAGATCTACATTATCTTTGTTCACACGCCTTTTGTGTTGCATCCCCCAAGGATTTATCGAATGGACGAGTAGAAGTGAAACCTCATCATGTTTAATGATTGGCAAAAATTCCTCCACGAAAAGTTGCAGGAATACGTTTCCTGCATACCCCTCTATGCCGTGTTCCCCCGTGGTTATGAGTAAAAGTTTCTTTGCATTTGGATTTTCGCACATGAACATGTTTACAGAACACTTTTCTTGAATTGGGTAGGTGTCTTTTTCCACGAGAAGATAATGACTCTTCAATATTTTCTGAAATGAAGAGAATATTTTTCTACAATGTGCATAGTCGAAAGAATAATCGTACATAGATTCACCCTTTCAATAAATTCACTAAGGTCTTATATCGGTCCATAATTGATCTTCACAGCTATGAACAGATAGAGCAAAGAAAGTAGAAACATGACGAGTTCAACTTTCCAAACGAATTTGAACCACTTGAGATAACTCACACCGGCAATTCCCAATGCGATGAGTAGTACGGCACTCGTTGGATAGAGTAAGTTCGTAAAACCATCTCCAAAAACAAAAGCTTGTACCGCTGTTTGACGTGTGACACCAACCATGTCCGCAAGTGGGATGATGATGGGCATCATCAAAAAGGCCTTGGCAGAAGCAGAACTTACGAACAGGTCCATGATGAAAAAGAGCAGATATATCAAGAATGCGGCAGCAACGGGACCTGATTTTGAGATGAGTGAGGAAGCATCGTACAATATCGTATCTATGATCTTACCATTTGCGATGATGAGCTTTACAGAAGTTGCCATGAGTATGAGCACAACACCCGGCAACGCATCTTTTATACCAGAGAGAAGATCTAAGAATACCTTTTTGAAATTTTTTTCCACAACAATACCACAAAGTATACCACTTAGTAAGAATAGAATTCCAACTACAGGCAACATGAGACCACTCATAAATCCGGTGAGGCCGGATATCAATATCAAAACAAACATCGCACCAATGATGGAAATCAATATCTTGGCAGTTTTCGATACATCTACACTGTTTTCGATCTCAAAATCTTCAATTTGGGCTGGTTGAGTTGTCACTTGTTTTTGGTGTTTCCTCACGTACGATGTCATGAATATGAGCATGACAATGTAGGTGGTAGCAAAAATGATGATCCTAAAGCCGATGCCAGAAAAGAGTGGGACTTCTGCAATTTTCTGTGCAACGCCTATGCTGAATGGATTTGCAATTGCTGCTGAAAAGCCAAACCCAGTTGCCAAAAGGCTCATACCCAGGCCGGTTAAATCATCCCAACCTAATGAAATGGCAAATGCTATCATGATGGGAACTAATGGAACCATCTCTTCAAATATACCCATGAGTGCACCTAAGAGCATGAAGACCAAAATCACTACGGAAAGTAGAAGCATCTTGCGATTACTGTACCTTCTCACAACTTTGCTGATTATGTACTCAATCACGTGACTTTTGTTCAGCACGTATATCGAGCCAGAAACGATCAGTATAAACAAGATTATCGTGATTACCAGCGTTGCATCGGAACTCCAGAGCACTTCTATAGGTGCTGTAAACCATCTCCAGACAGGATAGTTAGGCTTTTCAACTTGTTGGTAGGAGTTCTCAACTACTATCGTTCTATCGTCTATCGTCTGTCTTTGATACTCGCCTGAAGGCAGTACCTTCGTCAGTACGCCTGATATCATCATGATTACAAAGATGATCAAAGCAGATGTGATGAAACTCCTTGTGCTTATCTTAACTGTGTTAACTGTGCTACCTTTCTTGTCAGTATTGTCCATCTGCAATCCTCCCACGTTTGAAGGTTCTTACAAGTTATATGATACACCATTTTTTGAAATAAACAAAAACAAAATTCTACATCAGCACGATAAGAAAATTGGATGCATGGAAATTGAAATGCGTAGCGACTACAACTCAAAAAATGTAAAAATGGAGAGGTAAAACATTCAATATGACGTGTATTAACGTTTTATTTAGATTGTTCTAAGGTGTCAAAGTCAGAAAAAAGTGCGTGTAGTGATATCCGTTCACCAACGCTCTTTTTTTAACACAGTTTGCCAAGAAGTCTCCCCCCCTCTATAGGCGGATACTGTTAACCACAATTTATGAAACCGTGCAATAATATTGTTGAATCCTAAAAAGGGGCACCACCCCCCAAGGAGGCGATACCCAATGATCAAATGTCCATACTGTGGCTCTTCTAACTTTTGCAAAAACGGACATTCTCACAATGGTTCTCAACAGTATCTCTGCAAATCTTGTCACAAAACCTTCTCTTTTCATTCTTTCAACAAACCTAAGCTCTTTTCTTTCATCTACCCCAGGTGTCCTGTCTGC
>Ga0209409_1002978_pt1 | contig 11635 bp, 18 predicted proteins | sample AD_JPNMR1_MetaG_FD_184424 | JGI IMG/M metagenome (GOLD analysis project Ga0209409, IMG submission 184424) | Active sludge microbial communities of municipal wastewater-treating anaerobic digesters from Japan - AD_JPNMR1_MetaG (SPAdes) (version 2) | ecosystem: Engineered > Bioreactor > Anaerobic...
AAATGCAGGGGTAGGAAGCTCCGGTGGGCCTGTGGAGTCGTCATCAATAGATGGGGCTATGAAGCAGGAAAAAGTTAGTGTAACCAATTAACAGATAATTCCGTTGGGCATCTCCCAGGCACAGGTTCATAAATTTGAATGGGGTCAGGCTCTCCCCTGCCTTGAAGACCATAGAAATTGATGACATTTCAAAAAAGAAAAAGCAAAAAGTGGGGTTTGTGGATGATTAAAAAGTATTAAATCAATTCTAAGGGTATTTTTAAACGATTACAGACACTTTTTATAAAAGTGGATAGATTTATTGTCTTGGGGATAAAATTGCCTGTATGCTTAAAAAAACAGGTAAATAAGGGTATTTTTTGAAAATTATATATATTTTTGAAAATGGAAGAGCGTTTAATAATAAAAGGTCTTATTTTTTCGACTGAATATATTAAATCGATTCAGTCTGTTTGGGACCCCACGCTTTTACAGAGTTCGACGGCAAGGCGTATTGCATCCTGGTGTCTGGATTATTATCGTAAGTATGATAAGGCGCCGGCAGGAGATATTGAAGATTTATTTTTTACAAAAATAAAGTCTTTAAATATATCAAATGAAGAAGCGGAAGATATAGAAGATACCATTGCCGGCATAGTTAATGAAACAAAAAAGGAAGATATTAATGTAAAGTATTACGTTGATGAAACACTTCGATATTTTCGCCGGCAAAAGTTATTACTTCATTCGTCTTCCATAGAAGAACTTGCAAAAAGTGGAGAAATAGAAAAAGCGGAATATGTAGCCAGTAATTTTAAACTTGTGCCGGCAACCATAGAAGGAGATCTTGAACTTGGTAGCGATGAAGCTATAAATAAACTCAAAGAGTCATTTAATCTGGCGAATCAAAGTCTTATAAAATATCCTCCACCACTGGGAGATTTTTTGAACGACCAGCTTGTGCGTGGAGGGCTGGTGGGGTTTCTTGCCCCTGAAAAAAGAGGTAAAACATGGTTTTTGATAGAGCTGGCGATGAGAGCCTGCAGTCAGGGAAGAAGAGTTGCCTTTTTCCAGGCGGGAGATTTGTCAGAATATGATTTTCTTAGAAGGATATCAATTTATCTTGCAAAAAAATCAAACAAATTAAAATATTGCTGTGAGCATTATGAGCCTGTACGAGATTGTATTTATAATCAGTCAAATGAATGCACAAGAGAAGAGCGAAGCTGTAAGTTTGGCATATTTGAAGATATTCCATCTGAAAATATTAAAGATGTCAAATACGAACAGATTATAGATGCTTATAAAAATTATGAAGATTATTGTCCATGTAGTAACTGTGAGAGATATTTTAGAGAGGAGATAGGCACTATCTGGGTGCGAAAGGTGGAAGCTACCAGTCCTCTCACAGTTGAAGAAGCGGAAAGAATGAACAGAAATTTTTTTAAAGAAAATGCCAAATCGTTCAGGCTTGCTACTTATCCAAATAATACATTAACAATTACTGGCATAAAAATGAAGTTGGATTTGTGGGAAAGACAATATGATTTTGTGCCGGATGTGATAATAATAGATTATGCCGATTTGATTGTGCCTGAGACAAAATATGACTTCAGGCATCAACAAAATGAGATATGGAAAGGCTTGAGAAGATTATCACAGGAAAAAGGAGAACCACTTGTCATAACTGTTACACAAAGTGATGCTGAGAGTTATGAGAAAGACACTCTTACTTTGAGTAATTTTTCTGAAGATAAACGTAAATTCAGTCACGTTACGGCATTTTTTGGATTGAACCAGGATAGAAAAGGTGTGGAAAAATCGGTAGGTATAATGCGAATAAATGTATTAATTTTGCGTGAAGATGAATTTACAATTACAAAACAAGTAAAAGTTTTACAAAATTTAAAGCGTGGGCGTCCTTATCTTGGAAGTTTTTTATAGTAATAAATATGGAAATAAATAAATTTTATCATGGTGATTCCAGGGAAATCTTAAAAACATTCCCCAATAACTGTATAGATACCTGTGTTACGTCGCCTCCTTATTTTAATTGCAGGGATTACCAGACGGCAGAATGGGAGGGGGGTGATCCTTCGTGTAATCATAAACCTTTATTTAAACCGTCTAAAACAGCGTGGGTAGGTTATGAGAAAAAGGATGTGAACAAATTATTTTATCGTGATATTTGCAAAAAATGTGGGGCTGTCAGGAAAGATAATCAAATAGGGATAGAAAAAACACCTCAGGAATACATACAGAATCTTGTTGAAGTGTTCCGGGGGGTTTATCGTGTTTTGAAGGATGAGGGTAGTTTATGGATAGTAATTGATGATAAGCATGCAACGGTAAATTATGAGAGAGAAAAGATAAAACGAAAGGATTTGATAGGAATACCTTTTATGCTGGCTTTTGCTTTGAGGGATGATGGATGGTGGTGGCGTGAGACTATAATATGGCATAAACCACAGGGTATGCCAGAATCTGTAGAAGATAGATGTACAATTAATCATGAATATGTTTTGCATTTAACTAAGAATGAAAAATATTTTTTTGATTATAAAGCGATTGCAGAAAAATCAATTTGGGCTGAAAGAGATAAAAGATTTATAAATGGACCAACAATAAGTGAAAAAGCAATGAAAGGTCCTTATTCAATTAAAAAAAGTGGTGCTTATTCAAAAGATGGTTTAAAAAATAAACGTTCTGTATGGTCTGTAAATTACGAATTCAGTAAGTATGAACATTATGCGGTGTATCCTTCTATGTTAATAAAACCAATGATAGAAGCAACTTGTCAGGAAAACGGAATAGTGCTTGATCCGTTTATGGGCAGTGGTACGACGGCAATTGTAGCAAGATCTTTAAACAGAAATTTTATAGGGATTGATTTAAGTAAAGATTATGTAAAAATCTCTGAAAAAAGAATAAGAGAAAGATTAGGTTTATTCATATAAATTTTTAAATTATGGAAAAGATAAATGGAATTTTTACTGTTAGAGACCTTCGTAAGGCTTTACAGGAAATGATTAACGTCATGAATCTTGTAGATGACGAAACGAAAGAACTCATTGTGGTCCCCCAAGATGCAGGTAAAAGTTATCTTGTATCAAAGATTAAAGAAGCTATACAGTACATCCAGGAAGGGGATGTGTTTAGTTCTGAAACAATGGAAGTAATAAAAAGTTTTGGAGGAAAAATTCCAGATGAAAATGAATTAGAGTCATCTGATGATGAGAATGAATTAACTTCTGAAGAAAATTTAGAACCACCAGATTCACGATTGCCTGAAAAAATGCAATTATATGACATAAAAAACAGAATAGAAAAAGAGGTGTATGTTGTAGATTTGAGGAAAGATAAATTAACCAGAGCGCAGGCAATAGCTGTTATTTTGAAGAAAGATTTACACGCTAGTCCCGATGATGTTATAATGAAGGCTGATAAACTTTTTGTTGAACGTGGAGGTGGGGCTTCAAATCTGAAGCATAGTAAAAATGAATATAGAATAATCATGGATGCTTTAAGGATTTTGATGCCAGATATCTTTAAAAATGATGCGAACAATGATTGAAACAAATCAAATGAAGTTATTTAATGGGGCGGTTAATAAAAAATCGTTCTGTGTAAAATGTAAATTATGGGAAAATTGTAAATCCCCTAAAATAAAGCCTGTGGGTGATTTTAAAAAAGGGATAATAAATATTGGGAGTTCTCCATCCTTACGTGAAGATGAAACAAAAAAAATATGGTATGGTCCAGGAGGTCATTTATTAAGAGAGCAATATAAAAAAATAGGGATAGATTTGTTTGAAGATTGTTTAAATATGTTTGCCGTCAGTTGCAGGACAAAGGATGAGGAAGATAATGACAGAGTTCCTTCTTTAAAGGAAATTGAGTATTGTTATAATACAGTAGTATATAACACAATAAAAAAGTATAAACCTCATCTGGTAGTCTTGTTTGGGGATGTAGCTTTAAAGTCTGTAATTGGCATGAGATGGAAAAAAGAATTAGGGTCTATAAACAAATGGAGAGGTTTTATGATACCTGATAGAGATTTTCAATGCTGGATTTATTCTGTATATCATCCTGATGATTTAATTGATGATGATGTTTTGACAATGTTATTTAAAAAAGATTTGGAGAAACTCTCATATTTGATTGAGAATCAAATGCCAGCTTACAAAACACCAGAGATTGAAGTAATCAAAGATCTGTCTGTTTTGTGTAAGATAAAAGACGTGTGTGCAATAGATTATGAAACCACAGGGATAAAACCTTATGGAGAGGGGCACAAGATTGTTTGTGTATCTGTTGCGGATTCAGAAAATCATGCTTTTGTGTTTTTGACGCCAAAAACAAGACGTGAGTTAAAACCCTTTCTGGATTTATTGGGGAATCCTTCAATACTGAAAGTGGGACATAATATAAAGTATGAGGATATGTGGAGTAAGGTTTATTTTGATCAGTCGGTTGAAGGATGGTACTGGGATACTATGTTAATGTCTCATGTTTTGGATAACAGAGATGGGATTACAAGTTTGAAGTTTCAAACTTATATAAATTTTGGTATTATTGATTATGCAAGTGAAATTGAACCTTACCTGAAAGCTGACGATAGTAAAAATGGAAATGCTTTTAACTCGGTGATGCAATTACTTTCAAATGAAAATTGGAAGGATAAGTTATTAAAGTATTGTGGATTTGATGCTGTTTATACTTACAGGCTATGGAAAATACAGAGTACATTAATGAAGGATATCCATTAAAAAAGATAGTGGATAGTATTGTGGATATCTATTATGAATTACTGGTAAGACAGTTTTCTCTTGAAATAATTTTATTGTCAAGAAAGGAAGTTATAGATAAAGGAATAGAAAGGTCTATAAAAGAGAGTGAAAAGGTAAGAAAAAAATTATTCACAGAAGCGTTACAGTCAATTGGAGTTCCTGGTTCTATAAAAAATGAATTTACTGAATTTATGAGTGATATTGAAAGTAAATGTGCTTCTATGGCAGAAGAAAAATTTAAAAAAGACATTTATAAAATTTATACTAAAATCTAAGAACCTATGACAATCAGAGAATTAAGAAATCTGTTTTTCAAACAGACAGGATTGTATCCGCCTATTAATAAACCAAATGATAAAAGTGTGGATATGAAGTCACAATTTGCGTCTGAATTGACCTATATAAGGTGGCTTGAAAATAATTTTATTGATTACATGAATTCTGACATGGATTCTATTTTACAGGGAAGGGATTTACTTAAAGTGTCGTTAAACCGTAATAAAGAAACTTCAATAAAATCGTTTAATCATTATAAGGATAGAGATGAGTAATAAATTGATGCAAGCTTATCAGCTTTTGCATGAAGGCATACTTGCATTGTCAAAAGCTGAAGAAGTCGGATTTCGTGTTGATTTAGATTATATTAATACAACGGTAGACAAGTTGGATAATGATTTAATTCAGCTTGAGAAGTCTTTTAAAGAAACAAAATTTTATAAACACTGGTGTCATTCTTTTGGCAGGCAAGTAAATATGAATAGTGACACTCAGTTACGGTATTTTTTATATCATGTAAAAAGATTAAAACCTCCAAAATTAACTGAAAATGGTGAGGGGTCCACAGATGAATATTCATTAAAAGCATTAAATATTCCTGAGTTAAATCAGCTTGTTAAAATCAGAAAATTGAAAAAGATAAAAGATTATCTTGAACGTTTTAAACGTGAGGCGGTTGATGGTATTATTCATCCTATTTTTAATCTGCATCTGGTTAAAACATATAGGTCATCTTCTTCTAATCCAAATTTACAGAATGTGCCTTCAAAAGATGCTTTTGCAAGTGATATATGTAGAAAAGCCTTATATCCTCGAAAAGGACATATGTTAATGGAAATGGATTTTAAATCCATCGAGGTATCTATAGGAGTATGTTATCATAAAGACCCGGAGATGATAAAATATTTGAAAAATCCAAAGTCAGATATGCATGCTGATGTAAGTAAAGAGATCTTTTTACTTGACAAATTTGATAAATCAATTTCTTCTCACAGTATTCTCAGGAAAGCCACTAAAAATGGATTTGTTTTCCCACAGTTTTATGGGGATTATTATAAGAATTGCACAAAAATATTATGTGAATGGATAAAGTTACCTCAGTCTAAATGGCAAAGAGGTGAAGGAATGGAACTGGATACAAAGTCATTTACGATTGCAGATCATTTAATATCAAAAGGAATTAATTCATATTTTCTTTTTGAAAAACATATTGAAAAGATAGAACGTAATTTTTGGGAAAATCGTTTCAGTGTTTATAGAGAATGGAAAGAGAGGAATTGGAATTTATATTTAAAAAGAGGGTATATTGAATTTTATACAGGGTTCAGGTGTAATGGACCAATGTCCTTTAATGATGTTAATAATTATCCTATTCAAGGAACTTCTTTTCATTGTCTTTTATGGGTTTTTATTCAAATGGATAAAATAATTACTGAGAATCATCTTGATACAAGATTAATAGGTCAGATACATGATTCTATTATTCTTGATGTTCGTCCTGAGGAAAAGGATTATATCAAAAAGGTTTTAAGGGAGTTGTCCTGTGAACGATTACCGTCTCACTGGGATTGGATTATAGTTCCTTTAGATGTTGAAATACAGGAATTTCCCATAGATGGTAGTTGGAGTGTTAAAAATTCTTAAAAAGTGTTAAAAAATTTGGTAATTTAAAATTTTAGTTTTAAATTTGACATAAAATGAAGGCTGAAGAACTTAAAAGTTATTTAGGAAAGTTTGGCTTATTAAAAGCCAACGGAAAGTATTACATTAAAGAAATACACGGGTGGATTACAGGAATAGAGGGAGACAAATACGTGTATTTGAAAGATAATGATAACATATTCAGAAAATTTGAAATAGATAAAGTAAAATCTTTTAAAGAAATGAAATTTAAAGATGAAGGAAAATGAATTAAATTACTTGGATGATATCCGGATAGATGAGACCTGTCTGGATGTAGAATGGTTGGACCAACCAACCTTGATGATGAAGTATTGTCAGTATGCAATACTTATGAGAAAAAAACTTGATCTTGCCAAAGAGAAGGTGGATATTGTTAAAGCCGAACTTGACAGGAAAATACGTCTTAATCCTGCAGAATTTGGTATAGAAAAACTAACTGAAACTGCAGTACAAAATACAATCATTTTGCAGGAAGAATATAGAATGGCGGTAGAAGAAATGATAGAAATAAAATATCAATATGATTTAGCTACTTCCGCAGTTAGGTCTATTGAACAAAGGAGAGATGCCCTTGAAAATCTTGTTAAGCTTCACGGGCAGCAATATTTTGCTGGACCAAAAGTGCCTCGTGATATTGAATCAGAAGTACGTAAGAGAAAAGAGGAAAGGCATAAAGATTTAAATAAAGGAATTGGAAATATGATTCGTAAAAAATAATGTTTTTTAAGTATAATTTTAAAATTTAATAATTATGAGAGAAAAATCAAATTTTGCAGAAAAAATGAAGAAACATCTTCAGAAAAGAAAACAGAAAGATGTTTCAAATGTGAACTATTTGAATTTACCGAAAGGTTTGGATGTGTTCCGTGTTGACGAAGATGTCAAAAAATTAAAGATTGATATTCTTCTGTATAAGGTAACAGATAAAAATCATCCTGATGCTGATTTTAATGAAGGGGTGGCAGTTGAAAATTCATTGTGGTACAGGCGCCCGATTGATATTCACCAGGGGGTGGGTATTAATAATTTGAGTTTTGTATGTCCTTCAATGTTTGGCAAAAAATGCCCTATTTGTGAATATCGTAAAAAGAGAATAGATGAAGGTGCAGATAAAGAAGAATTTAAAAAATATTATCCTCAGCATCGTTCTATCTATTTGATAATACCTCGTGCATTTTATAGTAAGTCAAATGATAGGTGGGAATCATATAAAGAAGATCATCTATATATATGGAATATGTCAAATAAGAATTTTCAGGATGAACTTGAAGCTGCCCTTGAAGATAGTCCAGAAAATTATTCTTTTGCCTGTTATAAAGGAGGTAAAACACTTGTTTTATCTTTGAAATGGGAAAAACTGGGGAAAACAACTTTCCCTGTTGTAAAACATATAGAATTTGTTGACAGAGAAGATTATGATGAAAATGTGGCAGATAAATTACCTTCTCTAGACAATATTTTTAATATCCCATCCTATGATGAATTAAAGGCAAAGTTTTTTGAAATTGACGATACTGAGGTAAATGAAAATGTAGAACCTGTGGAGGATGATGAAATTGTTGCACCAGCTATTACAAGATTAACAAAATCTGTTGAATATGAGTCTGTAGAACCTAAAAAAATGGTACGTAATATTAAAGTTGATGAAGATGAGGATGAGGATGCTTTACCTTTTGTAAAAGATGAAAATGAACCACCATTTGCTAAACCGACAAAAGTTGAAACAAAAGGTAAATGTCCTTTTGGATTTAAGTTTGGTGATTATGGCAAGCATGATGAATGTGATTCTGATTGTGATGTTTGGGAAGAATGTATAAAATTTAAAAAAAGAAGTAAATAAATAAGTTTGTGAAACGGTTAAGTAAATTAGAATACCAGATGAAGCAGAGACAAAAAGAGGATATATTGAATGAGGAAGTAGATTTTGGGTGTGGTGTTATAAGTACAGGATCTACTTTATTGGATTTGGCTATTTCTGGTGGCGTTGTAGAAGGTGGTGGGTTGCCGGCAGGGATTCTGGTTGAAATATTTGGACCAGAAAGCAGTGGGAAAACGGTTATATTAAGTGAGATTGCCGGCAACATACAACGCTCAGGAGGACAGGTAATGTTTTTTGATCCTGAGGCAAGATTGAATGTTCAATTTGCCAGGTTATTTGGTCTTAAAATAGAAGAAGGCATTTATAAACAACCGGATACTGTCCCTGAAGTTTTTCAATCTGTAAGAGAGTGGGTCCCTGATAATGATAAAGTCATTAATGGTATAATGACAGATAGTCTGGCTGCTCTTTCGACTGAACTTGAAATGGAAAATGATGAAGGTGATAAGATGGGGACCCGGCGAGCTAAGGAGTTTTCTGAACAATTAAGAAAAACATGTCGCCTTCTTAAATCAAAAAAATATTTAATGGTGTGTTCCAATCAGATACGACAGAATATTGATGCTGGGCCGTGGGGACAGAAGTATGTGGCACCAGGAGGAAATTCGATAGGGTTTTATTCAAGTGTTAGATTACGGACAAAAATTATTGAAAAAATTAAACAGACAAAAGAGGTCTATAATGTTAAAGTAAATCGTGTGGTGGGGGTTGAAATAGAAGTAGAGGTGGTTAAAAATTCAGTATGGAAACCTTATCGTGTAGCACCATTGACTATAATTTTTGATTATGGTATAGATGATACACGGCAGAATCTTCAATTCTTGAAAACTTATTCTTCTGGGAATACTTATGTGGTTAATGGGAAAAATTTGGGAAATAGTCTTGAAAAAGCCATTTTTAAAGTTGAAGAAGAAGGGTTACAAAAAGAATTGAAAAGTGAAGTTATAAAAGTATGGAATGAAATAGAAAATCAGTTTGGGTCAAAAAGAATTAAAAAATTTGATTAAAATGAAAATATTAACTAATGATCCGTCTTTTACTGCTTGGGGATGGGCTGTTCTTAACGAAAAATCTGAAGTTTTGGATTATGGATGTATAAAAACATCTCCTGATTATAAACGATGTCGCATTCGTAAAGGTGATGACAAAGTTAGAAGAACCAGTCAGATAATAAATACATTGCTTGATGTGATAAAAAAATGGAATGTGGATTATATGTTAGCGGAATTGCCTCATGGTAGTCAAAATGCTTCTGCGGCTGTGATGATAGGCATTGTTACAGGAGTGGTACAAACATTATCTGATGTATTAAATATAGGAGTTGAATGGTATTCTGAAGCTGATGCTAAGAAGTTTATTTTTGGCAGGAAAGATGTTTCAAAAGAAGAAATTCAAAAATTTGTGACCTCATTTTATAAAATTAATTTATCTGGTACAAAATACATAGATGAGGCTGTATCTGATGCATTGGCAATTCATTATGTAGCATTGAAAGAAAGTCCTGTATTAAAACTTAAATTATTATTTAAATTATTATGAAACATTATTTTATTGAGCATCCTTTTGATCCGTCAGCACCAGAAATTAGTTTTGATGGATGGTGTGATATGGAGGAGGAAGAAGCAGAAGAATATTTTGAAGAAAGATTGTTAAATGATAAAAATAATGTTGTCTCTGGGACAGAGACTAAAACTTAAATAATAAAAAGTTATGAAAACATTCAACAAAATTTCGGCTATTATTTGGTTTGCCCTTGCGGCAATAGGAATTGTTATCGCACTTGCCAAATGGAGTTTAACCTATTTTCTTTTTGCTATGGTTTTTTCCTTCATCGGGAAAGTTGCTTGGCAGGAATACAGGGAAATAAAAAATAAAGAAGATACATATCAAAAATTCAAAAAGTCTAACAATTAAAAAATCAAAGTCATGAAAGCATATTATAAAATAATGTCTACACTTCTAACCTTATTAAAGGAAACTGATTGGCAGTTGTTGTTGAGTTATCATCCAAGATTCGAAGAAATATACAATAAATATCAAAAAACCTTACTAAAAACCTAAAAACCATGATTACAGAAAAACCGTATCGTAATGAAAAAATCCATGTGGATCTGAATGGTCCACAAGGAAATGCTTTCTATCTATTAGGTTTGGCGCAAAAGCTAAGCAGGGCACTTGAGTTGAATTGGTCAGAGATTAAAGAAGAGATGACCAGTTCGGATTATGAGAATCTTGTCGAGGTCTTTGAAACGTATTTCGGAGACTTCGTTATACTGCATAGATAAATGTAAATTGTATAGCCATGAAAGAGAAAATAAGAAAGAATCACAGATATTATGAGAGGGAGATAGACGTTACATGGCCTGAATGGTACAATAAAGTTCCAAAAAAACAAAAGAGACATAGCTGGAAACCTGTCTTTGATTCAAGAAAATTAAAGCACATTAAATGCAAAGACTGTGGTTGTGAAAGTTATTACGACCCAGAATTTCAATGCTATGTATTTTGTGATAGATTTGGAAAGATGACATTTAAAAGACCAAAATGTAAACCGGAATAAAATTAAATTACCATAAAAAAAGAATCCATTGTTATGTTATTCATTCTCCTAAAAAACGATTAAATGGGAAGAATATAAAGAATTAAAGGAAAGGGAAGAAATATATAAAAAATTCAAAAAGTCAAACAATATTAAAGAATTATGAAAATAAAAATCACAAAAGACGGCCTTTTCATGATAGAGAGGGCTGGTAAACTCAAATTACAGATTTGCCCTTTTAATGAGCACATTGGAGACCGCTGCGGAGATTGGTGTCCTATGTTTAGTGAGCCTTTCTTTTTCAAAAGTAGGAAAAAAGATATGGTTCAGCTAACGTTATGTCAAACATCTTTTATCCTTAATGGAAAAGACTTCGCTGACGAGCGAGAAAAGTAAAACAAAAGCCATGAAAGAAATATTAGAACTAATTAGTCTTGCAATCACAGCCATCTTAGGTTTTCTAGCAGGCTGGCATTTAATGAAAAT
>Ga0209409_1002983_pt1 | contig 11628 bp, 11 predicted proteins | sample AD_JPNMR1_MetaG_FD_184424 | JGI IMG/M metagenome (GOLD analysis project Ga0209409, IMG submission 184424) | Active sludge microbial communities of municipal wastewater-treating anaerobic digesters from Japan - AD_JPNMR1_MetaG (SPAdes) (version 2) | ecosystem: Engineered > Bioreactor > Anaerobic...
TTGTTTTTAATATCATTTATTTTACTCATACCTTAAATATAACAAAAAAAATTTAAAAAGTAAATTTATTTTTTCAGCAATTTTAAAAAAGTGTCAAAAAATTTAGAAAATTTTTGCGTGAAAATAAAATCGCACCAGAAATTTAAGAATTATCCCCAACAAGATAAGAATTACTCAAAAATCTATGTAAAGAATCTTGCATTGAATTGCCTTTTGTTTTATAAAAGCGAAAAATATGTGTTTAATTATTACTTATATTTTTAATAAGAATAATAAATCATTTTTCTTGATTTTTTATCAAAAATAAAATCATGCATAATAAATTTATTTTTTTTATAAGAGTTGTTCCAGTTTTTTCCGAAAATAGTAGTATAATTACTTGAGGGGGTTATATATGAGAAAAAGAACATATCATTGTTTTATTATGGCTCAAATCGCAGAAATAAAGAAATATCTTGAAGCGAAAAAAAATGAAAATTGTGACAAAGATGAAAATTTACTTGCACTCGAATGGATTGAGAAAAATGCAAAACAATTTAGGAATAATTGGAAATACAAATGATAGTAGAATATATTAATTTAGAAAATATTAATGATAAAGTTATAAAAAAAGCAATTGAAATTCTTGAAAACGGGGGGCTGATTGCATATCCAACTGACACGAGTTGGGGGATAGGTTGTAGTGTTCATTCAAAGGTTGGCATAGAAAAATTGAGAAGACTAAAAGGAGATTTTAAAAATTATGCAATAACTCTAATATGCTCTAAGATTTCACAAATTAGTGAACTTACCGAATTGAGTAATTCAAATTTTAAATTTATAAAAAGATATACTCCGGGGCCTTTTGTATTTATATTAAAAGCACTCGATACAGTAGAAAAAAAAATAAATATGAAAAGAGTAGAAATTGGAGTCAGAATTCCAGATAATCCAGTACCACTTAAAATAGTTGATTTCTTTGGTTCTCCTATCTTTTCTATAACTGCTTCTAAAAAAATGACAGATAATACATTGTGGACAGAAAAATATGCAGAAGAAAATCTTTTTGAATATGGCTGGGAATTAGAAGAGATAAAAGCACTGGATATGATAATTGACCCGGGCATTGCTTTACCAAAAGTTTTATCAACAGTTATTGATTTAACAGGGGATGAAATAACTATCATAAGAGAGGGTATAGGAATTATAGAATAAAATAAGATATATATAGTAAGAAAATTTTAATTTCTAACTTATTCAGTGGTATTTTATTTTTAGAGAGATAAAAATATAGAATTAGACTAAGTGTAAATTTTGAGTAAGAAAGATAGAAGGGACAAATTTGAGGTATATTATTAATTTTATAAGAATTTTATCTCTTTCAGGCAAAAATTTGAGTTAAATTTCAGTAAAAAGTAGTCGTTAGTAGTGTCAGAGACTGGGATATCTGGGGAACCAATCTTCACCACCACTGCCTTAACTTCCCTTAAAGTTTCAATTTCCTTTTGCCATTCTTCTATTCTTTTTGAAAACTCTTCTTCCCCCTCTACTTCAATGCCGGCAAAATATAATTCCAGAAGTTCACGTATAAGAATGGCAATACTAAATGAGTTAATATGGTCATGAACCAATTTTAACTCATTATACACCTCTTCTGGAATATAGATTCTAATCTTATGAGTTGCCCCTATAAACCTATAATCTTTATCCCTCCTTTTTTCAAAAAGATGCTTTCTCTTTAATACGGGAAGCATAAAGATTATAATTTCCCTTATTAAAGTAGAAAGATCTTTATCTTTTCTATCTTTTAAAATGTTAATTTTTTCAAAAAGATTTTGATTTAAGACAAAATCAAACTCTTTCATGCTTACATCTCCTTTTTATAAAAAAATATTTCTATATATTAATCACAAAATTTCTTAGAAAATCCTTTACAACTTTTAGAAAAAAAATTAAAAAAGTTGCCTAAAAATAAAATCGCACCCCTGCATAAGATTTATTTATCAAAACTTTGACAATAAAAATAAAATTTGTTATTATAATTATCTCGAATCTATTTAAATAATTTTAAATACAGATCAAAAGATTATTCATTCTCAAAGAATGAATTAAAAATAAATCCTAACTTTAGGAAATTAATAAAAAAATCTTAAATTAAAGAGGATAAATATGTCAGAAAATTTAAGTAATGAAAGAGATATAAGAATACAAAAATTAAATAAATTAAGAAACATGGGAATTATCCCTTATCTTGATAGATGCGAAAGAACTCATACAATTGAAGAAGCAAGAAAGTTAGAATTAGGTGTAAAAGATATTACTCTTGCTGGAAGATTAATGTTAAAGAGGTCATTTGGTAAATTAATTTTTGCTACTATTGAAGATTTTTCTGGTAAAATTCAGATAGCCATTAATAAAAAATATTTAGACGATGAAAATTTTAAATTCTTTGAAAAAATGATAGATATCGGCGATTTTATCTCTGTTACTGGTGAGACTTACAAAACAGAAAAGGGTGAATTCACCTTAAATGTTTTACAATTTAAATTATTATCAAAGACAATAAGGCCATTACCAGAAAAATTTCATGGACTTACAGATATTGAGGCAAAGTCAAGACAGAGATATTTAGATCTTATAATGAATAGAGAAACAAAAGAGAGATTCATAAAAAGAAGTAAACTAATAACAGAAATTAGAAATTTCTTAAATAACCATGGTTTTATTGAAGTTGAAACACCTATATTACAGGTAAAACCATCAGGTGCTCTTGCCAAACCATTTAAGACACATCATAATGCTCTTGATATTGATATGTATCTAAGAATTGCACCAGAGACCTACTTAAAAAGATGTATTGCCGGTGGTTTTGAAAAGGTTTACGACATGGGAAAATGTTTTAGAAATGAAGGTATGGATCCGAGTCATCTTCAAGAATTCACAATGCTTGAATACTATGTTGCATACTGGAATTATATAGACAATATGAATTTTACAGAAAAATTTATTAAGCATCTTCTTGAAAAAATAAATGGCTCTCTTAAAATAAAATATCAAAATAGAGAGATAGATTTTTCTGTGGAATGGCCTAAATATAGTTTTAGAGATCTTATTTTAAAATATGCTGATATAGATATTGACAATTGTCCTACAAAAGAAGATCTTATCAATGCTATAAAGAAAAAAAAGATTGAACTTGATGTAGAATTTGACAAGATAGGAAGGGGCAATCTAATCGATCAATTATATAAGAAAGTGGCTCGACCCAATATAATAAATCCCGCCTTTTTAATACATCATCCAATAGATCTATCCCCATTAGCAAGAAGAAATGATAATAATCCAGAGTTAACAGATAGATTTCAATTAGTTGTGAATGGATGGGAGATAGTAAATGCATATTCTGAATTGATAGATCCAATAGATCAGAGAGAGAGATTCATTCAACAGGCAATGGAAAGAGAAAGAGGTGATGAAGAGGCCATGGTTACTGATGAAGATTTTCTTACCTGTATGGAATATGGAATGCCGCCTATTTCTGGATGGGGAATGGGAATAGATAGGTTTCTTGCTTTATTAACAGATCAGGAGAATTTAAGAGAAGTAGTTCTTTTTCCTATAATGAAACCTCTTGATAAGATAGAAAAAGACCCTCTTGAAGACTATCTTGATAATGCAAAAATTGACTCAAAAAATGAGGATAAAAATTCTGAAAAAAACATTGATAACGAAAGCGCAATTTTACAACCATTGGACATTAAAGAATTAGGAGTTGATTATAAAACACTTGAAGAATTTTTTAAACAAAAGATAACAAAACAGAGCCTTATTTATCATTCAATTGCAAGTGGAGCAATAATGAAGGGTATAGCAAAAAGATTTGGGCTTAATGAGACAAATTATTACTATATTGGGTTAATGCACGATATAGATTTAGAAGAGGTAGGAGAGGATATGACCATTCATGCTCTTACTGGAGGGGCATGGTTAAAAAATTTAGGAGTGAATGATAAAGCAGTTGATGCTATAATTTCTCATAATGCCGAAGGCAATGGAAGTAAAAGAAAGACTTTTCTGGATTATGCCTTAACTGCTTCTGAGAGTCTTACTGGCTTAATTTCTGCCACTGCAAAAGTTTACCCTGATAAAAAAGTTGCAAGTGTAAAAGCCTCTTCTGTTATTAAAAGAATGAAAGAAAAACTTTTTGCAGCAAATGTTAATAGAGATAATATAAGGTTATGTGAAAAAATAGGATTAAGCTTAGAAGAATTTGTAAACATAGGTATTGAATCAATGAAAGAGGTTGCTGATCAAATTGGCTTATAAGAAAAATCTTATGTAATTAAATGTAGATAACTAAAAAACAAAAGGGGATATCATAAGAAATGGGATATCCCCACTAAATAATAAAATAACCAGTAGTTTATTAAAATTTCATGTAATTATAATATTCTCACTGAATTTTTATAATGCAATTAAGATTTTTAACAATTTCAAATAAAAAAATCATAGATGACAACTTTTAAAATTTTTGCTATAATAAAAACATGGACAATATTGAAAAAGAAATTTTAGAATTAAGAGAAAAGATAAATAAGGCTGATTATGCTTATTATGTTCTTTCTTCTCCTATAATGTCTGATTCTGAATATGATAAACTTTTTAATAGACTTCTTGAATTAGAAAATAGTTATCCTCAATATAAGACCCCTGATTCTCCAACTCAAAGGATTGGTTCTGATATTGATAATACTCTGCCAGAGAGAAATCATTCTATACCTGTTCTTTCACTGGATAAATGTTATTCTATCGCATCTTTATATGATTGGTATAAAAAAAATGTAGAAAAGATTAATAATGATATTGAATTGATTATAGAGCCAAAAATAGATGGTGCTGGCGTTGTTCTTTATTATGAAGATGGAATTTTAAAGTATGCTCTTACAAGGGGAAATGGATATTCTGGTAATGATATTACTGAAAATATAAAGACAATAAGAAGTGTCCCTTTAAGAATTAATTATAATAAAAATCTTGCGGTGAGGGGTGAAGTTTATATAAATAAAGAGGATTTTAAGGAGTTTAATGAAAAATACGCTGATGGAATATATTCAAATCCAAGAAATCTTGCAAGCGGTGCTGTTAGAAGATTAAAATCTAAAGAGGCAGCACTTTTCCCTTTAAATATTTTTTGTTATGAGGGATATTTTGAAGATATAATTGATACTCATCTTGAAAATATTATTAGATTAAAAGAACTTGATTTTCCAGTGAATAATTATCTTGGTTACTTTTCAAATAATATTAAATATCAATCTTTACCATTTGATAATTTTACAATTGGAAATATCAGAGATATTGAAAATTTTATAGAGTATTTTGCGAAAAAAAGAGAGAGCCTGAAATATGAAATTGATGGACTTGTTATTAAAATAAACGACCTGAAAACAAGAGAGATTTTAGGAGAAACTTCTCATCATCCGAGATGGGCAATTGCCTATAAATTTGATGCTCCATTAGCAGAGACAAAAGTTATATCCATAGAGATTCAGATAGGCCGTGCTGGAAGAGTAACTCCTGTTGCCAATCTTGAGCCAGTGGAACTCTCTGGTTCTACAATATCAAGGGCTACTCTTCATAACATGGAATATGTGAATGCCTTAGGTATAAATGCTGGTGATACTGTTACTATTTCAAAAAGAGGCGATGTTATACCAGCGGTTGAGGAGGTCATTGATAAAGGGGTAAATTCCTCCACTTTTGTTATGCCAGAAAGATGTCCATCCTGTGGAGAAAAACTAATTAAAGAGGGGGCTCATCATTTCTGTTTAAATGAAGAATGCCCTGCAAGGTTACTCGGAACATTGCAGTATTTTGTTGGGAGAGGACAGATGGACATAGAGACCCTGGGGGATAAGACTCTTGAATTTTTATTCAACAAGGGATTTATAAGAAAAATTTATGATATATATGAATTTGATTATTATAAACTTCTTGATTTTGAGGGATTTAAAGAAAAAAAGATTGAAAATATAATTAAATCAGTAGAAGAATCTAAAAAAAAGGATTTTAAGACAATTCTCTATTCTTTAGGTTTGAAGGATATTGGTCCAAAGGTAGCAGAACTCCTTGCAAATAATTTTAAGAACATTGATAATATTATAAAATTTTGTAATGAAAAAGATATATTTGGTAACCCAAATAAAGAGAAATTTTCTTCAATATATGGAATTGGCGATACAATTACAGAATCAATCATAAAACATTTTAGTAATCCAAAAACAATTGATTTGATAGAGAGGTTAAGAAAGAATGGACTATCATTTGAATTAAGAGAAGAAAATAAAATAGAAAGCGAGCAATTTTTAAAAGGGACAAAGTGGGTAATTACTGGAAGTTTTTCTAATTTTAAACCACGAGAAAAGGCTGCTTTTCTTATAAAGCAGTTTGGTGGCGAAGTTGTTGATGCTGTCTCAAGTAAGGTTAATTTTTTATTAAAAGGTGAAGAGCCAGGTTCAAAACTCAATAAGGCAAAAGCTCTGGGTATAAAAATAATAGATGAAGCACAATTTGTTAAGATTATTAACTCAAAAACTTTATAATCTTACCGATAAATTGTTTAAGTCTATTTTATAAAAAAGGAATAATGAATGAAAAATCTGGATGAATTATTATTTGATATTCAGGAAAAATTAAAAAAAATAACATTTTATGATGAACTAAAAATTAAACAAAATAGAGATGAAAATTGGATAGAATTAAAAAAAGATACAAATATTTAATTCTTGTTTTTATTATATTTTCTTTATCCTGTTCTCCTTTAACTACTGTATTAAAATTTATTCAGAATAAATTTAAATTGGAAAAAAAGAAAGATAAAAAAAAGGATAAAGACTCTAAAATAAAATCTAAAATAAAAAAAGATGATAAAAAAGAGACTAAAAAAGAAAAAAAGAAAGAAGAAGTGATTGTTTATGTTGATAAAGAGTATCTTTCATCTTTTTATGGTAAATTATCTTATAAAATAGTGGTAAAATTTTTAAAAGATATTAAAAAAAAATACAGGATAAAAAAAATAGAAAAAGATTTTAAAGAAGATAAAGAAATTACTAATTTTATAGTAGTATCTAATAAAAATTTTAAAAAATTAAATAAAACTCGGCCTCTTTTTTCAGAGGCTTTATATTTTCTGATAAATAGAGAATTTGAGCCAGAATTTAAATATCCAGATTCACTAAAAAAGATGAGAGTTGGCGTTCATTATAATTCTTATGTCTATAACTATATCAATGAAAAAAATCCGATCACTGGCAAAAAAAATTATGAAATAGGTGATAATTTTAAAATATATGCTGAGTTTAATAATATGATAGAGGATTTCAGGATAAAAAATATCGATATTGTTATGATAAACAGGATAGAATATTATAAATTACATAGAACTCTGCCATCAGCCTTTCTCTTTTATATTGATATAGGAAAGCCTTTTGGCTATCTCTATTTTAAAGATAAAAATTTTTTAAAAGATTTTAATTCATTTCTTTATAAAAATAAAATAAAATATGATTGGTTTGAATTTCTTTAAGAAAATTATAAAGAATGCTAATTTTTCTTTGACAAAAAAAATAAAATTTGCTATAATTTAATATATTAAAATTATTAAGGAATGAGGAGACTTAAAATGACAAAAGAACAAGTTTTTCAAGTTTTAAAAAAATATATTATGGAACAACTTGAAGATGAGGTAGACGAAAAAGATATTGTAATTACTAAATCAATGCTTGATCTGGGGGCTAATAGCCTTGATATTGTTGAAATTGTATCAAATACCATGAGAGAATTAAAAATTAAAATCCCAAGAGATGAACTTGCAAAAATCAATACAATGGAAGGGCTTGTTGAAAAGATGGCTGAATATACTAATATGCAGTCATAATTTAATTGAAAACTATTTTTGAAAAAGATTGCCTGCTTCTTTAAAAAAGCAGGCTTTTTTATTCTTCAAAACTAAATTTATATTCTAAATTCTTTTCAATCAAAAAATAACTCTTTATGCAATTCGCAAGAAGGAGTGTATTTGTTAAAGAACCAATACCATTTGGGACTGGCGTTATTAGATATGCCTTATTAAGAATAGTTTCTGAATCAACATCCCCACATATTTTTATTTTATTATCCTCTTCATAACAGTGGATACCTACATCTATTACAATAGCTCCCTCTTTTACCCAGTCATTGTTTATTAATCTTTTTACACCACAGCAGGCTATTATTAAGTCTTTTTCTCTTGATATTTTTTCCGGTTCCTTTGTCTTGGTATGAATGGTTGTTACTGTTAGATTTTTTTTTAAGAGCAATGGAATAAGTGGCTTACCAACACTATTTGATCTTCCTATAATTATACAATTTTTACCACTAAAGTCATACCCATATTTTTTTTCAATAAGAATAAGAGTTTGAAATACAGCCCATGGGGTTGCCGGTACTATAAAAGGATTGCCATAAAAAAGCCTACCAGCATTGTAATAGCTAATCCCATCAATATCTTTTTTATAGTCAAGATTTAAAGATAAAATAGTTGAATCTATATTATGAGGAAGTGGCAATCCGACAATTGTCCCATAATTATCTTTATCACTATTTATCTTTTCGAGTGTCTCTAATAGTCTTTTTTTAAAGATATCTTTATCATTTTCATAAATATTTAAAATATCAAGTTCTATTCCTACTAATGAGGCACTTTTTTTTAAGCCATTAAGATAACTTAAATATGACGAATCTTCTCCAGCATTTATCGCTGTTATTTTTAATTTTTTATCTATTCTGGTTAAGATATCTTTTAACTCACTCTTTATTACATCAGAATATTCTGTTAGTTTTAAGATTATTGTATCCAATTTAAAAACCTGATAATTAAAGTTTTAAATCATTTTCAAGTATTAAAAGCCTTTTTTTTGCCTTCTCTGTTTGTGAACTAGATACTTTTGAATCAATAATCTTTTTATAATATTCTATTGCATTCTCTTTATCATTTATTGTTTCATATAAAAAGGCTATCCTATATAAAGCCAATGGCCTGTAATAAGAATTTTTATACTTTGATTCAAAAATTTTTAATGTTTCAATTGCTTTATCAATCTCATTTTGATTACTATAACAATAAGAAAGAAAATAATATGCCTTTTCTGTCAAATAGTGATTCTTATATTTATTTACGAAATAGTTAAATACCTTTTCAGCCTCTTTATATTTTTCCACATAAAAAAGAACATAGCCTTTATAAAACATTGCTCTTATTGCAGAAGAAGAGATAGGATATTTCACAATTACTTCATCGAGTAAAAAAATTATATCCTCCTCCATTTCCTGTTTAGAATATATATTCTTTTGGCTATCAAAATCAAGAATATTAATGTATGCCTCTTCAAAATCTTTCGCTGCGTTATTGTTAATTTGAATATTTATAAAAAATAATATAAAAAATAAAGCTGTTGATAAAACCAATGCTAAGATTATTATTATAGTAAGAGTTTTACCTTTATTTGTATTTGTATTTTGTTGAATATTGTCGCTCATTTATACCCCTGTCTTGTTTTAAAAATTTTAAAATTAAAATACATTTATTAATTTAATTTGTCAATTTATTTTTGATATTTTTTGATTAAATCTTTATATTGTTTTATATAAATATATATAAAAATTTATTGTTATTTTAAATAAATATCCCCTTTAAAATAATAAAATATTGTATATAAATAAAAAAAGACTACCATCCATGACAGTCTCTTTTATTAATTGTGAATATTATGACATTAAAATCTTTTTAGCAGACTGATCTTCAACATCTGTGATAAATGGAATCTTTGTCTCTCTCTCTGTCTCTCTATTAGCAGAAAAGATATCACTTCTTGAGATATCCTTAACACTGAATTTTCTTGCACCAGCAAGTAATTGCTGTAATCCAGCACCTAATTTATCAGAAAGTGTCCATACGGCAATAGCACCATAAGGTATATTCTTCATTTCATTTTTACCAACTTTCTTTTCTACTTCGTAGTATCCAGCAAATATCTCTTCTGGTTTATTACCTCTCTCAGAAACAGTCTTTGGTAAACTATCCCAGTGACCATTTACCTTTGCCTTTCTCTCTGGATGTAAAGCACCTTCAATATTTGAGCCAAGATAACCAGGTATCATTAATGCTCTACCCATACATACAAGTTTTGTAAATGGAGCACCCAATGCCAGTGCCTTGAATATTTGATCTTCTCTTGCAAGACCACCAGCAAATGCCATATCAACAACTTTTTGTTTCTTTGCAAGAATTTCAGCATATTCATAAGCTTTAGAATGTAATAAGATATTTGGAATACCCCAGCTTTCCATCATATTCCATGGGCTCATACCTGTTCCACCAGAAGAACCATCAATTGTAAGGAGATCGAGTTTAGCATCACTTGCAAATTTTATAGCCATTGCAAGAGCTTCCATTCCATAAGAACCAGTCTTTAAAGAAATTCTTTTATATCCTATCTTTCTTAAATATTCAACTGACTTCATGAAATTTTCTCTAACCTGTTCTGGGCTATTTAAGTCAGTATATCCCAATCTACTATGTCTTGCGATTGATTTAATAGCACCAGATTTAAAAGCTTCCTGAATTTCTGGTTTTGTTGGATCTGGATCAACAACATATCCCCTTTCTTTTAAGAATATAGCATATTCAAGACTATTAACCTGTATTTCTCCACCAATACATTTAGCACCCTGTCCCCATTTTAATTCAATAATAGCCTTATCACCGTATTTATTTATAACATATTCAGCAACACCATTTCTTGTATCTTCTACATTCATTTGAACAATAATTGCACCATATCCATCAAAATATCTTAAATATGTCTCAATTCTTCTATCTAATTCTGGAGCTTTTTCAATCTTACCATTTTTTATAACAGCCTCTTTATCAATACCAACAACATTTTCACCAACAACAATTGGGAAACCAACAAGAGCAGCACCAATTGCAAAAGAATCCCAATATCTTGCTGCTATAAATGTTGAACCGAGTGCACCGGTCATAATAGGAATTCTACATTTTGTTTTTACTTCATTACCGAATTCTGTCTCAAGGCTTACATTTGGGAAAATACAGTCATCAGGAGATGTTGATTTACCTTTTGGCCCACCATTAGATCCATAAAGAAACCCCTGAATTCTTAAATTATCATAAGAAACCCCAATGTGATTTACTCTTGCACTACCAGCTGTGGTCCATCCGTAATCTCTTGGATACAAGAGTTTTCTACCAACCATGCTTGAAAGCCAAGTTTCACATTTACCCTGACAATCGGCTCTACATAGAGTACATAACCCTGATTCACAGGCATTTCCTCTATTTACAGTTCCTAATGCATCATTTGATTTAGGATATTCATACATAAAAAAATCCTCCTGGTTTTTTCTAAAAAATATTTAAAAATTTATTATAATATCTAATTAAAAAAAATATGTCAAGATAAAAAAAATGTCTTGTGTCAAAAAGGTACGATTTTATTTTTAGACAGGTAAAAGGATAGAGTTATCCTAAAGTTAATTTTGTTTTAGAGAATAGTTATAATAGTATTATTCATTTTTTGTTAGAATTTT
>Ga0209409_1002986_pt1 | contig 11616 bp, 10 predicted proteins | sample AD_JPNMR1_MetaG_FD_184424 | JGI IMG/M metagenome (GOLD analysis project Ga0209409, IMG submission 184424) | Active sludge microbial communities of municipal wastewater-treating anaerobic digesters from Japan - AD_JPNMR1_MetaG (SPAdes) (version 2) | ecosystem: Engineered > Bioreactor > Anaerobic...
CAATTAATTCGTATACACTGAAATAAAATCATTTCTTACATAACTACTTTATTTATAATTAAGTTACACCATTTTTTATCGATTTTTATGGTGGAAGTTGTGTTAAAAGATTGCATATTATAAGGTGACATTTCTATTTTTTCAAGAGGTGACATTTTAAAATAAATTCAACATTTATATTTAAAAATGTTTTCTTTTGTTGTGATATTTTATTTTTAGGTGGATAAAAAGATAGAATTATTCCATGGTTAATTTTTTTTTGAGAAAAAATTGTAATAATATTATTTATTTTTCGAATAGAATTTTAAATAAATTCCGTCAATAATAGGTTTCAAAGCCCACTACTTGATAACAATTATTGTATATAGCTTTATAAAATGGGGTGGTATTGCCTTCGAAGTGGGACAATTCTCTGCTCTTCCACCACCTCTTTATCTCTGTCAATTTCACCCATAACCTCAATGTCACAAGACTGCATTTCTTCTCAAATCCAAGCATTCCTATTCTATCATACTCTTCAATGAAAACTTCAAGAATTGTCCTGATCAATTTTGCCATGCTGAAAAAATTTAAATCAGCATGGATTTTCTTTAAAAACCTATAATCTTCCTTTGACAAATAAAAATGTATAGAGTCATCAGCATTTAGTCTTTCATAGACATTCTCATCCTCATGTCCGAAACAGTATCTTTTTTTGATCCTATCAGAGAACTTTTGCAATACATAGCAGATCAATTTTGATAGAGAAATATTCTCTTTTTTTGCTATTTTTGCAATCTTTTTTTTCATAGTAGAAGTAACTACAAAATGTAGTTCATGATCTTTTTTGTAATTTAAATTTGTATTCATAAAAAATCCTCCATAAAAAAATATTTTCTATAATATTAATCACAAATTTTTTGAGAAAATCCTTTACAAAATTTAAGAAAAAAATTAAAAATTTTGACAAAAATTCACAATCACTGAAAATGATTAAAATAATATTACTTATTATTCTTCCAGCAGGGATGCTTGAAATAAGTCCAGCAAAAATACTGGAATAACTTTATTTTTCAGCGATTTAAGAAAAGTGTCAAAATTTTTGACTAAAAATAAAATCGTGCCCAAAGATTAATTTTTTTTTTTAAATTAATCAATTGACATTTAATATTTTATTTTTTAAAATAGAAGAAAAAAATTATTTTAGCAGATCCTCTTTTAAGGAAATAAAATGCATGAAATAAAAAAGAGCAATATCATAGATAAAATTTTAGCACGATATGACAAAACTAAAAAGAGTGAATTAAGTAAAATTTTACTGGATATTCAGAATGAATTTGGCTATCTCAATGAAGAGATAATAAAAAAGACCGCGAATTATTTAGGAATATCTTCGACAGAAATATATGGTTTTGCATCATTTTATTCAATGTATAATCTTGAAAAACCGGGTAAATATATAATAAAAATATGTAAAGGCACAGCATGTCATGTAAAAGGAAGTTCAAGGCTAATTAAAGAGATAGAGGGATATCTTGGTATAAAAGAAGGGGAAACAACCAAAGATGGCTTAATAAAATTAGAGGTTGCAAGTTGTCTTGGTGTTTGTGCTCTTGCACCAGTTGTAATTATCAATGAAAAGACATATACTCGTGTGAATGCAAAAATTGTGAAATCACTCATAGATGAGATACGAGCATCTCATAAAGATGGAGAAAAAGATGAATAATAATGATACTGAGAAAAAAGATAGTAATCAAAAAGAGGAGATAATAATCTGTTCAAATTCTGCCTGTTTGAGTTCTGGCGGAATAGAGGTCTTTATCTATATATTTATGGAGGTATTCAACAATCCATCTTTAAGTGAAAAATATGTTGTTAAAAAGGGAGGATGTCACGGATTTTGTGAACTTGGTCCTACTGCAATAGTAGGGAAAGATAAAATATTCTATATAAAACTTGATGTTAATAAGGCAAAAGAGATTATAGATGAGCATCTTTTAAATGGTAGAATAGTAGAAAAGTATCTTTTTTTTGACACAGTTAATAAAAAGAGAGTATATAGATACGATGACCTACAATTTTTTCAAAAGCAAAAAAGAATTCTATTAAAAACAAGCCCTTTTGTTGATCCAGAAAGTTTGGATGATTATATTGCAAATGGTGGCTTTAAGACACTTGAAATTCTACTTGATAAATATGATCCTTTTAAAATATGCGATATGATAGAAGAATCTGGTTTAAGAGGGAGAGGTGGCGGTGGCTTTATTACTGGTAAAAAGTGGAGACTTCAAGCAGAGCAAATTTCTCAACCAAAATATGTTATATGTAATGGTGATGAAGGAGATCCCGGTACATTTATGGATAAGTATCTTTTAGAAGGAGATCCTTATAGGATTCTTGAAGGTATATTAATAGCAGGTTATGCTACAATGTCAAATATAGGAATTGTCTATTTAAGAAAAGAATATGATATAGCAGTAAAGAGAGTAGAGAATGCAATAAGAACTCTTTATGATAGAAAAATACTTGGCAATTCTGTAATGGGAAGACTTTTTGCTTTTGATATAAGGATAGAATATGCACCTGGTGCATACATAAGTGGTGAAGAGACAGCTTTAATCGCAGCAATTGAATCAAAAAGAGGTAACCCAAGAGTTAAACCACCCTATCCAGTAGAAAAAGGGCTTTTCAATTCTCCTACTTTAATAAATAATGTGGAGACATTTGCCAATATAAGAGAAATTATAAACATGGGGATCGAAGAGTACAAAAATATAGGAACAAAAGAATCTACCGGAACAAAGTTATTTACACTATCTGGATCTGTTAGAAATAGTGGACTTGTAGAGATGCCTTTTGGAGTTACATTTAATGAATTAATAAATGAGATCGGCGGGGGGATGTTAAAGGTCTCAAAATTAAAGGCTATTCAAATAGGTGGTGCTTCTGGCGGAATACTACCAGCAAGTTTAATTAATGAAGAGATTTCTTTTGAGAATCTTAAAAAACTTGATGCCTCATTGGGGGCTGGTGGTATTGTAGTCCTTGATGAGTTTACCTGTATTGTAGAAATGGCAAGATATTATCTTGAATTTGCTCAATCAGAATCATGTGGTTTCTGTGTGCCTTGTAGAGAGGGAACTCAAAAATTGTTAAAACTGATTGAAGATATTATTGAAGGGAATGGAACACTTGAATATATTGATAAAATAAAGAATATATCAGAGGTAATGTATGAGACATCTCTTTGTGGACTTGGAAGAGAGTCTATAAATCCAGTTATGAGTATGTTAAAATATTTTGAAGATGAGTTAATCGAGCATATAGTAGACAAGAAGTGTAGAGCCGGCGTTTGTCCAAAATTAGTTAGATATTCTATAAATCCTCAGGAATGCATTGGTTGTGGCGCTTGTAAATTGAATTGTCCTGTAAATGCTATAAGTGGTATTTCGGGACAATATCATACAATAGATAAAGAACTTTGTATTAGATGTGGTCAATGTTTTAAGATATGTCCTAAAGATGCTATAATAAGGAGTTAGAAATTGTCTAATGAGCTAATTATTTGCACAATTGATGGAAAAGAGATTTTTTGTGAAGAAGGATGGACTATTCTCCAGGCAGCAAGGGCTAATAATATTGAAATACCGGTATTATGCTATTTCCCAGATATATCTATAATAGGTTCGTGTAGAATATGTGTTGTTGAAATAGAGGGGGAAAGACTTCTTTATACAGCGTGTTCTACACCAGTTAAAAATGGAATGATTATTCATACAAAGTCAGAAAGAGTCATGAATGCAAGAAGACTGGTTATAGAGATGATGCTGAGCCAGCATTTTGGTGACTGTCTTACCTGTGATGGTTCTGGAGATTGTCTTCTTGAAAAATATGCTTATGAGTTTGGTGCTACTGGAAAGATGTTTGCAAAGGCTGAGTTTAGAGAGTTAACTCATGGCATAGATGATAGAAATCCATTTATAATTCATGATAGAGGCAAATGTATCTTATGTGGAATATGTGTGAGGGTTTGTGAACAATGGAGTCACAGGAATGCCTTATCCTTTGTTCATAAAGGTAATAAAATAATGGTTTCCACAATGTATAATAAAGGGCTTGAAGACAATAAGGAGTGTATATTTTGTGGGAACTGCGTTACTGCATGTCCTACGGCTGCTCTTTATGAAAAAAATGCAATAAGATCAGGTAGACTCCCAGAAATTAAAAGGACAAAGACCATATGTCCTTATTGTGGTGTTGGATGTGGGATTGTAGTTTATAGTAAGGATAATAAAATAGTAAAGGTTAGAGGGGATCTATCTTCACCCGTATCAAGAGGAAGGCTTTGTATAAAAGGTAAATTTGGGCTTGACTATGTTAACTCAAATCAGAGACTTTTAAAGCCATTAGTTAGAGATGAGGATGGAAATCTTAAAGAGGTTGAATTGATAGATGCTCTTTTACTCATAAAACAAAAGATAGATGAGATAATGAAAAAGAATGGGACATTTGCAGGACTTGCCTCAGCAAAGTGCACAAATGAGGATAATTTTGTGTTTCAGAAATTTTTCAGGACAATTCTAAAGAGTGATAATATAGATCATTGCGCAAGAATATGCCATTCGTCTACTGTCTCTGGATTAGAAATGACATTTGGAAGTGGGGCAATGACAAATCCTATTGAGGACATTGATTTAATAGACTGTTTCTTGATAATTGGCAGTAATATGCTTTCAAGTCATCCTGTAATAGCATGGAAAATCATAAAAAGGGTAAAAGAAGGCGCAATAATGATCTTAATAGATCCAAAAAAGAGTGGTTTATCAAGATATGCAACTTTACAACTTCAAATAAATCCTGGGTCTGATATATCATTAATAAATGCTATGTTAAAAATTATTATAGAAGAGAGAATGTTTGATACTGAGATGGTAGAAAAAAGAGCAGAAGGATTTGAAGAACTTGTAAAAAGGCTTGATACGATTAGACTTGAGGATCTTGTAAAAGATACTGGTGTGGATGAAAATGATATAAGACTTGCTTCTCGTCTCTTTGCCATAAGTGGAGCATCAGCAATCTATTATGCAATGGGGATAACCCAGCATATCTTTGGAACAGCAAATGTTATCTCACTTGCAAATCTTTCAATAATAACTGGAAAGGTAGGTCAGGGACCAAATGGATTAAATCCATTAAGAGGACAGAATAATGTCCAGGGTTCATGCGATATGGGATGTCTTCCCGGAGTTTTACCCGGCTATAAAAAAATAGAAAATAAAGAGGATAATGAATTTTTTTCTAAATTTTGGGGGACAGATATCCCACAAAAAAAAGGAAGAACACTTGTAGAAATAACAAAGGCAATAGAAGAGGGGGATATCAACTTTTTATATATAATGGGAGAAAACCCTGTTTTATCGGATCCGGATTCAGAACATGTAAAAGAGGCTTTGAAAAAGGTAGAATTTTTAGTTGTACAGGATATATTTTTAACAGAGACAGCAGAGTTAGCAGATGTTGTTTTGCCGACCACCTCATTTGCAGAAAAAGAGGGGACTTTTACAAATACAGAGAGAAGAATTCAAAAAGTAAATAGAGTAATTGAACCAATATCACCAACACTTTTAGAAGACTGGAAAATAATAACAAGATTGGCAGAACTCTTTGGGGTGGACTGGGGATATCTCTCCTGGAGAGATATATTTAAAGAGATAAGAGAATCTGTTGATATATATTCTCATATTGACATAGATCAAATAGAAAAAAAAGAATATTTATGGCCCGGAAATCAAAAGGGAGAATCAATTAAACGACTACATCAAGATCAATTTACAAGAGGGAAAGCAAAAATAATCTATCAGGAGCCTAATATTCCATATAAAACAAATGAAAAATATCCATTTCTTCTTATTATTGGAAGATTATATGAACATTATCATACTGGCACAATGACAAGAAAGATAGATGGTATTAATACATTACAACCATATTCAAAGGTATGTATAAATCCCAAGGATGCTGTAAAATTAAAAATAAAAAATGACGATTGGGTTAAAATTGTATCTGAAAAAGGGGAGATTAAGGCAAGATGTTTTATCACCTTAGATGTAAAACAGGGAAATGCTTTTATCTCTTTTCATTTTAAAGAAGCAAATGCAAATGAGTTGACAAGTGATAAAGAACTTGATCCTTTTAGTAAAATAGCAAATATGAAAGTTGTCCCAGTAAATATTATTCCTTTATAAAAAGGAACTTAGTTTACCTTAATAAAATTTAATTTTTGGATTAGTGATGGAAGAGTTAAAAGAGAAAAACGAAGATAAAAAAAAGTTCAGAGCCTTATATATTGAAGATGATCCCACTAATAGAGTTTTATTAAAAAAGATTCTTGAGCCAGAAGGAATTGATGTTATTGAGGCAGAAGATGGGCTGGTGGGACTTGAGATAGCCAAAAGAGAAAAAATTGATATTATTATACTCGATATTAATATGGCTGGAATGAATGGTTATGAAATTGCTACAAGAATAAAGTCAATCGATAAATTAAAAAATATACCTCTTGTTGCTTTTACAGCAAATGTCTTAAAGAATTCGAGGGCAAGGGCTTTAATCTCTGGATGTGATGGCTATATTCCAAAACCAATGCAAAGAGAGAAATTTATAAAAGATATAAAAGAGTATCTTGCCGGTAGAAAAGATTTTATTGAGACAGAAAATATTTCAGAACTAATTAAAGAGTATAACATAGATATAGTAGAACATCTTGAAAAGGAGATAAGAGAATTAAAAAGATTGAATGAAGACCTTAAACAGATTGATAAGATAAAGTCTGACTTTATATCAATTGCATCTCATGAATTAAGAACCCCATTAGTTACAATTATAGGATATATAGGACTTTTGTTATCAAAGAGGTTAGGGGATCTTACTTCTGATCAACTTAAAGTTTTATCTGTGGTTGATAGAAATGCAAAGAGGCTTGAAAAGATAATTAAAGATCTTGTTACCCTTTCTAAATTGGAAAATAGAAATTATAGTCTAACTTTTGAAAAAATAGATATTGTAAATACGGTAAAGTCAGTTTTTGAAGACTATGCCTTAGTTCTTGCAAATAGATGTCAGGAGGGGAAATTTTATACTTTTGGAGATATACCTTTCATTGAGGCGAATGAGGAAAAGATCGCAGAGCTTATTTCAAACTTGATGAGTAATGCTATTAAATTTACAGAAGATGGGGGAAAAATCGAGGTCTCAATTTATTATCCATCTAATAAAATCAGTAAAATTTCTGGGCTTGAACCGGAAAATTATATTGATATTCTTGTTGAGGATAATGGCATTGGAATTCCAGAATCAAAACTTTCAAAAATATTTGAAAAGTTTGTAGAACTTATAGAAATAGAGAAACATCATACATCAGAAACAGAATTTATGGGGAGTGGGACTGGTATAGGTCTTTCTATATGTAAGGTAATAGTAGAAAATCATAATGGCTATATCTGGGCAGAAAATAGAGATCCAAAAGGGACAATAATAGTAGTTATTTTGCCAGTATCTCAAACAAAAAAAAGTCCTATTTATTAGGATATATCCCAAAAACTATAGTTTGTCAAAAAGCCGCATTAACGAGAAGATATTAAAAATTTATTTTTTTAAAAATCTTTTAAATTTTTTATAAAACTTGTAAAGGATTTTCTTAAAAATTTTGTGATTAATATATAGAAATATTTTTTTATGGAGGTTTTTTATGAATACAAAATTAAATTACAAAAAAGATCATGAACTACATTTTGTAGTTACTTCTACTATGAAAAAAAAGATTGCAAACATAGCAAAAAAAGAGAATATTTCTCTATCAAAATTGATATGCTATGTATTGCAAAAGTTTTCTGATAGGATCAAAAAAAGATACTGTTTTGGACATGAAGATGGTAATTTTTACGAAAGAATAGATGCTGATGACTCTATTCATTTTTATTTGCCAAAGGAAGATTATAGGTTTTTAAAGAAAATCCATGCTGACCTAAATTTTTTTAGCATGGCAAAATTGATTAGGACAATTCTTGAAGTTTTCATTGAAGAATATGAGAGAATGGGTATGCTTGGATTTGAGAAGAAATGTAGTCTTGTGACATTGAGGTTATGGTTGAAATTGACAGAGATAAAGAGGTGGTGGAAGAGCAGAGAATTGTCCCACTTCGAAGGCAATACCACCCCATTTTATAAAGCAATCTACAACGATTGTTATCAGGTAATAGGCTTTGAAACTTACTATTAGCTAAATTTATTAAAAATTCTACTAAAAAATAACTATAAGCCATTCTCAAATAAAATTAACCCTTAGGATAATTCTATTTTTTTAATTACATAAAAATAAAATTGCATCTTAATAACATGAAATATTGTGAAATTTTTAAAGTTTTTGACAAAGTGCTAAATTTTTGTTATATTTTTAATAATTAAAATAACAGGACTTTTTATGGAATATAATTATTACATTTTATGCTATCCTGATGGGGGAAAACAACAGATTTACCATAAATTAAGTTTTGGAGATATTGTGGATATTAATGGAAATATTTTATCCCCAAATGAACTTGATCCTTATAAAATTACCTATAAAGTATCTGGGATGTATAAAAAGTATAATTTTAAAGAGGTTTATTGGTTTTTTAAACTTGATTTAATGACAAGAGATGAGGTAGAAGATGAGATAGAATATCTACAATCAAAAAATTTTCTTGATAGAGAATTTTTGGATAAAATATTTAATAAATTGTCTCAAAAAGCACAAAAAAATAAAAAAAAGAGGTGAAATAAATTGTCTTTTGAAATAGAAAAAAAATTTTTAGTTAACAATTATAGGGAAGTCTTTAACTTTTTTAAAAAAAAGTATGGGGAGCCGACCTTTATTAAAAAGGCTGGGTTCTGGTGGTGTAGTAATTATGAAGAGGATAAAAATATTTTAGAAATCGATAATCCAATAATATTAAAAAAAGATGTTGAAGTAATTAAAGATTTAACAGAATTTATATTTCCAGTTCAAGATTATCAATTTACAAGGATAAGAGTAATTGATAAAAATTTTTATATCACCTTTAAGAATAAGAGTGTGGTGAATAAAACAGAAAAAAATATCGAATATGAATTTGAAATCGAAAGAAATACATTAAAATTAGTAGTAGACTATTTAAAAGATAATGCCCTTATATTTTATTATAATATTAAAGAAACATTTGAATTTCATAACAATGATATAAAAATAGAACTTTCAAAATTTGATGTATTAAAAGATTACTATATTGAGATAGAGGTTACTGGAGAAAAAGAAAATATTTTGAATAATAAACTTAATGAATATTTAAATAAACTAGAAATTTTACCTCTATTAAAAGAAGAAGCAAGAAGTTATTTTGAATTATCTATGAATGAAAATAGAGAAAAACTCAAAAATATAAAGTTATCGACTTATTCAAAAAATGCTATTAAAAATTTAATAAATTTAATGGGTTAAAAAATGGATATAAAGGCTAATATTCTCATAGTAGATGATGAGAAAAATATTAGAGATGGACTTAAAATTGCTCTTTTAAGGGATGGGTATAATGTATTTTTAGCATCTGATGGACTTGAGGCATTAGAAATTTTAAAAGAAGAAGATATTGATGTTGTAATTACAGATTTAAAAATGCCAAATCTTGACGGTGATGCTTTAATGAAAAGAATAATAAAAGAATATTTTAATATTCCGGTCATTATTTTAACAGGCCATGGAACTGTTGAAAATGCTGTGCAGGCAATGAGAGATGGGGCTTATGACTTTCTAACAAAACCTTTAAATCTTGACAAACTCTCTCTTATTGTATCCCGTGCAGTTTCTCAAAGAAGGCTCATTATTGAAAACAGAAACCTTCAATTAAAAATAGATAGCCTTGGTAAAGGACAGGTAATTGGTAAGTCGGGTAAAATGGCAAAGATTTATGAAATTGTAGAAAATGTAGCGCCTACAAAGGCAAGCGTTTTAATACAGGGAGAAAATGGGGTTGGTAAAGAATTAATTGCAAATATGATATATGAGCTTTCTAATAGAAAAGATAAACCTTTTATTAAAGTTCATTGTGCAGCATTAGCCGAATCTTTACTTGAAAGTGAACTATTTGGACATGAAAAGGGGGCTTTTACTGGGGCAATAAAAACAAAAAAGGGTAGATTTGAACTTGCCGATGGAGGGACACTTTTTCTTGATGAAATAGGAGAGATATCCCCTCAAATTCAGGTTAAACTACTTCGCGTATTACAGGAGAGAAGTTTTGAGAGAGTTGGTGGCGAAGAGACAATTAGTGTTGATGTTCGCATTATATCTGCAACCAATAAAGATTTAAAAGATCTTGTAGAACATGGTAAGTTTAGAGAAGATCTCTATTATAGACTGAATGTTGTCCAACTCAATATTCCACCATTAAGAGAAAGAAGGGAGGATATACCACTTTTCATATCAAAATTTATTACTGATTTCTCAAAAGAAAATAATAAGGTCATAAAAGATATAACAGCAAGAGCAAGGGCATGTCTTTATAACTATTCTTGGCCTGGTAATATTCGTGAATTAAGAAATGTGATAGAATCAGCAGTGGTCTTGTGTAAAAATGGTGTTATTGATGTAGATGATCTTCCACCTCATATAGTAAATGAAGAGGAGTCTTTGAATATCTTAAAAATAGAATTACCAACTACAATGAAAAACATTGAGAAAAAGGCAATTATTTCTACTTTAAGAATTACAAATGGAAATAAATCAAAAGCAGCTGAACTGCTGGATCTTAATAGAAAAACTTTACATACAAAAATAGCTGAATATGAGATAGAATTAGAAGAAGATAAATCATAATTTAAGACATTTTCTCTTTATTAAAACAAATTTGAACTTTCTAAAACTTATGAATCTGTTGAATTTTATCTTTATCTTATTAAAATCTTATTAAAAATAAAATCTGTTTTTATAGAGATTTAAAATATATTTTACTTTTTATGTTGCCCATCTTTTACGCCATCAAGCATATCAAGTTCTTCAAATTTTTTTTGAAATTCTTCATTAGTAAAAATTCCCTTTGAGACCATGAGATTATACATTGTCTCAAACAATAATGATAACTCGCTAATTGCTTTTACTGCATCCTGTTGATTTAAAGCAGTACTCCCATCTGGACTTTTTGAGCCAAGCATGGTCTTTACAGTATTTAAGATTGTTCCTAAATTAGAGGAACCATAAAGTAAATTTCTTAAATTCATTTTGTTCTCCTTTTTTAAAATTTAGTAAAGAGAAGTAAATCTTTACTTTCTCCAACATTGTTATAAGTATAGCCCAAAAAAGTAATTTTGTCAAAAATATAAAAAAAAATTTAATATTAAGTGTGATATCAAAAATGAAAGAATAAATATATCTCAAAAAAAGAAAAAGAAAATATCAGATTATCATCCCGATAAAAAAAATTCTTTTCAAGGAGATGATAATTTTATTTATAGATGATAAATCAAGGTATGTATTATATGCTAAGTTTGTTAAATCAGATAGTCTTGAGAATCATATAATAGCCCTGAAAGAACTTATTTTAACATATGGATATCCTATTGCTA
>Ga0209409_1002987_pt1 | contig 11613 bp, 14 predicted proteins | sample AD_JPNMR1_MetaG_FD_184424 | JGI IMG/M metagenome (GOLD analysis project Ga0209409, IMG submission 184424) | Active sludge microbial communities of municipal wastewater-treating anaerobic digesters from Japan - AD_JPNMR1_MetaG (SPAdes) (version 2) | ecosystem: Engineered > Bioreactor > Anaerobic...
ACTGTAGTGCCTTAAATTAAACAATATACAAATTTATGGAAAGGAGAACCTAACTTAGAAAATTAAAAAATTTGTCTTGACAATGGGGAGCATTATAAATAATCTTCTGTTTCAAATAAATCTACTTGAGATTGCTTAAAATAAGTAGGTTTGATTTTTAAAATATCCTGTATTTCCTCACTTGTCATGCCAAACTTAATACTGTCAGTACCTTCAAAAAGAGTTATATGAAACTTTTTTATTGCACTTTTTTGATTTGTCACTGTTTCGTTATCTCCATCAATACTTCCATCAGCATGTATAAAAAGATTAGCTTCAGTCATATTTAAGTATCCTTTTTATTATTTTTGTCCAATACGATATTCTTAATACCCATGGTCAAAACCTTCAATATCATAAATATCTGTCCAGTTAATACTTTCAGGTATATTCTGTGTTTTTATTAATTCGCTTATTATTTCAAATGCTTTCTCACGTGAGACATAACAGCAACTTGGAATCCTCATAGGTTCCCCGCCCACTTTATGCTCAACAACTTCAATTTCTATACTTTCATCATAAGGTGCTAAATAATCAGGATGCCTCATGATAAAGAATCCATAAGGTTCATCATAAAAGAATATAATTCTTTCGTCCATTCCATCTATTTCAATACATGATTCGCCATTTCCCTTTTTCCAGAAGTCAGCACCTTCATTAAATATAATTTCTTTCAAGTATTCTAAACTTGGATTTTTTATAGGACTTCCAGTCGGATTATCGTATGTGATAGTTTTCATAGTATTTCTCCCTTCAGTTATTTAACAGCTTTTAAAACAAGTGGTTCTAAGCTGTCTCCACTAAATATTGTAAGTTCATCTACTCCTAAATGCTTCAATAAGGCTGGCATTTCACCCTTACATATATTGCATGTTTTTCGATCTACATACATTATGATTCTTTTAGGTAATTTTCCTAATCTTTCATAAGCTCTTATTAAAGCATGTGATTCAGCATGTGTTAATGATTGTACATGTCCTAAGTGTTTTGGTTCTTTCTTCTTCGGTGGACACCATTTCACCATTTTAAACCATTTCTGCCGAAGTTCTTTTGTTGCTTCATGAGATTCTTTGGTAATAGATGAATTTACACCAAATATAGCATGTCCGCCAACTTCTGTCATTGCAACTGTATCACCTGAATCTTCGGAATAAGGTTGTAATCCTGCTATTTCTCTAAATCTTGCTATTTTAGCACGCTTTTCTAATATAGTTTTAGCCATTTCATCAATAGCTCTTTTTGATGCCGTGGGAAACATTTTTTGTAAAGCTATGTATAGGTTTGCTTTTGCTGCTGCTTGTGCCTCTGTTGCTGCTTTATCTGGCATATAATTCACCAACTTCCTTATTGCTATATTGATACTGCTTACTTCGGTACTGCTGGTAAATCTTTCATATATATTTTATCAAAATGTTACTAATTTTCAATAGTGATTTATAACGTTTAATAAATATGTATGTGTAAATAGTGGTGTAAAAACTTTGTAAGAGAACATTGAATACTTACAATAAGCGTATTTCACGAATTTTGACCCACGGCTTACCATGGAATAGGTCATAGTCTTAATATTATCTTTACTCTTTACCATAGCTTCATCAATATTTATTAGAATCACTGCAATTTTCAAATATCATCAAGTTCAATAATTCCTAAGTCAATTAATGCAACTGATAGTAAACTAACCAACTTATAAGTTTTGCTTTTGGAGTACTTTAATTCCTGTCTTTCAAAAATTTTCGAATTTGTATGTCCCATATTATCGATTTCTAAAATGATTTGCTCCATATCAAGATACTTCATCATTTCACTTGCTGCCTTTTTTACAGTATCTTCAGTAATTTTGTTATATTGTATCTCAGTATTTTTTTGTGCAACAAACGCCTTTACTTCCTCCCCAATAGCAAATTCTATCAAATGTGTATCATCTATAAAATTAGAGACAACATAACTTTCAATGCATGGATAGCTTAATAACAATAATCCACCTCTTAATCCACCTTCATTTTCATATGCATTTTTAAGCTGAGATATTAACTTTCTTATTAGTTTAGTATTAACATTTGATTTTGGATCACGGTCAAATATATAATAAATTGCAGCTTTATCCACAGGAAAATCGTACTCTGATATTAATGTTTCAAACACATTATCAAGATAACAATTTTCATCACAAATGTCAGAAATATTTGAATTCTCCGTGTTTATAACTGCTATCTTCGATGTACTGATATTTCTATTCTTAAAAAACCTTGCATTATTTCTTCTTTTTTCTATATACTCATAGCTCAAGACATCACAAAATATACGCCTAAGCAGCGTAAACTCCGTTCTCGCACCCTCAACTATAAACAAAACTCTACCAACGCTTTTATCTTTATTAATCCTCATATTATACATCCTTATACTTTGGCAATCCACCAAAAACTCCGCTTAAATACATCTTCTCAAGATTTTGAGCAACTCTAGGCTGTTCATCTGAGAAACGCTTTATACTGCTACCGCTCTGCCCGTCAAATTCCACTGAATATATTTGATCTGGACGGAGCAGCGAAGTCGAGAGCAAATTGGTAGAATGGGAAACAAAAATCATCTGAGATCTCTTTGCTGTATTCATAAAGTACTTAACAAGCAGTTTTTCAAGCTCATTATGAAAGCTTCCGGAAAATTCATCTAACAACAGCATACCGTTATGTTGTGCAACAAACAAGAATGCCGGTAGCAGATTAAGCAAAGTGCGGTTTCCCAGTGATTCTTCACCATAAGGTATAGGAATATTGATCCCTTTACGTTTGAAGAACAACATCTTATCCTCATCTTTATGATACTTTATAACCACATGCTCTCCTTTAGCTTCATTTGCATATTCTATATACTGGTCAAAGTTGTTGTCCTCAAAGAACTTATTGATCTGCTCTGTTCCTTTATCCTCAATATACTTAGTAATTCTAAAATCTTGCTTCCCATAAGATAAAACTTTTCTATCAAATGCATTTAAGTAAATGGAGTGCTGTAAAAAGTCAAACCATTGACGCAATATTTCGTTTCCCGCAAACCTGGTATTAAAGTAGACTGTACGTAAAAAAAGCGTCTCTCTATCTAGATTATCATAATTTTCATTATCAGTAATATATGATTTAGCGGTTATACCCATTCTTTCAAGCAGCACTTTACCATCTACATATAGCTTCTCTGAAAGTATAGTTTTCTTAACATCAAATTCAAAATAGTAGCGGATTTCTTTGTCATCAATCTTAAAATAATAATCTAGCGAAAAATCCGGTATTTCTGAAAAGAGACAAGCAAAAAGTCCAGAGTTTATTTCTTTTTCCATGAATAGAAGATCGAGTAATAATCTAATTGCATGAAGTGCATTGGACTTACCGGATGCATTTGCTCCAACAAACATCATCCCCTTTAGCACTCCTATATCAGATACATTAGGTATATCCAGTACTTTATAATTGGTTTTTGTGAAATCTATCGTTGTCTTATATTTAAAAGATTTAAAGTTCCTCATTATCAACTTAGTTATCATAAAATCACCCTTTCAAGACTAATTATATCATGCTAATATATTATACGCAATATTTTTGCATTTAATACATTATTAATCGTAATTTTTTTACGTTTTATATAATGCGATAAATCCAGTGGAATATTGACATCAAAAACGAACCGCAGCACAATAAGTGAGTAATCACTCACTTATTACAGGGAGAAATATCTAATGAAGCCTGTCGTAAAAATAAATAATGTCAGCAAAATTTACAGTAAAAAAGTAGTTTTAGACAATGTTTCTATAAACATCGAATACGGTAAGATTTATGGCTTAATCGGCCCTTCAGGAGCAGGCAAAACAACTCTTGTTAAAATAATGGTAGGCATGGAAAAAGCCGATACAGGAACAGTTCATGTGCTTGATGTAAGAATGCCAAACCTCAAAATAATGCAGGATATCGGATATATGGCTCAGTCGGATGCACTTTACTCGGACCTTACAGGAGAAGAAAACTTAAGATTCTTTGCTTCACTCTTTAAGATTAATAAGGCTGATCAGAAAAAGCGTATATCATACATAGCAGAACTGGTAAATTTAAAAGACTATCTTAAGAAAAGGGTATCCCATTACTCCGGGGGAATGAAACGACGTCTCTCTCTAGGTATAGCTTTGATTCAAAACCCCAGTGTACTTATACTTGATGAGCCTACTGTGGGAATTGATCCTGAACTGAGACTTGGAATATGGAATGAGCTGTATCGCTTGAAAAACAACGAAGGTAAAACAATCATTATTACCACTCATGTTATGGATGAAACCTTAAAATGCGATGTTCTGGCAATGATAAGAGATGGTAAGGTGATTAAAAGAGGTACACCAGAAGCTCTAATGCAGTCTTATAACGTGATTAATCTGGAAGATGTATTCATCAAGGCAGGAGGTAATCTATCATGAGAACAAGAGCTTTAATAAAAAGAATAGTACTGCAAATGCTTCGCGACAAAAGAACATTAGGACTGCTGTTTGTAGCTCCACTGGTGATATTGACCCTCATGCATTTTTTGTTTACAGATAACACTGCAAATTATAAGCTTGGGATTGTAAACATAGATAAAATGATAGCAACATCATTGAAAGACAGCAGTATAATAATACAAGAAGTTGAATCGGCATCATATGAAACAGTTTTAGATGAAGACCTTGACGGGCTTCTAAATAATAACAACGGGAAGCTGGAGCTAATCCTTTTAAATGATGATCCGACTGTCTCTAAAAGCCTTCAATTGAAGGTAAATATTGATTACCATACTTGTTGGATTCTTTGTATTCTTTTTTGTTTTTCTCATCTCGGGAATAGGTTTATTGAGGGAAAGAACCACAGGTACTTTAGAACGTCTTATGTCAACTCCTATAAAGAGAGTTGAAGTTATAACCGGATATCTGGCAGGTTATGGCATATTTACAGTTATACAGACTCTCATCGTAATTATATTTGCTGTCAATGTCCTTGATGTAACTTTGGCAGGCTCAATATGGAACGTTATACTAATAAATCTTATTTTAGCTTTAACGGCTTTATCTCTAGGCATTCTGCTGTCAACCTTCGCATCATCAGAGTTTCAAATGCTTCAATTTATACCCATTGTAATCATTCCCCAGATATTCTTCTCAGGTATTATTCCTGTTGAGGGAATGGCAGATTGGCTGCAGGTTTTAGCCAGATTCATGCCTCTACTATGGTGCAAACGCATTAAGGGATGTTATGTATAAAGGTTTGGATCTAAACAGCATCTATAAGGATTTGTTATTCCTGGTAGCATTTGCTGTAATATTTATAATCTTAAACATAATTGCTCTTAGAAAATATCGCAAGCAATGATTAAACTATATTAAAGATTAACCGCATTTAATATAAACTAAGATACTAAGGAGATAATTAAAATGTTTTCTGATAACATATTTGACAAAATATATGAAAAGTCAAAATTATCAAGTAAAGAAACCACAAAACAGCAAAAAATTGTTGAATCGGCTATAAAGATGTTTGCTGAAAAAGGCTATGCCAACACCTCTACAAGTGAAATAGTAAAAGCTGCAGGCGTAGATGAAGGAACCATATTCAAGCATTATGGTACCAAAGAAAACCTTTTGATGTGGGTAATTACACCTTTTTTAAAGTTTTTAATTCCTGTAATAGCAAAAGAATTTATTAAAGAGATAGATAAAGATATAAATAGCTTTGAGGAATTTGTAAGAACAGTTATTAAAAACAGGTATGATTTTATAAGCAAGAATCAGGAAATATTCTGCATAGTTATATAAGAATTCCTCTATAAGGATAAACTGATGGAAGAGTTTATACCCCACATAAGCAATCATATACTGGACTTTATAAATACTACCTTTGATAAATTTAAAGCAAGGGGAGAGATTATTGATTTACCCAATCCGGTTATTATTAGAATGATACTTTCATCGGTATTCGGCTATTTCACTATGCGGTTTCTACTTCTAAAAAAACATAATATTAGTGGTAAAGAAGAGGAAATAGAACTTTTAGTCCGCTTTATAAGCAGGGGGTTAAAAGCCCCTTAACCCCCTAATATCCCTTGCTCTTTAAATCCGACACAATCTCAATATATTTTTCCCTTACATCAAATCCCTTGTAAGAGTCTTTTCGCAAATCAATGATATCACCATGAGAAATTCCTCTGTTATAACAGTTCCTTATTACTCCTTTAAACTCTCCCCATTTTGCAGACTCTACCTCTACCAGTCCGTCATTTTCTCCTCCTAATACTTTTAATATTAAATATGGAATTGTAAGAATATAATCGCTGAACATATTATTCATAGAAGTAGCATAGCTTTGATAATATACCTTATGAGAGTCCTTTACTTCTTCATTGAACTTTTTGCAGTAATGGGTGGAAAGTTGTCTCGTGGATGTAAAAAAGTCGGGATTCTTATCACCTATCATTCTAAAATACTTGTCCATCATTTTACCCACATTTCCATAAAACCACTTTGGAAGCCAATAAATAAAATCAATTATCTTTGAGCCCTGATTTGGAACACACATTAAAGTCACGGAAGCAACATAGTCTTCCATTCCCAGCTTACTGATCATATAACGAGCATCCAAACCTCCTTTTGAATGTGCAATAATATTTACTTTCTCACATCCTGTTTCGCTCATAATTTCAAATATTTTATTCTTAATATCCTGTGCATTGTACTCCACCGTGCCAAAGGCTTCCTGATTTCCATAATACACTTTAGCACCATTTTTAATAAGCTCCTTGGGAATTCTGCCCCAGTAGTTTATGTATTTGTAATCCTTAAATCCGATTCCATGGATCATAACAAGAGGGTATTTCGTATTGCAGACTTGTGATTCTATTCGAATATTTTGCTTAACAACCCTGTAACATTCATGCTCAATTTCTTCCTTTGCAGCACCACAAGCATATACCATCACAGGAATATTTACTACGGGAATTAACATAGTGAACACTGCTATTATCTTTTTTATTATATTAAGCCTTTTTGAAGTTATTAAAATCCTTGCCATTCCATTTATGTAAAAAACAATCAAACTCACTGCAGCAATTATAGTGTCAATTATTATGATACCTTTAGGTATATCCTTTAGCATTTCAAATAAAAATAAGTAAAATATTATTTGGGTAAACCCTGAATACAAGCTATACAAAACCAGCCGTCTTCCACCAATTAGAATTTTAACCCTAAACTCATCTATTTCCTCATTAATACGCGGAAAAAGATTTACCTTTAGGAATATATATGTGAATAAAATAAAAATACCGATAGTGAGAGTATTCTCAATATGACCATAATCCAATTTTTTCAGCAGTCTATTGTCAACCAGATATATAATTATGGATATGTGAGGCAAAGCTATCAGAAAGAAAGCCATAAACCCCTTGTATGTTAAATTAATTTTGCGACGAACATCCAAAAATATAACAGCTGCCAGCAGTATGGGCAATAAATAAAAGGTAATTAACAGCATAATAGTTATCCCCGTTTTTATTTTGTAATTATTTGCATTTAACAAAATAAAGAAATATTCCAGTTGGAGAGGAATTTATCCGCACCGAAATTGAATATATACCAGCAAAAGTAAGGGTTATTGACTATTACCGTGAATCCTATGAATGCCGCAGTGTTGTTGTCAATAAAAAAGTTACAAAAATATCGGAGAAAAGTACTCAGTTAGCTTAAAATTAAACTTGTAAAAAATGAACATATTGTTTTAATATATTTCAGGCACTAAAAAACGGGCCAAGAAATAGATATTCCTGAGCCCGTTATTAGTTTGTATGGTCGAAATATCCTGTTATAAAAAGCGGGGTGGGGAAAGAATAAATAAAAAAATGTTACTTTATACTTTAGTTTATTATGTTACTGTTTATGGATAAAAGAACCTGGTTCCAGTCTTTTTATTAGGCAAATGCCTATAAACTTTTAACCCTTGTTGAATATTTTTTGTTATATTTGCAATATGCATCGTTACCAGTCTTATCATTATCAAGGCAAAATACCAAATTGATGATGTTTGGATTTCTACCTAAGTAGTATTCAAGTCCAATATCCGTAACACCACCTAATGAAAGCATATGTGAATTTTGTATAGCCGTTTCATTCCTGATGGTAAGATAGCTAAGCAAATCGATTGGACTTTCGAATATGTAGACACTATCACATGTACCCGACAAACTAAATGAATACTTTTTGTCTGAACCTTCAGCCTCAAACTTGATTTTATTGCCGGGTAATGTAGATCTTTGTATTACATATCTGACCATGTTATACTCATCAATGCCTGTAAATACACAATTATGTGAGCCTGTGGCTTCATAAATGCGTCCTTGTTTTAGTAGAGGAAGGATAATTTCTACTTTTATACCTCTAGTTTTTACAAGGTATGCTATAACCCTTTTATCATTTGTATTTCGACCAGGAATGACTATGTTTCGAATATTTGATTTATTGTCCATTTGCACAGCATCTAAGTTTTGAAGTGAAAGAATTTCTACTGCATTCTTAAATGAAATTCCTTCTACTTCTATAAGGTAATCAAGCGTGTTTCCTCCTTTCAATATAGTATGATTGTACCACTTATTACCTGATACAACTAATCCAGAATGCTCTTTCACCTTGTATTGCCTGCCCTCCTTTAAAAGTACTTCACCCTTACCTTTAAGGTATTGTTCTATATTTGCCCTACGGGCCTTAATTATTTTATGTTTATCCATGTTGATACCTCATTTGAAATTATGAAATTAATTTTTTGTTTGACGGATAATTTGAAACATTTATTATTAATGACGGAAAAAAGGGATCAGTTACTGACGTTAATTTGTTCCTTGTACGTTATGCTTCTTCTGATCCTTCAATAACATCTGTTTCAGTGTTCTTGATTTTTCTTGGTATGTCTCGTTTTCCTGTATGCTGGAATAAACCTTCTCTTTCCCGCATTCTGTAACTGTCTCCCGTGATATTTACGAAATTACAGTGATGTACAAACCTGTCCAAAATGGCAGAGGCAAGGACCGGGTCGAATAAAATTCTGCCCCATTCCTCAAAGGTTTTGTTTGAAGTTACAATTATTGAGTTGCGTTCATATTTTTTAGAGATGACTTCATAAAAGTCATCTACACTTGTCTGATTTAATTTTTTCAATCCAAGTTCATCCAAAATCAACAAATCAGGGTGTGTATATTTACGCAACTTTTGTTGAAATGAATTATCTGCCCTTGACATATACAGATCTTCCAACATATCGTTTAATGTTGTGAATAGAACCGAATACCCTTGTATTACTGCTTTAACACCAATTGCTATGGCCAAGTGAGTTTTACCAGTTCCAGGCGGGCCTATAAATGCTATATTTTCTTTCTTGCGTATAAATTCACAGGTTCCTAAGTTGTAAATTGACTGTTTATTTATACTTGGCTGATAAGAAAAATTAAATTCTTCTATGGTCTTATGTTGTGGAAATTTAGCCCTTGAGAGTCTTCTTGTATTCCTGTTTTGGGCTCTGTTCATCATTTCGTCATTGACCAGTAATTCAAGAAACTCCAAATATGACATATTATCTTTAGTAGCCTGTTCAATTCGCATATCCGTGGTTTTAGCAATGCCTGATAGTAGAAGAGTTTTAAGTTTTTGCTTTAAATTATCATTCATTATCAATCACCCCTAATATGCTTAATTGTGTATAGTATGAGAGGTCACGAGCTATCTCAGTATTATCCTCATTTACAAAGCTTTCGTTATGTTCAGTTGGGAGGGCTATCAGACCCTTTTCACAAATTTTTTTGACTGTTCCATAAGTTATTGAATTGTAATACAAGGCTCTCTTACATGCCATGTCTATAACATCGTTTTTGTATTTTTTACGCAATGAAAGAATACCGGATATTGTTCTGTAATCGTATTTTTGTACAACACCCTTATTGCAGAAAGCATGAAAAAATTTTAAGGCATGCTCTCCGATTATTGACATTTCTTCAAGCTGCCTTGACATAATTTCTTTGCCTGTAATATTCTTATTAGCAGGATAATGTTTATTGTCTGTTATATGTTCGCCCTTCGAATCTTGGCATAGAGGATGAAGGGCTATTTCTTGTCCTTTAAGATAAACCTTTAAAAGGTTATTCACTTCAATAACATCAACTTCACAGCCTATGTAAGTATATGGGACAGAGTAATAGTTTCCACCATAACAAATATGGCAATTTGGTCCTACATTCGCTACGGATGATTTTGAAAATACAAAGTCCTCCATCGGAAGTTCCTTAAGCTTATGTTTTTCAGTCTCATTGAATAGTTCAAAAGGAATTTTTTTAGTTGTTCCGTGTAATCTTTTATTAGCGATATCATCAAGCCAGAATCTTAGAAATTCTTTTGCTTCTTCAATGTCTTTAAAATTGCGTCCCTTGAAACAATTATTTTTGACGTATTTTATATTAGATTCTACCTTGCCTTTATCTGTAGGAGTATATACACGGCAAGGTTGTGCCCAGAAACCGTAGTGTGAAGCAAAAGAAGCATATGCTCGCTGCGTCACTGGTTCATAGAAGTCTGCTTCAATGATTGCAGCTTTTAAATTGTCGATCTTAACAGTTTCTGGAACCCCGCCAAAATATCTAAATGCGTTGATATGGCATTTGATAAATGTCTTTACATTCTGATCAAATACAATGCATGCATACATATATCTTGAATAGCTCAATGACATAACAAATACCCAAGCTTTTTTCGGTTTGCTATTTACGTTGATGCTACCGATATATCCAAAATCAACCTGAGCTTCTTCTCCCGGAAGTGATGTAATTACCATATAGATTTTCTTGCTACTTGACATGATTTTTTTGATATAGTCCCTGACAGTTGAGTAACTCCCTGTAAATTGATATTCTTTTATTAAATCCTGGTATATCCTTTGTCTTGAAAGTCCTTTGTTTAGCAGAATCTCAATAAACTCACGGTGTTGATCAAGCATTGATGGATGTGGTTTTTTTTCGATTTTTTCTTCCCCCTTTTCTTCGCTCTGAATTATTTTTCTGATTGTTTTTCGGCTTACATGTAAAGTTTTTGCAATGTAAGTCTGACTATACCCTTTTTTCAGTAGGGTTTTGATTGTTGTTTGCATAGCAACCTCCAACATAATTTGAATTTCCCCTTTCGAAGGAGTTACCCGCAAATTATTATATTATATTTTTTAGCTGGGTACTTTTCTCCGTCAAAAGTGGATACTTTTATTATGCCGGTGACATTCATCACCGCCATCGTCCACATCAAGCACCAGCCAGCCGGACTTCTCACCTGTAGGAATTCCGATATTGGCATAAGGGGTTTTCGTCCACCATTTCCTTATTTGCTCAACATCAGCAGTGGAATTCTTGTACCAGCCGGTATATAGCGGATGCTTTCCCTTGCTGTCACATTGTTGCCCCTTCTTGCAGGAGCAGGAGCCATCCTCACAAATCCAGTGCAGAGGTATAACCGGGATATTTGCTTCTGCATATTTTAATGCTGCGTCC
>Ga0209409_1002994_pt1 | contig 11583 bp, 10 predicted proteins | sample AD_JPNMR1_MetaG_FD_184424 | JGI IMG/M metagenome (GOLD analysis project Ga0209409, IMG submission 184424) | Active sludge microbial communities of municipal wastewater-treating anaerobic digesters from Japan - AD_JPNMR1_MetaG (SPAdes) (version 2) | ecosystem: Engineered > Bioreactor > Anaerobic...
TTCATAAGGGAATTCATTTCTATATCGATGACATAACAAAAAAAAGTTTTAATCCGCTTAGAAGATATGACCTTGTGGTGGCCAAAGATATTTTTTGGTACGTGTTTCCAGAATTAGAGGATGTATTCGCAAATATTAAAAAATGTATTAAGCCAAAAAAATTCCTTTTTGTTTCACAATCCTTTCCTGCATTGAATACTAATTTTGTGGGAAAAGATATAATATCAGATCCTGAAACTTTGATTGACCTGTTAGTAAAGAAAATAGGGATAGAACCAATAAATGCTATTTTTGTAAGAAGATTTATGTACAAGGCAGACGGACCCACACTACACTTTTTAGGGTTGAAAATTTAGGGAGATTCATGACAAATTTTTTAAAAGCTGAAGAATACTTGTTATTATGAAGTTGATTCTCGTTGAAAATGAGGAAGAAGTACGCGTATTAGCTGATAAACTTGGAAATACTACTGATTTTTTTTGGGTTGCTTTAGCACCTTTTGCAATTCCAGAACTGGAAAAACTAAATCTACATTTCGAAGTCATTGATAAATACTTTTCAAAAAAAGAATTATGGGATGCTACTGGTTATAACACTTACAATAGAGTTTCTGACCTAATTGCCTTTGTTGATAACTTTATCAAAAAAAATATTAAAGAAATTGGAGACATCAATATTCTTCATTGTTATAAACATCAACTCTTACTTCTTTTTGACGGGATAATTTATCGTCTTTTTGCATTGGATAGCCTAATAAGAAAGTTAGAACCAGTATCAATTTTTATTTGCTGCAGAAAATCTGAGTCCTTTTCTTCAAGGGATTATTTGTTCAGTTTAAATGATACACTATGGGTAAAGTGTTTATCTCTTCCTGAATGGAATAATATAAAAATTAATCTTATTACTTATCATCTATTGCAAAGGGACAACCCTGAGATTAAAAGAAGAAAAGCATTTAAAGAAGTTATAAAACAAATTCCCATGTTTTATAAATTAGTCAAAAGTGTAAGAATATGTCGGAAATTCGGATGGAAAAGTTTTGTAAAACCTTTTACTAATAATAAAAAAATAATTCTAATCCCGCCTGAATATGAGTGGTCTTCCACGATACCAATTTTTTTAAAAAACGGTTTTTATTTTGACTTTATCGACTTACTGGATTATAAAGGAATGAAAAAATATTCAATGTGCATAACAAATGTAATCGAAAAATTAAAGAAAGAAAGATATTACAAGGACAAATTTTCTTTTCATCAATATAATTTTTATTCAATCCTGAATCCAATTATAGAAAAAATGCTTCTTGATGGTCTAACAAGAAGTTTCTATATTCAAAAAAAAATAAGAAAGATTATTAAAAAAAATACTCCAAGGGCAATTCTATTCTCAGCTATTTCCAATCCTGATTACTGGCTGTGGGTACAATTTTTCAAAAAATCAAAAATTCCCATAATATGTTGGCAGCATGGTTCTCAAAGTTTTTATGAAGGAAGGGGAACTGCTGAAACTGAATTACTTTATACTGACTATTACTTTACTTATGGCCCGGATGTTACTGAAGCATACAATCAACTTAAATCTGAATACAACTTTCGATCAGTTAATATTGGAAGTTCAACGATAGACGTACTGAAAGACATCAAAGGTTCTGAAAAATACATTTTATATGCCACAACAAATTATTATCAGAATCATCTTTATTTTGGAATTTATCCGCCATTTTCAGACATTGATTTGTATTATGTTCAGAAAAAAATATTAAATTTTCTGGGATCTCTAAAAAACGAAAGGATTATTTTTAAACTTCATCCTAATGTATCTTTTCGGATTTATCCGGATCTAATTTTAAAAAAGAACAATATAGAGGTTATAAGAACGGAAAAATCATTTATAGAGCTACTTCCTGATGCGAAATTGATTATTCTTGATTGGCCTTCGACCACTCTCTTACAGGCAGCTGCAACACGTAAACCAATCTTTGTTCTGACTAATTTTTCAAAATTGAAACCAGAAGCATTAATTCTGTTACGAAGGAGAGCTGTTTGTGGAGAGACAGTTGAACAATTGATAGAGGCACTTAATTTTTACTTAAAACATGGTATTTATCCATCTGATGTGCATGACAGAGAATTTCTCAAAATGTACGGGACTTACTTTGATGATGGAAAAAGCGCTGAGAGGGCATTTAACAAAATACTGGAGATTATAAAAAACAATGGCTGATGACTCTTTAAGAAAAAGGTATTTTTATAAACTGTTTACCAATATTCTTGGATACGCAATTGGCTTGATTACAATTGGCATTATTCCAAGGGCACTTGGGCCAAAAGCATTCGGTGACTTTAATTTTCTTACAAATTTTTTCAGCCAGGTTGTCAGTTTTTTTGATATGGGAAGTTCAACAGCATTTTTTACAAAGATTTCCCAGAGGCAAAAAGAATCATCTCTTTTTGTTTTTTACTTATGGTTTGCAGGGGGGCTTACTGTTTTAATTCTGGCAGGTGTATCACTGATAGGTATTTTCCCTGTTCATCAGAAGTTATGGCCAGACCAGCGTATTATTTTTGTTTATTGCGGTGCTTTATGGGCTATTCTGAACTGGGTTTTTAATGTTTTAAATCAGGCAACAGATGCATATGGATTGACTGTGTCTGCTGAAATAAAAAAGTTATATCAAAAAATATTCAGCGTGCTATTGATACTGATTCTTTTTTACAATAATCTCATCAATCTTGGCAGTTTTTTCATCTATCAATATACCATCCAGATTTTTCTTATTTTTTCATTTTTCTTTGTCTTAAAGCAAAATAAAAAACTTCCAGTTGAATGGAAACTTACTCAGGAAAAAGCTACCCAGTATGGTAAAGAATTTCTTGTTTACTGTTATCCACTGTTTTTTTATTCTCTTTTCAGTTTACTTACTGGAATATTTGACAGATGGGTCTTACAGTACTATAGCGGCAGTGTTCAGCAGGGTTTTTATGGGCTCGGGTACCAGATAGGAACCATATGTTTGATTTTTACTTCATCAATGACACCACTGTTTATCAGGGAATTTTCTATGGCATATGGAAATCATGATAAAGAAAGGATGGTATTTCTGTTTCGCAGATACATACCTTTTCTTTATGTTGTTACTGCCTATTTTTCCTGTTTTGCTGCAACACAGGCAGATGTTCTCATCAGAATATTTGGTGGTTCTCAATACAGTGCCGCATTTTTACCTGTGATTTTGATGTGTATTTTCCCGATACATTCCACATACGGACAATTAAGTGGTTCTGTTTTTCTTGCCACAGGGCAGACAAAATTATACAGAAACATCGGAGTACCTTTCATGATTGTTGGTTCAATACTGACTTACATTCTAATAGCCCCACAGGACAAACTCGGTTTGAATATGGGTGCAACAGGACTGGCAATAAAGATGGTTTTACTTCAATTTATACTTGTTAATGTTCAACTGTTTTTTAATGCAAAATTTCTTGGTATTTCATTTATTCGATATTTCATTCATCAAATAGCATCGATGATTCTTCTGGTTGCCATAGGGATTGGCGCAAGATTGGCAGGGGAATTTTTGTTGCACGGGACCCATTTTATTGTTGGCTTTATTTTTTCTGGTGTTGTCTATACAGCAGTGTGTATTGTTTGTGCGTTCTATTATCCGAGGGTTTTTGGTTTATATCGGGATGACCTTGAATTGTTCCTGAAATTTCTCAGGGCAAGAACTTGACAGCGAGAAGATAGTATGTTTTAATTGTTTTAAACAAATTAAACAAATATGAATACGGCAATAATCTTTGCTCGTGGCAGTGAAAAAGGAAAGAGAAATATCAACCTGTATCTGGTTGATGGAAAACCCTTAATTTATTATTCCATCAGCGCAGCAGTTGGATGCAAGGATGTTCAATCAGTGTTTGTGTCAACCGATGATGAAGAAACCGCAAATATTGCAACCGGTTTATCCTGTAAGGTCATTCACAGGGAAATCTTAACTGATAGCATTGGTATGGGCAGGGCAATTGTTGCATCTGTGAACCATATCAATCAGGAAGACCTTGAAAATATTGTGATTTTGTCCGGTAATAATGCGATGGTCAGTTCCCATCTTATTTCAAGAGGGCTGGATGTTTTAAAGACAAAACCATCAGTAAAGTCCGTGATTTCTGTCTGGAAGGCGCGCCACGACCACCCGGATTTTGCAATTATCAAAAAAAATTGCAATGTTTCTCCACTTCTTGAAAAGCCAGTTAACAATGATGTCTATTTTTATGATGGTGCATTGTGTGTGATTCGTAAACAAATTATTGACCACGATTGTTTTAATCAGGTGAAATGGTGGGCGTATCTTCCTGACTGCGTTTTTCTTGTGAGACCCTGGCCAACAGGCAGAGATGTTCATGATAGCTATGGGCTTGCTCTTACAAGATGGTGGATTGAAAACGCCTTAATTGATGTGAGTGAGGAAATATGAAAAAAATAAGAGTACTTGTTTCTACGCATCCATTCGCAGTGGCAAATCCAGTTGCTGCAGAGTTGATTCTTCAACAGGGCTGGGAACTTGAATTTAATCCCTATGGAAGAAAAATTTCTTCGCAGGAATTGAAAATGCTGCTACCTGAAGTGGATGCTTTAATTGCTGGAACTGAGAAAATTGATGCAGAAGTGCTTGAATATGCAGACGACCTTAAACTGATATCCCGGGTAGGAATTGGGCTTGATGGTATTGACTGGAACGAAATCAAAAAAAGAAACATTGAGGTGGCATATACTCCTGATGCTCCAAGTTTATCTGTTGCAGAACTCACACTTGGTTTGATGATAAATCTTTTAAGGGGTGTTTCTATTTCTGACGCACAGATGCACAAAAAAAACTGGAAAAGAATAACAGGAAGCGAACTTTCAGGCAAAACAATCGGAATTATTGGACTTGGCAGGGTTGGAAAAAAACTTGTAAAACTTTTACAACCCTTTGGCTGCAATATTTTTGTCAATGACATAAATCCTGATTATCAGTTTATCGAAACATATCATCTCAAACTTGTTGACAAGGAAACAATTTTCAAACAGGCATTGATTATTACATTACACATTCCTTTAACAAAGCAAACCAGAAATTTAATTGATGAACACGTATTCAGAATAATGAGGCATGATGCATTTCTTATCAATACTTCAAGAGGCCAGATCGTTAATGAAGATGACCTTTACAATGCATTGAAAAACCATCAGATTTCAGGTGCTGCGCTTGATGTGTATTCACAGGAACCATACAGCGGTCCTTTGTCAGAATGCGATAACATTATTTTGACCTGTCATATGGGTTCCTGTACCCAGGAAAGTAGGGCAGCAATGGAAATTGGAGCAGCCCAGGCAGTTGTTGATTTTTTCACTGGAAAACCCTTAAAAAATAGGGTTCCAGATGAACTAAGGATTGCAGATGTTTGAAAAGAATTTAAAAATTCAGGTTAACGCTAATATCCACTTTCTTTACAAGAGTCCGGATGAACCAGTATCCGAAGTATTTCTTGAATATAGAAAAAAATGGTATCAAAATCCTGAAACATTTACAGTAAGCAGTTTTCCTTTGCATCTCGACATAGAGTCCACCAGTTTATGTAATCTTCACTGTCCTTTTTGTTCCTTCAAAACGATTCATAAGGGCTGGAAGAGAGGACATATGGATTTGAACCTTTATAAAAAAATCATAGATGAAGCCGCAGAACATCATCTATATTCAATAAAATTGAGTTTAAGAGGTGAACCACTGTTACATCCCGATATGTTTAGAATGGTTGAATATGCAAAAAAAAGTGGTATTCTTGATATTTACTTTAACACCAATGCTGTTTTGATGAAGGATGGTGTTATTGATGCTATTATTGAGTCAGGTATCAATCGTATTTCTATTTCTTTTGAAGGGACAGAGAAAACACTGTACGAAAAAAACAGAATTGGTGCAAAATTTGAAGAGGTTGTCCACAATATTGAATGTCTCGTGAACAAAAGGAAACAGAAAAAATCAAAAACACCAAGGATAAGAATTCAGACTGTTCTTATTCCAGAGATGGTACCTTTGCTTGAAGATTACAAAAAGTTCTGGGTAGAAAAAGGAGTTGACGAAGTAGCGTATCTTGACATTGAGAAAGACCCAGAAAAGGATGAAGACCTTCATTATCCCTGGATATGTCCGCAGTTATGGCAGAGAATGACAATCTGGTACGATGGTACATTGATTCCATGTGTCCACGATACTTTCGGGATAATGAAATTCGGCAATGTATCTGAAATCACTGTTTATGACGCATGGAATAGTATGGTAGAAAATGCTTATCGACAGATTCATCAGTCAGGTTACGGTGAGACACTTTATGCTTGCAGGATATGCCCTTTGCGCGCTGGTCAGGTAAGAATCTTAAAATCAGGAGGATAGAGATGATACCAGCATTATTAATAGGTCGGGAAGGTAGCGTTGGATTTCCAGGAAAGAATATTTATCCTGTGCTAGGAAGGCCAATGATGGAATATCCACTTCTTGCCGCGAAATATTCAAAATACGTCGATGCCATATACATCTCAACGGATTCACAAAAAATTATGGAAATAGGGAAAAAATACGGTGCAATCATTATCGAAAGGCCACCAGAACTGTGTACAAAGGAGGCATTGGGCGAAGATGTCTTTGCTCACGGTTATAGATACATCAAGGATACCACAGGAAAACAAATAGAGTTTGTGGTGCTTTTGTTTTGTAATGCTCCAACAATTCTTTCGAAAACCATTGACCAGGGTATAGAAGCATTGAGAAAAAATCCACTTGCAGATTCAGCAGTTTCTGTTTCTATTTACAATATGTGGAGTCCACTTCGTGCGAGAAGACTTGGTAGTGATGGTTTTCTTTACCCATTTGTTCCTTTTGAGGTTTTTGGGGATGTAAATAAACTCAGTTGTGATAGGGATTCACAGGGCGATGTGTATTTTGCGGATATGGGAGTTTCAGTTGTAAGACCACACTGCCTTGAGAATCTTAAAGAAGGACTTTTACCCCAGAGATGGATGGGAAAAAAGATTCTACCACTACTTCAGTGGGGAGGTCTTGATGTGGATTACAGGTGGCAGATTCCACTCGTTGAATTCTGGCTGAAAGAACACGGGTTTACAGAGGAAAAAACACCATATGAATGAAATTTCACTGACAGGATTAAAAGGGAAAAGGGTACTTATCACCGGAGCAAGCGGCGCAATTGGTTCAATCACAGCAGAACTTTTTGGCAGAGCCGGAGCAATCACAGGGATTCATTATTATAAAAACAGACATGCTGCTGTAAAAATTCTAAAGAAGATTGAAGCAGCAAATGGGAAAGCCATTTTAGTTAAGGCAGATCTATTAAATTTCAGGCAGACATCGGTTCTCATTGATAAATTCTGTGAGGAAGCAGGAGGAATTGATATTCTCGTTAACTGTGCAGGTGGTTTCAGTAAACCTGCTAATTTTGAGACCCTGGATACAAAGGCATGGCATAATGTGTTAGACCTTAATCTTGGTTCAGTGTTCTTTCTCATGAGAGAGGCATTTTTAAGAATGAAAGTTAAAAAATTTGGAAGAATTATCAATATCAGTTCGGTTGCCGCCAAATATGGTGGCTCACCTCTAACAGCACACTATGGAGCTGCAAAGGCAGCGGTTGAAAATCTTACCATTTTTTTTTCTCGGGTCGGCGCGCCTTACAACATTCTGGTTAATTGCGTAAGACCCGGAGTTATCGCCACAGAACTTCACAATAAATTTAGAACAGAAAATCAGATGAAACAAAGAATTTCACTTATTCCACTGAAAAGAGCAGGCACAACTTATGATATTGCAATGATGATCTTATTTCTTTCATCGGATGCAGGATCTTTCATTACTGGCCAGATAATTCCAGTATCTGGCGGAGAATGATTTTTACTTGGAGGTGGTATATGATATTCAAAGAAATTGAAAGATGTCGGATTTGTAAAAGCAAAAGTCTAGAATTAGTTTTTGATTTGGGTGAATTTTGTCTTTGCGGATATTTTCCTGCTAAAAACGAACCAGATCCTCCTATTGTGCCCTTACAGTTGGTAAAATGTTGCGACTGCGACCTAGTTCAATTAAGACACAGTGTTTTACCTGATGAATTATACACACCCGGCTATGGTTATCGTTCAGGAATAAACAATACAATGAAAAATCATTTGAAGTCGATCGTGGAAAAAGTCTGTGCGACCGTGTCCTTGCAAGAAGGAGATATTGTTTTAGATATAGGTAGTAACGATGGTACACTTCTTGGTTTTTACCCACCTTCAGGGATTAAAAAAATTGGAATAGATCCTCTGGCAGGCTATTTTAGTCAATTCTACCAAGATGATATTGAATCTGTATCAAGTTATTTTACAGCGAATATTTATTTCAACGCTACACAAGGTGAAAAAGCAAAAGTGATTACATCTATCGCTATGTTCTATGACTTAGAAGATCCAATGCAATTTGTGGGAGATATAAAAAAAACACTTCACGAGGAAGGAATATGGATACTAGAACAAAGCTATTTACCTATGATGTTAAATAGGGTTGCATTCGATACAATTTGTCACGAACATCTTGAATATTACTCTCTAAAACAATTGAAATTCCTCATGAACGAGAATGATTTACAAATTCTCGATGTTGAATTGAACGAGATTAATGGTGGGAGTTTTTGTGTGTGGGTATCCCACAAGAATGGTTATTATTCGCCAAAAGAAGAGAAGTTGAATGGATTTATCGCTTACGAAAAATCTTTGCGGCTTGATACTTTAGCACCTTATGAGGAATTTAAAAGAAAATCCTTCGAAGTTAAAAGAAAATTAGTTGGTTTTTTGGAACAAGAAAAGACTCGAGGTAAAAGAATTTATGTTTATGGTGCTTCTACGAAAGGTAACACAATCTTGCAGTTTTGCGGCATAGGAAAAAATCTGATTATTGCTGCGGCTGACCGGAACCCTAAAAAGTTTGGTAGACGAACTCCCGGTACGGGAATACCAATTATTTCAGAAAACGAAGCTAGACGGGGTAATCCAGATTATTTCCTTGTTTTACCATGGCATTTTAAAGATGAATTTTTACACAGGGAAGAAAACTTTCTTAGAAAGGGGGGGCATCTTATTTTTCCTTTGCCTGATCTTTTAGTTGTGTGATGAAAAAATTATGGTAGCATTATTTTTTTACGATTTGGTAAAAGGAGATAGATATTGATAGATATTGAAAGAAAAAAGATTTTGATTCTTATTCCAACTTATAATGAATCGGAAAACGTTTCAAAGATGTACAGGACAATTATAAACTTGAATTTGAATGCGGCAATGCTTTTTATTGATGATAATTCTCCGGACGGTACAGGAGAGATATTAGAGTCTTTTGGACAGCAGGATGAGAATGTTTTTATTATCCACCGTGAAAGAAGACAGGGGGTTGGTAGTGCTCATTTATTAGGCATCAAGTACGCATATACAAAGGGATATGATATTTTAATTACAATGGATTGCGATTTTACACATGAACCGAAATATATACTGGACTTCTTGCAAAATTCGGTTGGGTTTGATTTAGTAGTAGGTTCACGATTTACTATGAAAGATAGTTTATCAGAGTGGTCTATATTGCGAAAATTTCTGACCTTTTTAGGACATTTAGCAACAAGAATCTTTCTAAACATTCCCTACGACGCAACAGGAGCTTTTAGATTATACAAACTACGTAACATACCACCTGCTATTTTTGACATAATTAAATCGACATCTTATTCTTTTTTTATAGAAAGCTTATATGGTTTATATCTTAATGGTATAAAAATTAAGGAAATTCCAATTTATTTACCCAAAAGGACATACGGACATTCAAAAATGAGGATTTCTGATATCTTTTATAGTATTTATATGTTAATTAAGATACGCTTTTTGTCCAAAAGGTACATCATTAATAGACAAAAATAATCATGTAATGAAACAGTACAAAACAATTTCATATTTTGCTGAAAAGATATGAAAAAAATGTGTAAAAATTCACTAACGTGGGAAGAATACTGGGAAAGTAAACTTTTCGATACAAACAAATATTACAATATTGCCGCCTCTTTCTATAGGAAATACATAATCAGAGAATGTTTGAATTTTTTTATAAAAAAGTTCAACACAAAAGATGCTTTTTTGCTTCATGCGGGGTGCGGAAGTGGAGAAGTAGACAAAGAAATAGTTAGGGAATTTAAAGTTGTAGCTTTGGACATATCTCCAACTGCCTTAAGAATTTACAACAAAAACAATAAAAGGGTTTATAGAACTGTATCAGGAAATATTTTGGATTTGCCTTTTGATGAAGAAGTGTTCGACTGTATTTATAATTTAGGTGTAATGGAACATTTTACTGAGGATCAAATAATACATATTCTTGGTGAATTCAAACGCGTTCTTAAAAAAGATGGAAAAATCATTTTATTTTGGCCACCGGAATATGGTTTAAGTGTTATCTTTTTTAAAGTACTTTTTTTCTTTACTGTGAAAGTTTTTCATAAGAAACTTTTTCTTTTTCCGCAAGAAATTACAAGACTCAAATCGAAACATCATGCTAAAAAACTTGTTGAAAAAGCCCATTTAAATTTAGCAGTATATTATTTTGGAATTATGGACATTTTTACACATGTGGTTCTTGTTTTGAAGAAATAATGATTAAATAAAAAGGTAATGATGTATGATAAAAGTACTTGAATCTGGATTAAAATCTTATTCTATCAAAGCTATTATGATTTTTCTTTTTTTCATTGGGTGTTTCTATTATTTCTTTCATTATCGTACAATCAATGCTATATATGAATTCACCCACATAGTATACCCTCTAAACTGTATCTATATCGTTGAAAATTTACTTTTTAACAAATCTATTAATTCAAGCGTGATAAAGGACCTTGTTTTTTCTCCGTCGAATATGGCTTTTATATATCCCCCTGGTATTTTTTTTATAGGTTTTATTTTAAAAACAGTCAAAAACATGTTCGCATTTTTATATATTTTTCAAATATTTGTTCCTTTTCTGGTATTTTTCATGGTTAGTAAATATCATTCACAAGTATTTGCTTTTTTATTATCTATATTTTCAATTATTCATTTCACAAATTGTGTTTGGTGGTCACCAGATTGGATAATCCAACCAATGATTTTGCTTTGCTTGTACACAATGATTAGAAATTTAGATACTCAGAAAATCAATAATTTAGAATTGGTGCTTTTAGGTTTTTTTACAGGAATTGTCACAATTATTAAACATAATATTGGTTTTTCTTTGCTATTTACTCTCATTGTGTTCATATTTATAAACACCGCAATTATTACTTGGCAGAATAAACTGATGGAGCAAAAGAATGTTGGGCAAATTATGGTTTACTTTTTGTTGACTTTGTTCTTATCTTTTGGTGCTCTTTTTACTTTGAATAACTTACATTTTGACGCATTTCTGTATTATGTATTTTTTTATTTATTTTTGATATCATTTCTTTTGATACTGACATTCAAAAGGTTTTTGATAGTCAA
>Ga0209409_1002995_pt1 | contig 11583 bp, 10 predicted proteins | sample AD_JPNMR1_MetaG_FD_184424 | JGI IMG/M metagenome (GOLD analysis project Ga0209409, IMG submission 184424) | Active sludge microbial communities of municipal wastewater-treating anaerobic digesters from Japan - AD_JPNMR1_MetaG (SPAdes) (version 2) | ecosystem: Engineered > Bioreactor > Anaerobic...
AGAGCTTATGCAAGCATTCTTCGATGCTGATGTGATAGATGTTGAGCTATTATACGATAACGCCATGCTTGCCGTATGCTACCAACAAGCTATCAGGTACAAAGTAAAATACATTCTGGCTGGTTCAAATACAGTTACCGAAGGCATGAGATTGCCAGAGAATTGGAACTGGTTCAAACATGATAAGAAAAACATTAAGAATCTTGGTAAATTGAGAAATGTAAAGTTGAAGACATTTCCAGCATTTGGAACGGTTGACTATGTAGTGGCCGAATATCTGAAGAAAACAAAATGGATTAGATTCCTAGACTATTTACCAAATTACAATAAATTCGAAGCACTTGACATCTTGCAGAAGAAATATTCATACAAACCATATCCTTACAAGCATTATGAATCCATTTTTACCAGGTTTTACCAAGGTTTTATCTTACCAGTTAAATTCGGAGTAGATAAACGCAAGAACCATCTTTCAACACTTATACTAACAGGACAAATGAAGAAAGAAGAAGCAGAGAAACTGCTGTTTGAAATACCATATCCAAGTGAGCAGGAACTAATAGATGACATAGAGTACTTCTTGAAAAAGATGAGATGGACAAAAGATGATCTCATGGATTATTTAAAGAGGCCGGAGAAGCCTCACACGCTGTATGGAAGTGAGAAGGGGTTGTGGGATATACTAAGTAGGATATACGCGTTCTTTAAATGAAAAGAAGCATGAATAATCGTTACACAGTTACGGTAAAGTAGTCCTAATTTGAATAGTCACTAGAGAGGAGCGTTCTATGTATCTTCACATGATTATTTATGAGGGTATCGAAAGTTCATATACTGAAAGGTTTATCAATTTTATACGTCAGAATTTCGATGGGACTGAACATATGTTTGTGATGTTTTCAAGATCGCATAGGTATGATTCTTTAGACAATATATACTATATAGATCCGTCAAGTAGAAAGGATTTATCTTGGTTAAAAAGTCAGGCTTCAGATTGTCACAAGATAATGGTTCACTCATTATTTGATACACGTACTATAATTTGGCTGCTGTCACATAAAAGATTTTTGAATAAAGTTTCTTGGATTTTATGGGGTGGTGATCTTTACAATTATTGGATTGCTGATTCTCATAATTTAAAATCCCGAATTATTGAGATAATGAAAAGAAAATTCATTAGAAATATAGAAGCTATCGTGGCCTTGGTTTATGATGACTATCTCTTTGCCAAACAGAAATATAATACAAAAGCTGAATACAAATATGCTTTTTATCCAACCCCTGTAGATTTTGAAATGCTCTCACATCAGATTCAACATACTCCCAGTTCTACAAATAGAATTTTGGTTGGGAATTCAGCTTCATTGACAAATAATCACGTAGAGATATTGAATGCACTGGTTACGTATAAATTTGAACGAGATTTTGAGATCGTTTGTCCACTTTCATACGGCTCATCTAATAATGTAGATAATGTTATTAAACTAGGTCGGGAGCTGTTTGGTAAAAGATTCATTCCAGTGCTTAATTTCATGCCACCTGAGGAATATGCTAAGTTACTTTCTTCAATTGATGTAGCTATATTTGGACACAAAAGGCAGGAGGGCCTTGGAAATATTCTAGCTTTGCTATATTTAGGAAAGAAAGTCTACATTCGTAGTGATATATCAACGTGGAGTTTCCTGAGTCGATTAGGTATCAAAGTATTTGACACTAAGAGACTTGTAAATAATGAAGAAGAAAAACTTTTTGAATTTAATCAAGCAATCGGATCAAAAAATGCGTCAATAGTGGAAAAAGAATTTTCTGATGAAAAATGCGTGGAGCTTTGGAGAAATGTATTTGACGCAAAATAGAAAGCATCATGTGCGCAAAAACATGAACTTGGAACATTATGGAGGTGAATTCGATGATAAATGTCACTAGAAGTATCATGCCAGATGCTGAAAAGTATCACTCGTATATCGATAAGTTATGGGATACACGATGGCTTACAAACAATGGTGAATATTTAGTACAGCTTGAGCAAAAGCTAGGTGAAAGATTCGGTGTAAATTGCGTCACCGTTCCTAATGGTACGCTTGCTCTTCTAATTGGAATTCAGCTGTTCGATTTTGAGATTGGCTCGGAGATCATAACTACTCCATTCTCTTTTGTTGCTACAACTTCTTCGATACTGTGGCAAAGATACAAGCCTGTATTTGTTGACATCGATTCCGAGACTTTCAATATAGACGTCAGCAAGATAGAAGAGAAGATAACTGATAAGACAAAGGCTATTCTAGCAGTACATGTATTTGGTAATCCTTGTGATGTACAAGCAATCGAATATGTAGCCAAAAAATACAATCTAAGAGTCATTTACGACGCAGCTCATTGCTTTGATGTGTTCTACGATGGCGAATCCATATACAAGTTTGGAGATGTTTCTGCAGCAAGTTTTCATGCGACAAAGGTCTTTCACACAATAGAAGGTGGAGCACTTTTGTCGGATAACAAGGAACTAGCCGATAAAGTCAAGAGATTACGTAACTTTGGGTTTGATCAAAACGTAAACATCGTTGATATAGGCATAAACGCTAAGATGAATGAATTCCAAGCAGCAATGGGATTGCTTAATTTGGAATTGGTAGATGAAGAAATTGAAAAAAGGAAGGAAAGATACGAGTTGTACAAAGAACTTTTGCGTGATGTACCTGTCAGATTTCAAAAGATGAACCCAAAATTAACGAAGTACAATTACATATACATGCCAGTTGTTTTTAAAACAAACGAGATGAGAGAAATAGCCTACAAAGTGTTGTTCGAAAACGGATACAACACAAGAAGATATTTCTATCCATCATTGAACAGTGTATTTTCCAAGGAAAGTTGTCCAGTCTCCGAAGATATTTCCTCGAAGATACTGCATCTTCCACTTTATGGTGATCTCGAACTCGAGCATGTCCAACGAATTTGTTCCATAATAAAGAATACTTTGGAGGGATGAGATATGCAGACTTCATTTTATACAGAAGAGGAATTGAATGAAATTGGCTTCGCAAGAATAGGAAAAAACGTCCTCATCAGTCGTAAAGCTTCAATTTATTCTCCGGAGCTTATTGAAATTGGAAACAACGTCAGGATAGATGATTTTTGTATATTATCTGGGAAAATAAAGATCGGAAATTACGTACATATAGCAGCAGGGTGTTACTTATTTGCCGGTGATGTTGGTATCGAACTAAATGATTTTTCAGGACTTTCAAGTCGCGTAACGATTTATGCAGTGACTGACGACTTTTCAGGAGACTTTCTGACAAATCCAACTGTTCCTGAAGAATATAGACACGTTATCAAAGAGAAAGTTGTCCTTGAAAAACACGTACTTATAGGTAGTGGATCAACTATTCTGCCTGGAGTGTTTATAGATGAAGGAACAGCCATCGGAGCTATGACTTTGATTTCGAAGAACATAGGAAGTTGGAAAGTAGTGATGGGTATTCCTGCAAGGATTGTAAGTGAAAGAAATCGGAAGATTCTTGAGATTGAGGAAGAATTCATGAAAAATCTGTTCAACAATGCTACGCAGTCATTGTAGGAAAGAAGGAGGGTTGATAATGGAAGAAAAAATAATTGAGATTGCTGCAAGCATTTTTGAGATGGATCCTAAGAAGCTAAGTATGGAAAGTAGCAGGGATGAGATAGAAAAATGGGATTCACTTGCTCATGTGATGTTGATTGCCGAAATCGAGGAGCAGCTAGGAATTTCTATTCCTTTTGAAGAGACTGGAAGTATCCGTCAACTCAAAGATCTCCTCAAGTATCTACGAGGATGACTAAATAGCTCTTTGCTTTATATACAAGGGGGTGTTGATATATGAAAGTTGGTGTCTATTCCAATGTAAATTTGGATGCAGTATGCAGGAAGTTGGGTAGTACACTCGGAGATGTTCAGAAGAGTGAAGGGTATGGGGATTGGTATTTCTCATTAATGAGAAATGGTATAAAAGAAGATGTAGCTTTCATCATTTTGGATGGATTTGAACTGTTCAGAAATGTTGATAACATTGGGATTGAGCTCAAAAATTATATAAAGATCCTTGAAAATATAACCTCAGAGAATAAAACTAAGAAGATTTTTGTTTCGACAATAGATGTTTATGAAACTAAGATTCATTCACTGAAGGATTTCGACATATCAAACTTAGAAATTGAATACGAGTGGATGAAGGAATTGCAGAAGCTTAATAGTCAATATGAAAACTTTTTTATTTTTGATTTAAAAGGAATGATCACATCTGTAGGCAGAAAAAATTTCTATTCGAAAAAGCTCTGGTATTTAGGTGGAATCAAGTATACTAACAGTGCTGAAAATATGATAGTGGAAGAGATGATTCGAATAGTATATGCCATGGAAAAGGCGAGGAAAAAGTGTATAGTCTTGGACCTCGACAACACGCTATGGGGTGGAGTAATGGCAGATGTTGGCGTGGAGAACGTAGAACTTTCAGAATTCAAAGAGGGTGCAAGATACAAAGATTTTCAAAAGAGACTGAAAGAACTGAAAGAGCTTGGAGTCCTACTGTCGATATGTTCTAAAAATGAAGAGAGCTACGTTGACGAGATATTTGAGAAGAACAAGGAAATGGTTCTAAAGAGGGATGATTTCGTTGCAAAGAAGATAAACTGGCAACCTAAATCGAAGAACATTTCAGATATAGCGGAAGAACTGAATATAGGGTTAGATTCGATAGTATTTGTTGATGATAGTCCGGTTGAAAGGGAAGAAGTCAAAAGTAACTTGCCGGAAGTGATTATTCCAGAATTTCCGAAAGATACTTCTCAGTTGGAAGATTTCATACTCGACGTTTACAAAAAGTATTTCTATACATTGATGCAGACTGAGGAAGACAAGAAGAAAACGAAGATGTATTTCGACAACGTAAAAAGAGAAGAAGAAAAGAAGAAGAGTACGTCGCTCGACGAGTTCTTGGAGAAGTTAGGGACGAAGATATATTTGTGGAGGATGAAGCCAGAGAATTTGAAGAGAGCAACTCAACTTGTGCAAAAGACCAACCAATTCAACTTGACAACGAAGAGATACACGGAAGAGCAATTGACAGAGCTAATGAACGATCCAAATTACGATGTTTTTTTAGCTCGGGTAGAAGACAAGTTTGGTGATAATGGGATCGTGTTTCTGCTAATTGCGAAGAAAGAGGGAACAAATGTAGTTATAGATTCGATGATAATGAGTTGCAGAGTAATGGGAAGACTGATAGAAGACAGGATAATATCCTATTTGGAAGATATGTGGTTTAAGAATGGATTCAAAGAGATACAGGGAATGTACATAAAGACAGATAGAAACAAACCAGTTGAAAATTTATTCGAGAGGTTGGGATATGAGGTTGTGTACAAGGATGAGAACAGGAAAGTTTACAGTTTAACAAAAGAGGCAAAGCCAAAGAGAAAAGAAATAGGAGAGTTGATTTTAGAATGAAGGTGCATCACATTGGATATGCAGTAAGAAGTATAGAAGGTGCGGTTAGGCAGTTTGAGATTCTTGGATTCAGATGTGAAGGCAAGATCGTTTTGGACAATTCGAGAAAAGTACGGATACTCTTTATGACAGACGACACACACCGTATCGAGTTGATAGAACCTAATGAGAATGGTAGCCGCATTGATAACATATTGAAAAAGGGTGGCAGTTCTCCTTATCAAATATGTTACGAATCCGAAGACATTGAAAACGATACAAAATTACTGAAGCAGAGTGGATTCACAACGATAAGTAATATTTCTCCAGCACCTGCACTGGAAAACAAGAAGGTTTGTTTTCTGTACAGTAAAGATGTTGGAATAATTGAACTTGTAGAAGAGAATCACCAACTACGAAACTGGGAGTGATCAAATGAAAGGTATCATCCTTGCAGGTGGAAGTGGAACAAGGCTGTATCCGATAACGAAAGGAATAAGTAAACAGTTGCTTCCAATATATGACAAGCCTATGATTTATTATCCGCTTTCTGTTCTCATGCTTGCCGGGATAAGGGAGATACTTGTCATTTCTAATCCTGAGTACATTGATTTGTACAAAAGATTGCTCAACGATGGAAGTCAATTCGGTATTGAACTGAAATACATGGTTCAAGATGTTCCAAGAGGATTGGCCGATGCTTTCATAGTTGGTGAGGATTTCATTGGTGATGATACAGTTTGTTTGATTCTTGGCGATAATGTGTTCTACGGACAAGGTTTTGGACCAAGGCTTAAGGAAGCTGCAAAACTACAAGATGGAGCCATCATATTTGGTTATTACGTGAACGATCCTAGTGAATTTGGAATCGTTGAGTTTGATGAGAATGGAAATGTTTTGAGCTTGGAAGAGAAACCAAAGAATCCAAGATCAAACTATGCAATTCCTGGTCTGTACTTTTACGATAATACTGTCGTTGAGAAGGCCAAGAGTTTGAAACCATCTCCGAGAGGGGAACTGGAGATAACGGATTTGAATAGAGAATATCTGAGAGAAGGAAAGCTGAAGGTAGAGCTACTGGGCAGAGGGTTTGCATGGCTTGACACAGGGACGTTCGATGGATTGGCAGCTGCTTCAGATTTTGTGAGGACGGTGCAGCAAAGAACAGGTCTTTACATCGCATGCTTGGAAGAGATTGCTTACAGGAATCGATGGATCAGTAAAGAACAGTTGATAGAACTTGGCAAGGAATATGCCAAAACTGAGTATGGTCAATACATCTTGACTATTGCGAGGGATGAGAGATGACACTCTTAGTCACAGGTTGTGCGGGATTCATAGGGAGTAATTTTGTCTATTACTATCTTGAAAAGCACAAAGACAGAAAGATAACTGGATTAGATAAGCTCACGTATGCAGGTAATCTTGAAAACCTTGCAAATCTCACGCAAGAGCAGAGAGGAAGATTCAAATTCATCAAAGGGGATATATGCAATAGTGAATTTATTGAATACATATTCCAAGAGTATGATATAGACGGAGTGATAAACTTTGCAGCGGAGAGTCATGTGGATAGGTCCATATATGACCCACAGATATTCCTAAGAACGAATGTAATAGGTACACAGACATTGCTCGATGTGGCAAAGAAACATTGGTATGTGGATGGTAAATGGAAGGAAGGCAAGAAATTCTTGCAAGTATCGACAGATGAAGTGTACGGCTCACTTGGGAAAGAGGGATACTTCACAGAAGGCACACCACTCGATCCACACAGTCCATACTCAGCGAGCAAGGCGAGTGCAGATTTGATAGTGAAGGCATATCATGACACATACAACATGCCGATAAACATAACCAGATGCTCGAACAATTATGGTCCGTATCAATTTCCAGAGAAATTGATACCATTGATGATATGGAACGCACTCAACCATAAAGAATTACCTGTGTATGGAGATGGGAAACAGATAAGAGACTGGTTGTACGTAACCGATCATTGCAAAGCGATAGACATGGTATACGATAATGGAAGAATTGGGGAAGTATACAACATAGGTGGGCACAACGAGAAAGAGAACATATATATAGTGGGGAAGATAATAGAACTGCTGAGGGAAAAGACGAAAGATGAAGGAATAAACGAAGGGTTGATAAAACACGTAAAAGATAGGCTTGGGCATGACAGAAGGTACGGAATAGACCCAAGCAAGATAAGGCAAGAGTTGGAATGGGAACCGGAGACTAAATTCGATGAGGGGATAGAGAAGACGATAGAATGGTATTTGGCAAATCAAGAATGGGTGAGAAGAGTGATATCAGGTGGATATTTGGAATTCTATGAGAAGAATTACGAGAGAAGAGCAATCTAAGCAAGGTTGATTATCATTAACATGTCATATCATATTCGCCCCGTGAAGCATTTGGATGAAAATTAATGAAGATATACATTTCTTCTTTTAGCAAGATATAAGTCCACATGGAATATTAGGGTACAAGACGCCGAACAAATATGATAAGAGAATGAGTAAAAGAGTGAGTATGGAAGATGGGACTGACGATGTTGGGATTGTGAAAAAATGAGACTTGCTTAGTCATTCTCCAAAGTCAGGAGGTTGATCGACAGTATTTGGCGACGTTCCAGCCAAATTTATTAAATAGATGTTTTCCGATATCAGCATCTTAAAGTCATTAGAAATTAAATGATGGGACAATCCAGAAGAATGGATTCTTGAAAACGTGTAGAAGTTCTGCAATGTTGATGACTTCATAAGGTTAGTAGATGGAAAATGAAACAAGAGAATTATGTATAATAAATTATCTGATAAGCATTTTGACAAGGAGACGTTAGTAATGGGACTAAGAAATTACATTTATAGCTTCTTTTCATTTTCAGTCGGTACATGGTTAGGTGCACTATTAAGTTTCTTTACAACGCCAATAATAAGTTATCTTATAGTTCCTGACGAGTTCGGTAGAGCATCGATGTTTACTCTTGTGTACAGTATTATATACACGGTCGTGACACTTGGATTGGATCAAAGTTTTGTAAGATTTTACTATGAGATAGACGAAGAGAAAAGGAAGAGCTTATTCTGGGAATGTGTAGCAATTCCTACCGTTTTGTCTTTTATCGTCATGATTCCGTTTTTATGGTCTGAAAAGAAAATAAGTGTATTGCTCTTCCAAAGATATTACCCATACATAGGATTACTGCTCTTATTAAGCCTTATAAGTGGTGTTTTTCAGAGATTTAATTCATTATCGGTAAGGATGCAGAAAAAGGGATTTGCATTCTCAACAATACATATCATATCCTCTGTTGCAAATGCAGTCTGCACGATACTTTATGCAAAATTTGTCTCTGCAGACTTTTATGCTGTTGTTGCAGGTCAAATTGCCGGTAATATATTTTCTCTGGCATATGGATTCATATACGACAAAAATAATAGAAAACTTGCAAAGGTTAGTTTACACAACATCAGGAAGTATATAAAATACGGAATACCTTTTCTACCAACCTTCTTGGTGTCATGGTTATTCAGTTCGATGGACAGAATCGCCCTCAGACAGTATTCAACCTTCACTGAGATGGGACTTTATTCTGCGGCCTTTAAGCTTGTATCAGTGATGAATCTTGTTCAAACAGGATTCACAATGGCTTGGGTTCCAATGTCGTACGAAAAGTATTCAAAGCAGCCAGAAAATACTGACTTCTATAGGAAAGTTTTCTTGACGATATCACTTGTCATGTACACTTTTGGCCTGGCAGTGATTGGATTCAAAGACATCATTTTCCTACTTTTCTCGAAAAGCTACCGAGATGCTGCATACATAGCACCATTCTTAATACTTATGCCAGTTATGTACAGCATCTCAGAAGTAACGGTTGTTGGAATAAACTTCAAGAAGAAGACTTACTGGCATATGCTTATCACAGTAGTGAGTGCCTTAGCAAATTACATTGGAAATACTCTTCTGGTACCAATACTCGGTGGAAAAGGTGCAGCGATTTCAACTGGTCTTTCGTACATAGTGTTCTTCGCAATGAGAACAATAATTTCCGAAAAGTTGTATCCGGTGAAGTATGATATATCAAAAATAGTTGTTGGTGACATAGTCATGGTTGCTGTTGCGCTGATAGGAACATTCAGGAAAGGTATGACAACGAGTATATTATCAGCGGGTGTTGGTATACTCGTCATCCTTTGGCTGTATAAAAGCGAGGTTAAATCTCTATTTTCAACTTTCAAAACTGAGTTTCTTGCGTCCAAGAACTGAATAGTGATTCATACATGATACTGCAAATGAGAAAAGCAAGAGTCCAATAACTCTATTGTATGAGTCGAGTTGGAAAGGAGGTGGCTATGTGTCGAAAAACGTTTACATCTTTGGTGCTGGAGCCGATAAGAATGCATATGGAGAGATGCCCTTGGGCAACGATTTTGTCGTTAGAATATTTGCCAATTTGGATGAGACAAAGAAGATAATAAAGGGGAAAATGCCTAAGAAGCAAACTTCTATTGATAACGAAGTTTACAAAAGCATTTATGACAATTTTAAATCCTCGGTATTGGAAGGAAAGAAATTGGCGAACTTTTTCTTTGACTGGAAAGGTCTGATAGATACCATTGTTGAAGAAGGCATAAAGAAAACAGAACATGGCTTAGTGAAACTTAAGCAGTCAGAGGATAACGATAAGGAAGATATTTTGGAACTTAAGGTGGAATTTGAACTTGATAAGATCCAGGAATTAATTAATGACGAAAAAACCGGACGTTTTATGATCGCACTTTTAGTAAACTTATGTGGGAATGATTTACTGAAAAAGGTTCCAGAAGTTATACTTAATAAAATGAGGAATGATATTCAAAAACAACTTGGACTAGATCCAAACAAAATCGAGAACCTTCTCTCGGACATCACTTTTCCTCTTGATTATAAATCAGAGGACGTAATCATCGCAGAAGTAAAATCTATACTCGACAAGGTTATCGAAGCACAGCAGGCAAGCGATAAGGAGGACAGGGAAGAGATTTCTAAGAACCTCCAATACGTGTATGAGAAATACGTCCTTCCGATTATAGATTATACCAAGGTATTTGATGATGTCTATGACACCGTACTAACCCATTACGAAGACTCTCATGAAGTGCGCACTCTGAGGAACTTACACTTTCTTTTGACTATGTTATATACACTCGACAGATTACAAACGAGTTACCATGCTAAAAGTACCAGTACAATAAATAATGATAGCTACTATAACCTCGTAGCAGAGCGGATTGACCCCGAAAATGATTACGTTATCAACCTTAATTACACTGACCTTTTGGAAACAACTTTAAAAAAGGCTGGAAAGAAGGTTCGGTTGAATTACATCCATGGAAAAGTTGGTGAGTTCTTGGAGCTAAATGCTAGAGAAATAGTTGATGCGCATGGGTATGGGATACCAAATTTTGTTTCTCAGTCTTCTCTCAAGCCGATAATGTCAGTTGATATGATGGAAAGATATCATGAAGCGTACGATGAACTCAAAAATGCTGACAAATGTATCATCATCGGTTTTGGTATGAACAGAGATGACTCTCACATCTTAAATTTGCTTCAAGCCGCAATAAGACAGCGAAGTTCTCAAGGAAAGTTATTCAAAGTATACGTCTACGCTGGGAAGGATGTGAAAAATAGCCAAGGATATAAAAAACTTTGTGAGTATATTAAAGATAAATATGGAAGCTCTGAAAAAAACGGTGAGACTAAACAAGCAATAGAGTTTTACACATACGAGGATGTTGAAAGACAAGATTTGCAAGCTGATTGTAAAAAGGAGATTAACTTGTCTTACCTCAGCTTTGAGAAGTTCTTGGATAAGATTTACACCGAAGATGCTTAGGTGATTGGTGTAGAATCCCCGTTTCTTAGCATAGCGTCGTATTTTCCCACAAATTTCTTTCCAAAAATTTCCTACCTTGCGTAGATATATTAATATGTAAGATGAAAAAATTTAATACCGGGTTGTTGCCACCCGGTTTTTTTGTGCTACAATAGGTATACATGAGTATACTACACGGGGATTTTGGCAAAATTCTACTATAAGTCGTTGGGAGGTTTTAGCATGG
>Ga0209409_1002996_pt1 | contig 11580 bp, 9 predicted proteins | sample AD_JPNMR1_MetaG_FD_184424 | JGI IMG/M metagenome (GOLD analysis project Ga0209409, IMG submission 184424) | Active sludge microbial communities of municipal wastewater-treating anaerobic digesters from Japan - AD_JPNMR1_MetaG (SPAdes) (version 2) | ecosystem: Engineered > Bioreactor > Anaerobic >...
AGGAAAAGGAGGTGAAACATGGCAGAAAAGAAGAGCAACCCGGCCGCGGTTGCGATTCTGATTATTATTATTCTGGTGGCGCTGTTCTTCATCATCAAGCAGGCGATGCCGAAGAAGACACCGCCTCCGCCAGCAGCTCCAGAAGGCGAAATGGCGCCTCCGCCACCGGGTGGAGAAGTACCTCCACCACCGCCACCAGAGGCTACTCCTCCACCGCCACCGGCGGAGAAGAAGTGAGGAGAAAGTCTTGACAGGTAGCGGTTAGAGACGGTACAATACAACTGTAACAATGTTCTTTGACAACTGGGAAGTACTCGGGTTTCAAAGTTTGTGGACCAGTGTCCACTGCCAGTTCAAACGAGGGTTTGATCCTGGCTCAGGGTGAACGCTGGCGGCGTGCCTAACACATGCAAGTCGAGCGACGAACCCGCTTAAATCGGAGCAATCTGGTAGCGGCGGGGGAAAGCGGCGAACGGGTGCGTAACACTTGGGTAACCTACCTCCTGGAGTGGGATAACCTGCTGAAAGGCGGGCTAATACCACATATTCTTCCCTGGTGGTATCACCGGGGTCGGAAAGGTTCACCGCAAGGTGAATCGCCGGGAGATGGGCCTGAGACCTATCAGCTTGTTGGTGGGGTAATGGCTCACCAAGGCTAAGACGGGTAGCTGGTCTGAGAGGACGGCCAGCCACACGGGGATTGAGACACGGCCCCGACTCCTACGGGAGGCAGCAGTGGGGAATATTGGACAATGCCCGAAAGGGTGATCCAGCGACGCCGCGTGGGTGATGAAGGCCTTCGGGCTGTAAAACCCTGTCAAGCGGGAAGAATTCGCCTCTGGCGAATGACGGTACCGTTAGAGGAAGCCCCGGCTAACTCCGTGCCAGCAGCCGCGGTAATACGGAGGGGGCAAGCGTTACCCGGATTTACTGGGTGTAAAGGGTCCGCAGGCGGTTAAGCAAGTCAGTTTTTAAATCCTCTGGCTCAACCAGAGAATTGGAACTGATACTGCTTAACTGTGAGTCCAGAGGGGGGAAACGGAACTGCCGGTGTAGCGGTGAAATGCGTAGATATCGGCAGGAACACCCGTGGCGCAGGCGGTTTCCTACTCTGGTACTGACGCTCAGGGACGAAAGCGTGGGGAGCGATCGGGATTAGATACCCCGGTAGTCCACGCTGTAAACGATGGGTGCTGGGTGTCGGTTCGGTAAAACGGATCGGTGCCGAAGTTAACACGTTAAGCACCCCACCTGGGGACTACGGCCGCAAGGTTGAAACCCAAAGGAATTGACGGGGGCCCGCACAACCGGTGGAACATGTGGTTTAATTCGATGATACGCGAAGAACCTTACCTGGGCTTGACATGCTGGTAGTAGGACCCCGAAAGGGGAACGATCCACCGTAAGGTGGAAGCCAGTACAGGTGGTGCATGGCTGTCGTCAGCTCGTGCCGTGAGGTGTCGGGTTAAGTCCTTGAACGAGCGCAACCCTTGCCTGTAGTTACTCGCCTTTAAAGGCAGCACTCTACAGGGACTGCCGTGGTTAACACGGAGGAAGGTGGGGATGACGTCAAGTCAGCACGCCCCTTATGTCCAGGGCTACACACGTGTTACAATGGTCGGTACAGAGGGAAGCGAAGCCGCAAGGTGGAGCAAATCCCAGAAAGCCGACCCCAGTTCGGATTGCAGGCTGCAACCTGCCTGCATGAAGCTGGAATCGGTAGTAATCGCGGATCAGCAACGCCGCGGTGAATACGTTCTCGGGCCTTGTACACACCGCCCGTCACGCCAACTGAGTCGGGGGTACCTGAAAATGCTTGTAAGAGCAGATAGGGTACGCTCGGCAAGGAGGGCGAAGTCGTAACAAGGCAGCCGTACCGGAAGGTGCGGCTGGATCACCTCCTTTCTCAGGGAGTAAAAAAAGGTCCGAATACCTCCACTATTTATAGAAAGAACGGAAAAAAGCAAGGGTGTGAAAACCCTTGCTTTTTTTTTGTTGCTGGTGGTAAAATAAACGGTTAAAAAGTAGAGAGTAGCAAGAGTAAAAAAATAAAATGTCTGAAAAAAAGGATTATTACGAGGTTCTCGGAGTAAATAAAGATGCCTCTATAGATGAGATAAAGAAGGCCTATAGAAACCTTGCTTTGAAATACCATCCTGATAGAAACCCGGGAAATAAAGAAGCAGAGGAAAAATTCAAAGAAGTAACAGAGGCATATGAGGTCTTAAGCGACCCTGAAAAAAGGAAGGTCTATGACCAGTATGGGCATGCTGGCTTTGGACCACAGGGCTTTGACTGGACACAGGACTTTTCAAGGGTCAGGATGGATTTTTCGGATATATTTGGTGATTTATTCAACACATTCTTTTCAGATAGTTTTGGCGCTGATTGGTTCGGGGGCGGCACATCAACAAGACAGAGGCAGAACAGGGGTTCTGACCTTGAATACAGGATGTATATAACACTGAAAGAAGCAGCCACAGGTACAGAGAAATACATAAATGTTTCAAGATATGATGAATGTCCTGTATGTAAAGGAACAGGAAGTAAATCTCAGGGGACAGGAAAGAAGATATGTTCTAACTGTCAGGGGAAAGGGCAGGTGGTAAGGAGTAACGGCTTTTTTACTGTAGCAACAACCTGTCCGAAGTGTAAAGGAGAAGGAGAGATAATAGCAGACCCGTGTTCTAATTGCAGGGGGACTGGAAGAATAAGAAATATGCACAGGATTCTTGTAAAGATACCTGCCGGGATTGAAGATGGAAGCAGTTTGCGACTGAAAGGGCAGGGTGATACAGGGCCATACAATGGACCAAAGGGAGACCTGTATATCACTGTATTTATTGAAAAGGACAAAATTTTTGAAAGGGTGAATTCCGATATTGTATGTGAAGTTCCAATAACAATTACACAGGCAATACTTGGCGATGAAATAGAGGTGCCTACGCTTACAGGAAAGGTTAAAGTAAAGATACCGCCTGGTGCACAGACAGGCACTGTATTGAGATTAAAAAATTTAGGTATGCCCAGGGTCTCCGGCTATGGTAAAGGCGACCTTCTGATAAAGATAAAGGTGGTTGTCCCCGAAAGGTTATCAAGGCAGGAGAGACAACTTTATCAGCAGATTAAAGAGATTGAAAGTCCTGATAACTACCCTGAGATAAAAAAATTCCGCAATAATCTATAAAGGAGAAAAGAGATATGCAAAGGGAAAAATATCTCAATAATATATTTTTTAAAGGGGATGGAGAAGTATTCTGTAATGTATGGATATATTACCCTGTATGGAAGAAGTATGAAGATAAGATGGGAGAGATTAAAAAACAGTTTCCCGGGATAAATATCATTTTAAATAAACAAGAAGATTGGAAGGCAGGGAAAACTAAAAGAGATAAGTGGGGATGTTTATGGTTTTATGCTATTGACTATCTGGAAGGGCAGGTAATAGAACATCCTTTACAGAACTGGGAAAACTTTAAGGATTACAAAGCACCAGACCCTGCAGAATATATGGACTGGAAAAAGTTTGAAGAGGAAGTGAAGATAGCAAAAGAGAAAGGGGAATTAACAGAAGGTGGGGTGGAACACGGATTTCTCTTTCTGAAACTGACATATTTAAGGGGATTTGAAAACCTTATGATAGATATTGCAGAAAAGAATCCACTTCTTTACTGTCTGATTGAGATAATTACTGATTACTGGATGGATGTAGTGAAAAGGTATATCAACACAGGAGTTGACCTGATATTTTTTGGAGATGACCTTGGTCTTCAAAAGTCACTACCCATAAGTCCTTCTGCCTGGCGGGAATTTATAAAGCCATCATATAAGAAGATATTTTCTTACTGCAGAGAAAATAATGTTGCTGTATATCTGCACACAGATGGTTATATTCTTGATATAATCCCCGACCTTATTGAATGCGGGGTCAGTATTTTAAATCCGCAGGACCTTGTCAACGGTATTGACAACCTTGAAAGGGCTGTTAAAGGTAAGGTCGCCTTAGACCTTGATATAGACAGACAGCGCCTTACGGTATATGGAAAAACGGAAGAAATAGATACCCATATATTTAACTGCATCAAGAAACTCGGCTCACCTGAAGGGGGATTATCCCTCGTATGGGGTGTTTATCCGGGAACACCTGTGGAAAATATAGAGGCAGTCATTGCTGCTATGGAAAAATACCGGTTGTACTGGAAAAAACAGTAGTTCATAATGAAAATAAAGGGATATCTCTGTGGTATTTTTGCATCTTTTACGTGGGGGACTGTGTTTGTTGTGGGGCGTTTTATACTTGGCGACGGGAATGTAAGCCCTTTTATTATTGCTTTCTGGAGATGTCTATTCGGTAGTATGTTTTTATTTCTTGTGCTAAATAAAAAAGTTAAAAGTATATTCTCCATTCCCGCGAAGGACTATCTTTTTCTTGTTACTCTCAGTTTTACAGGTATATTCCTTTTTAATACGCTGCTCTTTTATTCTCTCCTGTATACAACAGCAACTCCATCAAGTATATTGATGAATGCCAATCCTTTCTTTATCCTTATATTTGCTGCACTCTTTCTCAGGGAAAAGATGACCTCCGGAAAGGTCCTGGCTGTTATAATCGGATTTCTCGGATGTGCTATTGTTATACAGGGAACAGAAGTTGTATCTGCAGCTGGTCTCAATCCATTAAAGGGAAATATCCTTGCATTGGGGTCTGCTGTATGCTGGGCTTTATATACAGTGTTCGGAGGATATCCTGCAAAAAAGTATGGGCCTGTTCTTACAACATTTATTACACTATTTACAGGTATGTTGCTGTTTCTTATTGTGATGTTAGTAATGAAGATAAATTTCTGGAATATCGGTTTGCCTGTCTTTCTTTCCGGTGCCTATCTTGGTATAGTTCCTGCAGGTATTGGTTTTACACTGTGGTATAATGCACTTAAATATCTTGAAACTGGAGAATTAGGTATATTTCAGTACCTTGCTTCTGTGGTTACAGCAGTTCTGTCTGTTATATTCTTAAAAGAATCACTTAATGTCCTTATTATAAGCGGGATGTTGCTTGTGTTTCTGTCGCTGTATACGCCTAAAATTCAAAATTTTTACTCTGCAAGGATATAGGCAAACATTAAAGGTGCCACTATTGTGGCATCACTTTCAATAACGAATTTAGGTGTATCAACACCTAATTTTTCCCAGGTAATTTTTTCGTTTGGAATAGCACCACTGTAAGAGCCATAGGATGTGGTGCTGTCTGATATCTGGCAGAAATATCCCCAGAGTTTACACTTCTTATTTCTGAGGTCCTGTCTGATAAGAGGGACAACACAGATGGGGAAGTCCCCTGCAATACCACCACCAATCTGGAAAAATCCAATATTTGTATCCTTTGATGTTTCTAAATACCAGTCAATCAGGAAGTCCATCGTTTCAAGACCGGATTTTACTATAGATAGGTCTTGTATCTCTCCTTCTTTAAACAGAGCAACAAACACATTTCCCAATGTGGAGTCCTCCCAGCCAGGAACAAATATGGGTATGTCCTTTTTGCAGGCAGCCACCACCCAGGAATCCTCTGGGTCAATCTCATAGTATTTTTCAAGGTCACCGTTTTTTATTACCTGATAGATATACTCATAAGGGAAGTATCTCTTTCTTTCCTTCTCTGCCTTCTTCCAGTATTTTATTATTCCCTTCTCAAGTCGTCTCATTGCCTCTTCTTCAGGGATACAGGTATCCGTTACCCTGTTAAGATGTCTTTTAAGGAGTTCTTCTTCATCTTCAGGAGACAGGTCTCTGTAGTGGGGGACATTGACATAGTGATTATGTGCAACAAGGTTGAAAATGTCTTCTTCAAGGTTTGCACCTGTGCAGGTTATAGCGTGAACCTTACCTTTTCTTATCATTTCAGCAAGGGTAAGTCCTATCTCTGCTGTGCTCATTGCTCCTGCTATTGCAATCATCATCTTTCCACCTTTTTTCAGGTGCTGGACATATGCTTCAGAGGCGTTTGCTAAAACAGCAGCATTAAAATGGCGGAAGTTGTGTTTTATGAACTGTTTGATATACAGGTATTCTTTTTGAGACATAGGACCTCCTTAACATTTAAATTATAACATAAGGAAGAGGTTTTGTCATTTTTATCGCTAAGGATCTGCCCGGAATAGGCCCTTTTAGCGGAGAGGTCAGGATACGTAAAAGCCGAGTATATCAATGCATTACAACATTATAGTCTTGACCGGTGAGAATTAGACAAAAACCTATTTTTGTCATATTCCTGTCATACTTTTTAATCCTTCTCAAAACACCTTTTCTTGACTTTTCGCAGGGAAAGAATAAAATATTGGTGGAAACAGCGATAGCAAAGTTAAGTCTAAGGGTAGTGGTCAAATCAGAGCCTTTCCCTAATTAATGGCAATATATAATAAGATGGTAGGTCAGTAGGACTATTCCAGCAGGAGTCTGTTATGAAAAACAGGAAACTCAAGATCGGCATTGCAGGTATGAGGCGGGGGATGGGATTCGGCCGGCTGTTTGCTAGCAGGAAAGACTGCGAGGTGACCGCGGTCTGCGACCTGAATCAGGAACGGGCCCACGAGGCCGCAGCGGCGCTTGGGTGTGAAGCGATGACGGACTACGATGAACTATGTAATCAGGAACTTGACGCAATAGTCATCGTCACTCCTGTGCCAACGCATCTGGATTGCACCGTCAAGGCGCTAGATGCTGGAAAACATGTCCTCTGTGAGATACCTGCCGTATCAACCCTGTCGGAAGCCAAGATGCTCCTGGCAAAGGTCAGAGATACAGGTTTGAAATACATGGCCGCGGAAAACGTCAACTATTTTCCCTGTATCCAGCAAATGCACCAGATGGTCAAAGAAGGAAAAATAGGAGATATCGCCTATGCCGAGGGCGAGTATGTGCATGGCCTGCCGTTATTGTGTTTCAATCGAGATGATGGCCTGGGCGGCGGCACGTCCGACAAACCCAGTTGGCGGGCCTCGATGGATCCTATTCGGTATTGTACCCATGAAACCGGTCCGCTTCTGATGATTCTCGAAGACAGGGTGGTGAGTGCGGTGGGGATGGAAGGAGCCGTTGAGGTGAAAACTTCCCGAATAACACCCACACAATTCCCGACAAAGGTGCAAACCGCGCTGTTCAAAACAGAAAGGGGACGAGTCATTCGCGAGGTTGTCGCATTCTTTATTTCCCGCGAGCCGGCCCATCATTTTTATGCTCTTTACGGAACGAAAGGGTCAATTGAGACCGACCGCTACAGATGGATGGACAATCTGAAAGTCTATCTGAAAGACGATCCTGATCACAAGGAGATGTTTGACATGCCGACCTCAGTAATTCATGCGGGTTTACCGCCAGAGGCGGTAGCCGGCGGGCACGGCACCAGTGAGTATCTTATGATTGATGATTTCGTCAGGGCAATACTTGAGGACAGAACGCCGCCGCTGGATGTGTACAAAGCGCTGGAAATGACCCTGCCGGGCATCTGTGCGGCAGAGTCGATCAAGCGTGGCGGTGAACCAATTCCTGTGCCGAATTATCGGGTCACGCATCCCAGGTGAACTGCGGCACGATGGGATGTGCACCGGATTGAAACATGCAAAGAACTATGAACACTGAAGAAAGAGTTCTGACAGCGCTGCGCTGCGAACAGCCGGATCGCGTGCCGGTATTCATTTATCTCAATCCATGGGTGGAGAACAGCATCTTTTTCAATGAGCCGTCATATTCGGAACTCATGAATGCATGCAGAGAATATGCCGACGCTATCTATATATGGTATTCGACGCCATTCTTTGAAACGGCCGCTGCGCTCCAGAGGGAGGAACGCACTCTGGAAAACGGAAATATTGAGCACATTATTTATACACCAAAAGGGCCACTGACAAGCATCACTGGTCCAGGGGGGAGGGGGACGCGAAAGAGGTGGATTTCCACTCCCGAAGATGCCGAGCGGATACTTTCCATTCCCTATGAACCGTACCGGCCGGACTTGACAGAGTATTTTCAAACCAGGCAGCGTTTGAAGGATAAGTGTGTCACTCAAGTAGTCTTCAACGATCCCATCTGCATCGCCGCCTACATAGATGAAGAAACCCTGGCGTTTTGGACTCTTGAACAGAGGCCATTGCTGAAAAGAATGCTTGACGTGGTATATGAACGATTGGTCGACCATTTACGATATTATCTGGAGAACGGTGCCGGACCGTTATTCCAGTTTGACGGACCTGAATTTGCTTTGCCTCCTCTGATGTCGCCAGCAGACTTTGAAGAATTTGTTGTCGCCTACGACAAAAGGATAATTGATCTGATCCACTCCTATCCGGACAGATACGTGATTGTGCACAGCCACGGTAAGGTCAGTCGCTTTCTGGAAACATTTGCCGGCATGGGAATGGACGGGTTGAACGTCCTTGAACCGCCACCCATCGGCGACACAGTTCTTTCCGATGCGAAGAAACGGATTGGCGATCGGGTCTGTCTGATAGGTAACATCCAGTATGATGACATAGCCCGAGGAACAGAAGCGGATATTGAACGGCTTGTTGCGGATGCGATTGCCCAGGCCGGCCCTGGCGGCGGGTTCATTCTGTCTCCCTGCGCCGCTCCCTATGAATGCCCCCTGCCGCAGAGAACGTCGCACAATCTTATTCATTACCTGAAAATGGGCAGGAAATATGGTCAATACTGAGAGGGGGTAAAGAGTTAAGAACTAACTGCCGAAAGAAACTGCATGGGTATGGAAGGCGTGCTGGACAGGCGGAGAGGGAGGGATTCGAACCCCCGTCCGCACAGAGGCGGAAGCCGATTTCGAGTCGGCCGCTTTAGACCACTCAGCCACCTCTCCCGTGGATAAGTAATAAGGCAAAAGTAATAACTAATAAGTCAAAAGTTAAAACTTAAAACTTACTCTCACAGTGTTACATATAACTTTTCAGAACCTCAATATCATGTGGTAAAACAACTTCAGGTGGCCATGCATTTATGTATTCTCCAGAAAGATATCCTCTGTATCCGGAGTTTTTCAGCAATCTCACCGCTATATTATACGGTATCTCACCTTCACCCATAAGTGCTAATTTAGGAACCCTTGCCTTATCATATGTCCCATCATGTATATGGCAGTGTTCAATGAGCCCTTTGAGTTCTGTAAATGCCTCTTCAATGGTCATCAGTTTTGTGAATGGATGCATAATGTCCCAGTTTATTTTTATAAATGGGCTGTTTACTTTCTTTACAGGGGCTGCTGCTATATCCGCCCTTGAAAAGAAGTCGTGGGTTTCAAGGCATACATATACCTTAAAGGTTTCTGCATAATCCTTCACTTTTGAAAGTGCGTCTGCAACAATTTTTATTGCTTCTTCGTATGTTATAACTCTGTCAGGCACTCCTCCAAATACCCTTATCCTTTTGCATCCAATATCTGCAGCAAGGTCAATAAACTTCTTTGTGAGTTCTATCTCCTTTTCTCTCTGTGTTTCATCTGTAAAACAGTATCTTATAGATGTTGCTATACAGGCACATTCTATACCTTCTCCTTCAAAAATTCTTCTTATCTCCTTTCTTTCTTCTGGCAGGGTATCTATCTCAATACCGTGTTTGTGTTTTTCCTGCGCCCGCGGTTCTATCCCATCATATCCATACTTCTTTGCAATATCTATCATCTCCTTCAAACTCTTATCAGGTGTTGTAAAACTCATAAATGAGAATTTCATTTTATCTCCTTGGACCAAATATAGCGGTTCCTATACGAACCATATTTGCACCCTCTTCAATTGCTATCTTCCAGGTATCGCTCATACCCATAGAGAGATATTTCATCTCCACATTGGGCAGATTCTTTTCTTTAATTTTATCAAATATGCCTTTTGTCAATTTAAAGTATGGTCTTATATCTTCAGGATTTTTCACAAGTGGTCCCATTGTCATAAGTCCTTCAACTCTTATATTTTTAAGTTGCGATATCTCCGCAATAAGTTTTTCTACATCTTCTGGCATAACCCCTGATTTCTGCGGTTCCCTGCCGCTATTTATCTCTATTAAAACAGGAAATATAATCCCTTTTTTGCCAGCATATTTGTCTATCTCCCTTGCCAGATTGAAACTATCAACGGTCTCTATACAGTCAAAGATATTGAGTGCCTTTTCCACCTTGTTTCTCTGAAGGTGTCCTATCATATGCCATCTGACCTGTCTGCCTATCTGTTTAAACTTTTCTTCTGCCTCCTGGACATAGTTTTCACCTATTATCCTGATACCTGCGTCAATTGCTTCCCTTATCTCTTCCACACTGCGGGTTTTTGTAGCAGCAACAAGTATAACTCCTTCCGGTATTTCTGAAAGTATCCTTTTTACATTTTCCTTTATGCTATTCATTGCAAATATCTCTGTAATTATTATATAATGAATAAGTCAAAAGTTAAAAGTAATAAGTAAGTTAAAAGTCAAAAGTAAAAACTGGAAAGACAAAAAAGTGAATTTTTGACTTTTAAGTTTTTACCGAGGAGGGAATGTGTACTCATTAGGACTGGACTTCGGGACAAACTCTGTAAGGGCTGTCATTCTTGACCTTGAAAGCGGAATTGAGATAGCAGATGCTGTCTGTCGTTATCCTTCAGGTGTGGATGGTATTATCCTGGACGAGAAAAATCCACACCTTGCCAGACAGAATCCACTTGACTACCACATATCAATGGAAAAGGTTGTTAAGGATGTATTAAAAAAGGCAGAAAAGAATAAAAGATTTTCTCCGGAAAAGATAATAGGAATTGGCGTGGATACCACAGGAAGTACTCCTTTACCTGTGGACGAAAAGCTCATTCCACTTGCCTTTTATAAAGAATTTAAAAACAACAAGAATGCTATGGCTTATCTCTGGAAAGACCATACAGGTGCAGATGAAGCAGAAGAAATAACGGAAGTTGCAAGGGAGGAAAGGCCACAATATCTTTCAAAAATAGGTGGGGTGTATTCATCTGAGTGGTTCTTTTCAAAACTATTACACCTTATAAGAACAGACAGGAAGGTTTTTAATGCAATGGACAGTTTTGTTGAACTCTGTGATTATGTCCCTGCGGTTTTGAGTGGCAGGAAGAGCCCGTCTGAGGTTGTGAGAAGTATATGCGCAGCAGGTCATAAGGCAATGTATAGTGAAGAGTGGGGTGGCCTTCCTGATGATGACTTTTTATGTAAGGTAGACAGTGCATTTAAGGGGATAAGAAAAAAACTCTATCAGAAGGCATATCCTGCCGGGAATGTTGCAGGTTATCTCTGCTCTGAGTGGGCAAAAAAAACAGGACTGCCGGAAGGGATTCCTGTAAGCGTGGGTGCGTTTGATGCACATATGGGTGCTGTAGGGGCAGGGGTAAGAGAGGGTGTGCTTGTAAAGGTTATAGGCACATCTACCTGCGATATGACAGTGTCTTCAATAGATAAAAAGTTGAAGGATATCCCCGGTATCTGCGGTATGGTTCCACACTCCATTATTCCCGGCTATACAGGAATAGAAGCAGGACAGTCCGCTGTGGGCGATATATTCAACTGGTTTGTAAAAAGGTTTGC
>Ga0209409_1002999_pt1 | contig 11572 bp, 10 predicted proteins | sample AD_JPNMR1_MetaG_FD_184424 | JGI IMG/M metagenome (GOLD analysis project Ga0209409, IMG submission 184424) | Active sludge microbial communities of municipal wastewater-treating anaerobic digesters from Japan - AD_JPNMR1_MetaG (SPAdes) (version 2) | ecosystem: Engineered > Bioreactor > Anaerobic...
GTTACCGGCAATGTGCGGCCTTTTTTCGATGACAAGGCAGCTTTTGCCTGCCTTTGCTGCCTGATGGGCAAACACACCGCCGAAAAGCCCGGCGCCAACTATAAGATAATCGTATTTCATACTTACTCCTATGTAAAAGGTATTAAAAGGCCCCGCTGAAGTCGTCGTGCTCGATATTGGGGTTCTTTTTGCAGTCCTCCTCATACGCGGCGCAGACCTCTTTGGAGGGCCCGTACATGAATATACTGCCGTTTTTGAGCCAAATTGTATGCGTGCAGAGGCGTTTAACCTGGTCGAGGCTGTGTGAAACAAAGATGTAGGTTGTGCCCTTGTTCCGCATTTCGTCTATGCGCTCGTGGCACTTTTTGCGGAAAGGCGCGTCACCCACGGCAAGCACTTCGTCCACGAGTAGGATATCGGGCTCGACATCGACGGCTATGGCAAAGCCGAGGCGGGCGAGCATGCCCGACGAAAAATTCTTTATGGGGACATTCATGAAGTCTTTAAGCTCCGAAAAATCCACTATGCGGTTATACTTTTTTTCCATCTCCTTGCGGCTGAAGCCTAAGATAGCGCCGTTAAGGTAGACATTTTCCTGCGCCGTCGCCTCATGGTCGAAGCCTGCGCCGAGGTTAATAAGCGGGGCTATGCTGCCGTTAACGCTAACCTTGCCTTTTGTGGGGGTGAGAATGCCCGCGATAATCTTAAGCAGGGTGCTTTTGCCCGCGCCGTTTCTGCCTATAAGCCCGAGGGATTCGCCCTTTCTGACCGTAAGGTTAATGTTGTCTAAGGCAAGGAACTCTCTGTATTTTAGTTTGCGCGTAACCGCTTTTATGAAAAATTCCTTGATGTTATCCACCTTTTGCGTGGGCAGGCGGAACATCATCGACACATCTTTTAATTCTATAAGGACAGGATTTTCGTTTTCCATATTTGCTTGCCTCTAAATGTACAAAACGAATTTCTTCTGCCCGAAACGGAATACCGCGCCGCCGATTATCATCATGGCGGCCCCCATCCCGAAGCAGAGAAGTACGGAGAAGGCGTCGGGCATAACGCCGTCCTGCATAAGCGACCGGAATACGGTGACATACCAGTACATGGGGTTGAACTGCACGAAGGATTGCACGATGGGGCGCATATTCTCAACCGCCCAGAAGAGGGGGGTCGAGTACATCCAGAGCGTGCAGAACACGTCGTATAAGTGCTTGATATCCCTGAAATACACATACAGCGCCGAAAGAAGGAGCGCCAGCCCGAGCGAGAACATAATAAGCGAGATAAGATACACGGGCACAAACAGGGTGGTTAAAAATATCGGCCGCTTACTTACCAAAATAACGAGCAGCAGGGCGATAAAAGAAAACCCGTAGCTTACGAGATCGGTGAACACATCAGCCATCGGGAAGAGGTGGGTGGAGATTTTAACCTTATTTATAATCCCTCGGTTGTTTACGATAGAGGTTAAGGCCTGGCTTGTCGAGCCCCTCATGAAGTTAAATGTCATATAGCCCGAAAGCACATAGGTGGGGAAGTCCACCGCCCGGTTAAAAAAGCTGCTGAACACAAAGACCATAACAAGCATATTCAAAAGGGGGTTTAGCACCGTCCAGATAACCCCAAGCCAGGAGTTTCGGTACAGCCTTTTGATATTCTTTTTGACCATCATCCCCAGAATGATGGAGTCTTTTCTTATTTGTTCGCCTATTCCTTTTGTTTTCGCGACAAGTTTCGCAACCACTTAAAACCTCTTATCTGCGTAAATTACCTGTTATTAGGTTTTACCATTATGTAAGTATGATACTGATTTAGTATATCACAGCGCCATAAAGTCCGCAACCCTATGACAATTTCATTTTGCCCTTCCAGTTTTCTATCGAGGTAAGCTTGTTGAAGTTTCTCCGATAGGTTTTTGCCGCCGCCGGGTAGCGGAAAACAAGTTTTATAAGCGTGAAAGCCAGTTTGAACCCGTACTTAAACAGCATTTTTTTGTTTAGGGTAACGAAATACCCCGTTTCGGTTATGCTGTTGTAGATAAGAACCTTTTCGGCGCAGAAAAACGCCCTTATTTTGGGCTTGGTGGCGTCGGCTATCCTTAAGCCGCTTTTGTTGTACCCGCAGAAGCGGTAAAGCCTGCGGGGTATGAGATAGCCGTTTAGCGTAAGCTTCATAAGGGTGTAGGGCGGCGATTTGCTTATGTCGGTGAACTGTATATCCTCAAGCCCCGTCATCTCCAAAAGCTCTTTCTTTGTGTACAGCTTGTCATTATGAGCCCTTAACTCCTTGTGTAAAGGCTCAAGATCGATTGAGTTAAAATAATCTGCGCCCTTAAGAAAGTCCCCGTAGCCCTTGTAGCATAGCTTGAGGTCGTTATATTTCATGCACACAAGCAGCTTTGCCGTTTCAAAAATCAGCTTTCGGAAGTAGCTGAAGGCGTTCTGCTTGGGTGAGTAGATTGAGGCGAGAATAAGCTCGTTGCGCCTGTGGTAGTATTCGAGGTCGGAAGTCGATTTGATATCGAACGCCTCGTGCCACACCCCCACGCCGTTAAGCAATACGATATTCTTGCACGCCCTTATGCAGTACTCGACATCGTCATATTTGATAAAGAAGGGCAGGGAGAGCCCGAACTTTTCGACAAAGTGCACGGGCATAGTCATATACCACCACCCCGAATATTCGGGATCGTAAATCCTTTCGTTGTCGAGAAGGGAATTTATCCTGCGCAAGTCGTAACGCCCGTTGTAGGAGTATGTCCTAAGGCCCGACCAATACGCCCCGAACTCGTGCTGATGGTAGGGCTTGTCTATTCTCATCATGCCCGCGCCCATGCAGGCGTCATTGTTTTCGGGCTTTACGACGGACAAAAACGCCGCTGTCTTGGCAAGCGTTTCGGGAAAGAACACCACATCGTCGTCCATAAGGTGCATATGCGTGAAGCCTTCGCCCCGCCTCTCGTAGACTTCCAGCATACCGCGCGAGAAGCCGCCAGAGCCGCCTATGTTTGGGTTATATATAAGGGTAACCCTTTCGTTTTCTATGGAGCTATCCAGAGTGTTGCCGTTATCTATAACAAAAACATGCAAATCTTTAAGTATGGGCTCTTTGTCGGCGTACTCGCATATCCTTTTGAGGTTAGCCTTTACATATCCCTCGCGCCTGAAGGTACAGATTACTATGCCGATCCTTATGTTTTTCGCGGGCGGCTCTTTTCGGGTATAGCGCCCGCCTAGCAGCTTTCCTTTTTTCAAAGCGGTAAGGCAGAAGGAGATATATCCCGGGGTAAAGCATTCCTCTATATCTACGGATATGCTTGTTTTTCCCTCCGACAGGGTATCAGAGGCTATAACCTTGCGCCTGCCGTAGGTCACCGCCTCGACGACAATCTCGAAGCTTCCCGTAAAATCCAGCTCGATATCGATATGTCTTGTATCCGTATATTTGTGATATTTGTTTGCCGAAAAACAATTGAAAAAGCTTTCAAAGGAAACGGCTGCCCCTTCCTCAAAGCACAGCCCGTCATCTTCCTGAACAGCTTCCCCGCTTATGGTTTTATAAAATAACGAAGTTTCCGAGCAGATGCCCTCGCGGGGCAACAGTATATCAAACAGCTTCATCCTGTACCCTATATATTAATAGTATCTACATTGTAGCATAAAGGGAAAGGGTTTTCAACAGGCAGCATATATAAGAAGCGGCGGCAAAGATTCGTCATTGGGTTGCATCTATTATCGGCAAAATATTGGTCGGATCTTTGCATACCCCGTTTTCGCACACATAAAAGGTGGCGAGCCCGCCCGAAAGGCTGTAAGTTTCCGAGGGGCGCTCGATTGCCACGAAATCGTATTTCAGCAGCGCCTCTTTGTGGTCATCGATAAAACTCTGCCTGTCGGTGTCGCCCGGCAGTACGCAGACAAGCTTTGTGAAATGCTCCTCTTTTAGCTTCGCGTAGGCGAAGTAGCCTTGCGCGGCGGCGCTTCCCGATTTCTCCATAAATTTCCCGAGTTTATCTTTTATCTCATACAGCCCGCTGTCGAATGCGCCCGCTTGCAGAAGATAAAGTATATTGCAGTACATCAAGGAGTTGCCCGAAGGCGTGACCCCGTCGTAAACCTCCTTGCGGCGTGTGATAAGTTTTTCGCCGCTGACCGGGGTAAGGAAGAACCCTCCCTTTTCTCCGTCCCAGAATTCTTTTATAGCGTTGCCGCAGTAGTCTTTGGCTTCCTTAAGGTATCCCTCGTCGAAGGTTACGCCGTACAAAGCAAGGCAAGCCGAGATATAGGACGCGATGTCATCCAGAACGCTGACCTTTCCCCTTACGCCGTCTTTATATGAGGTATATACCAATTTACCGTCCGTCAGGTGCTTTTTCACGAAGCCCAAAGCGCCCTTTGCGAGCGCAAGGTGCCCTGCGTTTTTGGTAATCTTGTAGGCGGCGGCAAGGCTTTCGGCGAGCAGGCAGTTCCAGAAAGAAAGATATTTATCGTCTGTTTTTATGCTCATACGCCCCCTGCGGAAACTGTACAGCTTTTCTTTCGCGCCCTTAAAATCCGAGGGCATTATACTTTCTTTTCCTATTAAGTTCGGAATGTTTTTGCCTTCGAAGTTTCCTTCGGCGGTTATGCCGTACGCCTCGCAGAACCGCCTGCCCTCGGCCTCCCCCAACACGCTTGTGATTTCCTGCGGCGTAAACAGATAATAAAGCCCCTCGGCGCCCTCGCTGTCGGCGTCCTGCGCCGAATAAAATCCGCCCTCAGCCCCTCTCATTTCGGATTTAAGGTAGTTTATCGTGTCCGAAACGGCGTCAAAATAGATGCTTTTTCCGCTAATGCCGTACGCCTCGGCGTAAACCTTAATGAGTTGCGCGTTATCGTAAAGCATTTTCTCGAAGTGGGGCACCAGCCATATCCTGTCGGTGGAATACCTCGCGAAGCCGCCGCCGATATGGTCGTTTATGCCGCCCCTGTACATGGAGTCCAAGGATGTGAACAGCATATTTGCCGATTTGGCGTCCTTTTTCTTTTTGCACAGCTCTGCCAAAAACAAAAGGTTGGAGGGCATGGGGAACTTCGGTGCCCCGCCGAACCCGCCGTAATCGGGGTCGAAGGTGTGCCTGAGGTAGGTAAGGTGTGTGTTTATTACATCGGTAAATGGGTAGAGCGGGCTTCCCATCTCCTCTTTTCGCAGTTCTTTAAGCAGGATATCGGCGTTTTTCAGGATTGCCTTGCGGTTGAATCTCCACTCCCTTTCGATTACCTCGAGGAGCTCGATAAAGCCCGGGCGCCCGCTTGCCGAGCGCTTTGGGTAGTATGTGCCGGCATAGAAGGGCTTCTGGTCGGGGGTGAGGAACACCGAAAGCGGCCACCCGCCCCCGCCCGTCATAATACGGCAGGCTTCCATATAAATGCTGTCTATGTCGGGGCGCTCCTCCCTGTCCACTTTAATGGCGACAAAAGAGCGGTTTAAGATTTTGGCAACCTCCTCGTCCTCGAAGGACTCCTTAGCCATCACATGGCACCAATGGCAGGCGCTGTAGCCAACCGACAAGAAAACGGGCTTGTCCTCGGCCATGGCGAGCTCGAACGCCTCGTCGCACCAGGGGTACCAGAAGACGGGGTTATGAGCGTGTTGCAGCAGATAGGGGGACTTTTCGGTTATCAGCCTGTTAGGGGTAGGGTTATGCACGGTTTCCTCTTTTTTTGACTCAAATATATTATGCCCGTTTTTGCGCCGTATAATTTTTGACGCCTTACCAAAAATATTATTATCAAAAACAATCGGAGGTAAAAATGGCAAACCAAAAACAGCAAATAGCCGTCAAGAATCTTTTGAGCCTGAACGATATTCTCGGCGCCGAAAAGCTCTGCTACGAAAAGCTGGAAGCCTACATCGAGCAGGCCAAGGATAAGGAACTTATAGCCCTGCTTACCGATCTCAAGCAGTCGGCACAGGCGCATTACGGCGCGGTTTACAACTATCTCAAATCGCATCAGCAATAACAGGAGGATAATATGAAACAGTTCAACGACCAGCAAATAATAACCGATGTACTGGCCGGGCAAAAGGAGCTCGCCAAGCTTTATATGAACGCCATAATAGAGAGCAGCTGCCCCAAAATGAGGTCGGTAATAATGCCCATCCATAACGAAGTTGCGGAAAACCAGTTCAAGTGCTTCCAATATATGCAAGCCCGCAACCTCTATCCCGTAGATTACGCCCAGCCCCAGCAGCTAACCGAAGCAATCAACAAGTTCGCATCTTTATAACTTTCGAGGGCCGCCCGTTTCTGCGGCCCGATACATAGTCAGAGGTGATATGTACAAAAGTGTCTGGACGGAGTCTTGCAGCATAAAAGAGCGCCCGCCGCTTGACGGCGACAAAAGGGTAAGCGTCCTTGTAATAGGCGGAGGGATAGCGGGCATACTTTGCGCGTATTTTCTTAAGAAATCGGGCGTCGACTGCCTTGTCGCCGAGGGCGGCAGGATAGGCATGGGCGTTACCGCCTTTACAACGGCGCAGGCGACTGCGCAACAGGGGCTTATTTACAGCGATGTGCTAAAGAAAAGCGGAGAGGAGAGGGCTAAGAAGATTCTGGAGGCCAACCTCTGGGCGGTGGAAAAATACCGCCATCTCGCCAAAGACTACGATTTCGACTTCGAGGACAAGGATTCCTATGTTTACTCCCTCGAGGACACCCGCACGATAGAGGACGAGCTTGCGGCGCTGGACAGGTTTGGCGTCAAGGGCGAGCTTACGGGCAAGCTGCCCCTTCCTTTGGACATAAAGGCGGCGTACAGGCTTCGCAAGCAGGGCCAGTTTAATCCCTTAAAGCTTATATCGGCGCTTGCCGACGAGTTGGACATCGCAGAAAACACATTCGTAAGAAAGGTCGAAAAGAATGTGGCGCACACCGACCGCGGCAGCATAACCGCCGACAAGATAATAGTCGCCACGCACTTCCCGTTTATAAACACAAGCGGCTTTTATTTCGTAAAGATGCACCAGCAGCGCTCCTATGTCGCAGCGCTGGAAAACGGCCCCGACCTAAACGGCATTTTTGCCGATCAGGCTGATATGGGGATGTACTTTAGAAACTACGGCAAGTATTTCCTTATTGGCGGCGGCGACCACAGGACGGGCAAGAAGGGCGGCTCTTTCGGCGAGGTCGAGAACTTCGCCAGAACGCACTACCCTTCGGCTCAGATAAAGCTGCGCTGGGCAACGCAGGACTGCATAACCCACGACAGTGTGCCTTATATAGGCAGGTACTCCAATATGCTGCCCGATGTGTATGTTGCTACGGGTTTCAACGGCTGGGGGATGACGGGAGCGATGGTATCGGCGAGAATATTAAGCGAATTGATCACCGGTAAAGAAAGCGAATTCGCCGAGGCGTTTGATTCTCTGCGCTGCTCGATAAGCGGCAAAACGCTGTGCAACCTGGGCGAAACGGTTATAAACCTGATAAATCCCACGCCCAGAAGGTGCTCGCACCTGGGTTGCGTCCGCAAATGGCAACGATATCTTTGCGGAAATCCGCCGCAAGGTAGAATCTGGTATCGGTGTCTGCCACTGCGAACGAAAACACGGGATAAAGCTCGTTGCCGCCGTCTGCAAGCGTTTTGAGATGCGGCAGAAGTTTTGCAAAGGTGCAATAAGAGCCTGTGATGCAAAGGCCTATCTTTTTGTTTTTCATAACGGGTTATCGAGGCGTTTTAAGATGATATCCTTTATGTAGGCGCCTGCGGTTTTGGGGCAGATCTTGCCCGGTACGCCCAGCGCGTGCATAAACCTTAGTCCCATTTCCGCCGCGGTGTCGAAATCGATACCGCCGGGGGCGGAAGCGAGATCCAATAGGAAGCAATTTTTATCCGCATGCCTCAGTGTATCTCCTTCTAAAATCATTTTTGGGATGGTATTGATAATTGCGCAAAACTCGCCGATATGCGGGCGAAAGCTTTGCAAGGTATGTACATTGTCGCTAAAGATTGAGGCAATCGCGTATTCGGTAGGGTCGTCTGTTGCCACGCTTACAAAAGAGTAGTTATCCTTAAGCAGTTTGGTAACCGATTTCCCCACTCTGCCGTAGCCCAGTACCAGCACGGGCATTTGTCTTATGGTACCCTCGGTATTGAGGATGACATACGCCAGCGCGCCCTCTGCGGTAAGGTAGGCGTTTTTGACGATAAAGGTCTCGTCTTTAAGGATATTATAATAGGTGATATGCTTTTGCTCTAGTATCGCCAAGACCTCGTCCGATACTCCTCTGCCAAAAAGAACAGAGCCTTCTATCAAGCTCTTTGCAAACTCCAAACTTATCTCACTTAGTAGAGATCTTACATAAATCGTCTTGACCCCGTTTTTTGCATAGCGCGGTAGTTCGTCCTGTGCCACACAAAGAACCCCTTCCTTCTTCAGCTCCGCCACAATATAAGCGTCTCTTTTGTCCCTAATCTCCACCGCCGCAACTCTACCCATTTTTTCCCTATGTTACTTGTATATGAAAAAAGGGTTTGTATTGTTCATTTAGCGTTTTTTAAAAATAATATTGTATGAATAAAAAATTATTTGTGTATGGTAACAAGCTATTGCTTTTTTATTAATTATTAAGTATAATATGATATATTTATAGGAGCATTACAGAGGAAAGAATGTACAAAAAAGAAAACATATACAGCAAAGCACTTATTGTAGGCGGAGCAAATGGCATAGGTGCAGGTTTAACTAAACAATTGTTAGATGAAGGTTATAAAAAAATATATATTGGGGACTGTGTCGAACCAATAATAAAAGATGACAGAATAGTATTTTTACAAACAGATTTAAGATATGATAATTTAGACGCTCTGGCAAATTTGGATATAGATACCTTGATTATTACTGCGGGCAACGGATATAATTGATTATCGTATAGATGCTTTAGAAACGCAAACAAATAAAGCGATTGAGGAACTCAAGGCTAAGTTTAGCGATTATTCAGAGAAAAGCAATACAAATAATGAAAATGTAGAAATTATTAACAAGAATAGGGAGATAGAATTAAAAAATTTAGAAATCATTAACAAGAATAAAGAGTTAGAATTGAAGAGTATAGAAATTATTAATAAAACAAAGGAGCTGGAAGTAAAAAACAAAGAGGTAGACAATAAAAATATTGAAATAGAGAAAAAGAATAAAGAGATTATAGATAAAAGCATTCAAATAGAGTCAATTTTAAACTCTAGAAGCTATAAAGTAGGCCGTGCTATCACTTGGTTACCTAGGGTAATAAAACAGTCTTTTTTACGCAAAGGAGAAAGACGGCTGAAGAAATCAGGTGCAAAGGGTTAACCTGTGGACTATTTAAGTTTGACGGTATTGGAAAGGAAAGAATATTATGATAATAATAAAAAAAGAGACACATTTCCCATCAAGTATAGACAAAATTACCGGGGTAGGTTTTGCCTATGACACCACCTTTGGTTATGGCGGTAGCCGACTCAATACCCTCTTAGAGGCCCCTACACGGTTTTGTGGCGGGAGGATGGAAATTGGCTTTATGGGCGCTTTTTCATTTACAAATTTTGGTGTTTTTATTAGAGCGAAAAGCATAGGTAGATTTTGTAGTATTGCGCCAGATGTTGCAATAGGCATGGGTGAACACTATATTGAAAACATTTCAACCTCGTTGACATTCGAATTAAATTCTAGAGAGAGATTTAATCAGTTTAATTCATTAATGGATGATGGAAATTTCGTTAAATTTATACATGGCGAAAAAAGCAAAACGAATACCTATTTAAAAAAAGTAAAGCAACTTCCTATTATAGAGCATGATGTTTGGATAGGGACAAAAGCTGTTATTATGCGGGGTGTTACAATAGGAACGGGAGCCGTTGTCGCGGCGGGCGCTGTAGTTACAAAGGATGTGCCCCCTTATGCGATAGTGGGCGGAGTACCCGCGAAAATCATAAGATATAGATTTGACGAAAAGATCATAGAAAAGCTTTTGAAAACTAAATGGTGGGAATACGGACCCGATATAGTCAAGGGTTTGAATTATTGCAGGCCCGCAGACATTGTAGATGAGATTCAAGAAAGAATAGACAAAGGGTTTCCAAAATATGTTTGCGATAAGTATATGATAGATCCTATCGCTAAAACAGTTGATTGGATAGATATAAACAATAAACAAACAAGATTAAATATTAGGTTTTAGATTATATGTGCTTGTACTAATCAATTAGTATGACGAATATATCTACAACAAAATAAAACGCTCTATCAAGCGTTTTATTTTTTAGTCGGAAATATTGTCTGCTATTATTTCTAACGCGATATTCAATTTGATAGGCTTTTCGGGGGCGGTGAAGAGAAAGCGGAAGATGGTGTCGTCGTCGGCAAACACATCGATGCGATCGATAAGGTCTATGGACAGCGCGGGCGGGTTGGGGATGCGGAAACGCACTTCGGGATATTCGGTGCCTTGGTAAACGAGTCCGTTTTTGGTTAGGTTAAGCACGCCCGATTCGACCTCGGTATAACAACAGTCCTTGTCGCTGCTTACGGACATTTTCACTTTATGGGCAAGGCTGTAGTCTTCGTTAGAAATGATTTCTTTCTTCAGTTCGTTATACTGGTAGTCGTACCAGTAATCGATGCGTGAGGGGCATACAGAGCCTTTGCCAACGGGCCGTATGACATTGTAGCCGTCTATCTCTACCGTGTTGCCGCAAACCGCGCATTCCATATAGTTGCCGCGCGCCTTGTGGGCAAATTCGGCGCCGCACTTGGGGCATTTGTACAATAGGTCGGGTAAGCCTTCGGCATAGCCTTTCTTGCCCTTGAAGCATTGTTTGGCTTGTTCTTGATAGGCTAAATCGTTGTAGGTAAGCCACGGCTGCAAACGCGCTTTGATTTCGTCCGAAGTTAGAGCGGCGCACTCTTCTGCCGAAAGCGCAACGGCGGTTTCGACAATAACGCGGCCCTTGCGGAAGTCGTTTACATACCGCGGACGAACTTGGTAGGACATGTTGCACTTTAGGGTAACAACTGGCACCTTGAGCCATTTGATAAGCTTATAGATAGAGTCCGATACCCGCCCTTGTCGGCCGTCCAACGAATAACGCGCTTCGGGGTATACGACCACGCTTACGCCCGCATCGTCGGTTGCCACACTCACCAGACAATGGTTGTCTTTGAGGCACTTGGTTACAGATTTCCCCACGCGCCCATACCCGAACACGAGTACAGGCAACCGTCGCAGGCTCTCCTCTGTGCGCAGGATGACATACGCGAGCGCACCCTCCGCGGTTAGATACGCGTTTTTGAAAGCAAACGTTTCGTCATCGAAGATATCAAAATACTTGATCTTCTTTTCCTGTAACCGCTCGCGCACCTCTTCGCTCACCCCGCGCCCGAACAACCACGCGCCCACAGGCAAGCTCTTTGCATCCTCAACGGTCGCATCCGACAACACAGACCGCACCGCCACAAACCTCCACAGCCTCTCCCTGTCCTCCTTCCGGGCGTAATCAATACCGATCCTCGGGGTAGTTATATATTCGGGTTTAAGGTTTGTTTCCTCAAGCCA
>Ga0209409_1003002_pt1 | contig 11559 bp, 4 predicted proteins | sample AD_JPNMR1_MetaG_FD_184424 | JGI IMG/M metagenome (GOLD analysis project Ga0209409, IMG submission 184424) | Active sludge microbial communities of municipal wastewater-treating anaerobic digesters from Japan - AD_JPNMR1_MetaG (SPAdes) (version 2) | ecosystem: Engineered > Bioreactor > Anaerobic >...
CCACCCCTTCTTAGTTTATCCTTTATCCTGTAGCTCTCACCATTTATGGGGAATATATGGGCATGATGGATGAGCCTGTCTATTATGGCCTGGGCCACCACCTGGTCATCAAATATATGCCCCCATTCATCAAAGCCGTAATTGCTTGTGAGTATCGTTGATGCCCTCTCATACCTCAGAGATATCAGCTGGAATAACAGATTGGCCTGTTCCTTATTAACAGGCATATAACCCAGCTCATCTATTATAAGCAGATGGAGCCTTGAATAATAAAGAAGCCTTTTAATAATGCTTTTATCCCTTAAAAAAGGTCAGTCTTAAATAAAAAAAGTAGTCGAATGTATTTTACAAAACCTACGGTAAAGGTGACAATAGAATCATCGATGGCTTTTTTCTTCCTTCACTGAAATATAATGCTTTAAAACGTTCCATTTGCTTTATCCTATCAATCAACATTCTTTCTTGATCAGAACTAGCTACATTACGTACAAGGGCTTTGGCATCTGTTTCGTTTAGTCTTAAAACAAGATAATTGGCAATTGCAGAAAACAACGAAATATCAAAATCTCTTGCTTCTTGTGAAGCTAAGACTAAAGATATACCGTATTTCCTACATTCTTTAGCCATAGTAGGGATTAATTTTAATCTTGCAGCACGATGAGCTTCATCAAAGATTATTCCATGCGTTATACGTTCTTGAATGCCTCTACGAAACATATTTTTGTATAAACTATAGAAAACAAGGGAGGCAAACGCCTTTTGAAGATTATCGTTTTGAGTAGTATGAATTCTTATAACTATTGGTTGGTTAGCATCCCATAAGCTTTCATTAGATTCAGCTAATTCAAAAAAGTTATAGTCTTCCAATTCTTCCAAACGTGCCAGAAGTGTCTTTAAACCACGGTCAGGTTTAGGCTCTGCACGAAGAATTTCAACAAATCTACTAAAAGGAGGTTCAGTAGTATCTGCATTTGGATCATCCCATCCATATTCAATAAAGCTCTCTTTAATTGCCTTACGAATACGTTCTCCTTGTAGTTCACCGAGTTCAGGAAAGATAGCCATAAAAATATCTCGTAATGCTCCAGCAACATCAAGATAGGCCAAACGGGATTCCCTGTCTATAACCTGGAGTGGATTAAAGGTTAACCCATGATAATCTATGTATCGAACCGGAACTTCAAGATTCATTAATCTTTCATCAATATCTTGGTGATATGAAAATATAATTGGGCAAATATTGTTATTATGCATTTGCTGACAAATATTTAAAAGACATGTTGTCTTACCCATACCTGGAAGGCCTGCTATCAAAAGATGTGGATTCCCCTTGATGCTTAATGACCAATAGGTCTCTGTATCAGAAAGAATATCTTTTCCTAAAAGTAGACGTGGAAAAGACTCATTTTTTTGTACATCGTTATTTTTAAAACTTTCATCAGTTACAGTCATTGACTCTTTCTCAATTATATAAATATTATTTGTTTGTAATTTATCTGATAACATTCTATCGCTTGAAAAAATTGTATCAGGTAAAAGTCCTGGTCCAAAAAGGAATACCTTTGTTTCCCAGTCCTCAGGAGAAATTTCTAAAGGAGCCGATCCTGAATACTCTGGGCAGAATATCCATCCACGATCCCCTTTTTCTTTATGAATAAAAGTGTACTCAACTCCTTTTTCTATCATACGGTCTATTTCTGCAATAACGGATTTATAAAATGTTTCAGAAATCCCAGTCTGTTGTTCATTATTTATACTTAAAGAATGTCTGCGTGCTTTGTCTGCATAAAAGCGTAAAATTCGTGCAAGCTTTGCTCGACGGAGCGCCAATATAGTTGGCGATTCTTTTTTGTTTATATACCAGCCATTCCAACGTCTATGCAATAATTCTACTTGTTCTTTGATTTTTTTTAGTGTTTCAGGAGAACGCGCAGTTATTAGATGTCTGCGGTATTTAACTTCAATGAAACGAAATATTAAACCTTGTCTTTGGGCTAAGGACACATACAATATATCGGGCCGAGTTGCTTTTTCTTCATCTTGAGTATCTTCTTCTTTAATATCTATAAAAGATGGCAACAGATCTCGAATATCATCTATTGGAACAAAAAAGCCATTCTTCAAAGATGTCCAACAGTCGTCTGTAATATCTGCATTTTGACAATTTGCATGACATAAGGCAAGGGCAATCAACTCAGAAGTGGGTGCCTTTTGACCTGTTAAACGAATGGCAAGCCTGCCGCTTAAGGCCTTCAAATGTTCCATTAGAAATTCTGCATTACGACGGCTTCGGCTTAAACCCATTTGATCCAGCGCCCCATCAATAAGATTTCTCACCTCATCCATATTGCTTGTTGAAGTAATTAACTGTAAACAACCTAAATCTTCACGTTCAGGGACACAATCAATTACATATGCATCGTATATTTCTTTATTATCCCGAGGAGAATCGAAATATTCTATTCCAGCATTACGGTCAAGTGTAATAACCCAATCACAAAGTCTGTGAAGTTCTCTCAAACTGTGGGCTTTTTCAGGTGAAATTTCAGTTTTCAAAATAATAGTTTTTTCTTGAGCATCTAAATTTTTTGATACACATTTGTTTATAGCCCTATGAAGACGGATCAGTCTATCAGTGTGAGTTCTGTCTGCTGGATGTTTTTCGCCATCTAATGGATCCAAGACAGAACTTTTCCATACAGGGTGAGGAAGGCTTGAATATTCTCGTTCAAAAAAAGACATCAAACCATAAGCAAAAAACGGTCTATCCTTTCTTTCTTTTTCCTTATCTATTGGGACAACCTTTGAGTCAAAAGTGTCAAAAGCAATGGCAAGGTGAGCAGCTATTTTAGGTTCTTGCGAATCTTTTCGTGACCATCGAAGTTTTGGTATATTTATACCTCCTGGTAGACTAATAGAATCCAACATCCATCTGTCCTCATCAGCTACAATGCCTGCGCCTCTACGTTTTTTTTCACGAAGTTCCGAGATGAATCGCCCTGCAAGGGCTTTTTGTTCTGGTGAAGGATAAAATTCTAATTCAAATGTAGGTGCTATTATTTGGTCTCTTATCTCGTCTTCTTTTTCTTCTATTTTCTTATTAAGCTCTCTTTGTACTAAACCAAGGGATTTCGATACAGTTAAGCCGTCACCAGCTCTCAAAGAGTGAATACGTAAAGTCTTTGGTATTTTGTGACATTCAATATACTTAAAAATTTCTTTACCAAGAACCTGGGCGCTTTGTTGTCCAACAGTTGGTGCAGAATCAGCCGTCTCGGTTTCACCTAAGGTGCGAGCCAAAATAGCAACAGAAGCCTTTGGTTCTTTATCATAATCAGGGACTAAACCTACACAATGAAACCCTAAGGTATCGGCAAAAATAAAAGTGCTCCCTTTTTCTAAGCCAGGTAAGAATGCTGGAAACATTGCACCGTCAAGAATTTTAAAATCTTCACGCAGGTGGGAAGGCTTCACATTTTCTGTAAAGGCGACATGAAATACAAGCATGTCGTATCCAATATGCCATGAAACCCGAAGTGGATGGCTGGGTAACACAATAAGACCAATTGTCTTGCCTGAAAGCGTTTGTACTTCAACTGTATTGGCAAGTGCCCATTGAGAATCACAATCTTCCTCTTCAAGTAGTGCAGCCCATGCAAGGATGTATTCTTTCGCTAACTCAAATGTTTTGGATTCTTTATAATAGACTTGCCCTACGCCTTGACAATTATAAAAATATTCTGCCATCTTTTTGCTTGCAAGATTCACTCTTTCCCAGCTTCCAGAAGCAGGTGTTTCAAATGGTATAAACTCAGGTCTTGATATTCTTTCCCCTGAAACACGCACCCTTACTCGCCAGCGTCCTATTTCCCCTTCTTTTTCATACCATTGGCTTATGACCTCTCTTATCAAAGGTGGAGAAAACACACGGTAACTTTTTGTTTTTCCACTATCCTGTATACGCAATACAGCAAATCCTTTTTTATCAATAATAGGAAAAAGCGGTGAAGCCAATATATCTTTATTATTTAACTCGATTAATCCTTCACTAAAGGTCCGAACCTTTCTTCCAACGCCACCAGTCTTGGTATCGTATGGTTCACCATAGCGTATTATAAATTCTTCACTTTCCTGAGTAATCTGTTCATTGCCTACGACTGATACGACAACTTTAGCAGTAATCAAAACATCATCATTTAGCATGGAGAAATCATCATTTGTAAAGTAACACTTTTCTTCTCCTCTACCAGTGTGCAATAAAGTTTTGGAACAAATCTCCTCATCCATTTCAGTTATTACCGCTACATTGTATTCAACAGAACCTTTTTCTATATGTTGTGGTCTGACTTTCCAACGTATTTCGAGTTTCGAATATTCTCCTGGTGATCTTGCTTCAGGTTTTAATATAAATTCTAATGGGTCATCATCATTTTCACTTTTCCTCACTAAACCTGACCAATTAGCTACTCTGCCTCTATTGTTCCTCCATGGAACAAGCTCAATGCTTTGTATATTCTCGATTGTATCTTCAACCTTTAGCTCATTGACCCACAGATGTCTTTTATCGCTCAATTCAGTTAATGCATTTAAAATTGGCTTGTTTCCAGCAGAATGTAAAAAACTTTGCAAATCTTTTTTCTGCTGTTCTGTAATATCAATCAATCTAAGCGACTCAATTCGCTGTAAAATTGTCAATCCAGAAGCAGCACTCCCAAGCAATCGTTCTACAAAAAAACGAGAACGCTCAAGGTCTTTATTATGATCTAAATCCTCTTTTATCTTCACAGGCCAGAGTCCAAGGAGATAAAGCAATTCTGCTGGGTGCTGATCATTTACAATTATTTGAACAAAAAAGTTGAATTCTGTCCAAAATGAAACGGCAAAGCGTTTGTCTAAACGTCTTGCCTTTTTAACTGCATCTTCAGCATATTTTAAATCTTTTCTTTTAAACTTATCTAAAACTTCTTTTTTTGCTAATTCAATTGCTTCATTAAAAAGGTCTTTTTCGTATACTTCTCTTGCTGCACTATAAATGCCATCCATACCAGCCCCTGCTTCTTCTGTATCAACAAGAATTAATGTTGCCTCTTCTTTAGCCTCTCTGATCTCAACGGCCCTGTCAGCAGTTATAGTGCGATTATCTAAGTTGTTTTCAGTCGCTACTCTATATACATTCCACCCACATGGTGAAAAAGTTCTATCACAGGCAAGATACCTTACCAAATCCGATGGAAGACATCGGGTAAAGGACATGGTCCCTATTTCAGGTTGCCCAAGCACTTTCTCAAAGGCATTATTTAAAAGTTTTGAATGTATCTCAGTGAATTCCATATTATTCCTCCGATGGATTGAATCGAGTTTTTACATATTTCATTGCCTCTGCATCACTTACGCTTACTATTAATCCTAAGTCACGCAATCTTCGTTCTAAAATTATTCTGTTTAATTGAAGAAGTTCATTGGATATATCAATCCCAGGAGATGCGATATCTATAAAAAATCCATAACGTTCACGAATATTTCTAATTAAGTCTTTAAATGAAAGAGATTTAACACTTTTTGGATTTCCAGAAGACAAAACAGATACATGGACAAGGTAATCAAGAACAGCATCTGTAAATACTAAGGCCCTTACTTCTCTTCTCTTCCTGGTAGATGATAATGGTTCTTGTCTTACTACGCTTCGTTTCAATCCCAGACCATTGGGCTGGTTCATTAAAAAAATTGAATCAATTAATTGAGTAATTTTAGCTTGAATGTTTTTTCTACCTTGGAGAAAAGTAAGTGCTTCTGCAAGTCTCCATACAGGGTTAGGTTCTGTATTGTAGTCTTTTAAAATATTTGCAGCATCCTCATATTTGTTCTCGAGCTTTTCTGCTAATTCCTGTGCTTTTTGCTCCATATTATATAGAATTGGCTTTGCTTCATCTCTTCTATCATGGAGTATATCACCAAGAAGATTAAGCCATTCTGTGGCGTAAGGCCCTGTAGAGAGTTTTAATTGCTTTAACTTTATGTCATATTTTACACTATGATCAAGGAGTCTTAGTGCCATTAAAATTACTGGAAATCTTTCAATACGCCTCATAAAATCATCCATAGAGTTTTCTGCAATGGTTCTTAGACGCCGGTCAACACCATTTGAACAGTCCACAAAAAGCAAAGCAGGTTTTTGTTTAGCCTCATTATTAGTAACTATCCCTGTCTCAGCCCAATTGAAGAGCAGTTCAATAACGCTTGTAAGAATTGTTGCGAGTCCCACAGAGATACAGGATTCCAAAAGCTCTACAAAAGCCTGTCTTGGAATTACCTCTGCATAAGCACGAATAAAACGACGGAGATCCTCTGAAAAATGTCTTGCTCTGTGATTAGCAATCGGTCTTTGGTTAGAAATCCTCGGACTTAGTTTAGAAAGTTTATCAGAAGGTTTATCCTCTTTGTTTCCATGTAATTTATCAGGGGCGCTGCCCAACATTTGAGCCAGTCTTATCATTAAAAGTTGGTCAAGACCAACTTGTTCATTTTCATCAAAGCGATCCGCTGCTTTATCACCTAACAGACCTTTCCTTATTATGCCTTTACTAAATGGCTTAAGTAATACATTACTCTCAAAACCATAACCAACAGGGAACCAGGTTTTATCACCCTCTTTTGTCTGCTCTATAGAATCCCCTTTTTCTTGATTAGCAAGCATGGCTACAATCATTTCAGGGACATATCTGAGATTACCTACGTAGTCAGGTAAATCAACCCAGCTTGCCATATAATGTGCTGGGGTCACCCGTTGTATCTGTTCCTGCCTTCCTAACGCCTTGTTTTTATTCTCTAAGCAAAAGGCAAGAAGCATATCGCCGAGTATGGCCTTTTCGGTCTCGCCATGGAAACCCTCAAAAAATTCTGTAGCGGCAAGCTTTTCTGCTACACGCTCTATCGTGGCAATCCTTTTCTTTTTCTTGTCAGTTCCAGAATCACTTCCAAACACATCAAGAAATTTACCCTTGCCACGTCGGTATCCATAACGAAACATATAGAATACAGCGGGTAAAACAGCTTTTAGGTCAAAGTCTTGTATAGAAATAGGCAAAGCTTTTTCATAGTTGCCAGTCCATATCTGTTTTACCATTCCACGACTTAATACTTCTTCAACGATTTCCCTTGGGGTATCACCCATATAAGACCTCCTCAAGATAAAGGAGTTATTATTATTTTTTGTTGTGGTTCACCATCTACATAACGGGTTTCAGCAAAAATACGATAAATGGTATCATCCTTCATTGGGTTCCAAGCAAAGAGTTCTCTTTCGTCTTCCCTTACAAGGCGTTGGACAAAAATAGAAAGGTGGGCAAATGTATCTTCCGTGGTTACATCACCCAATTGATATCCATCACTCAACTCGAGAAGCAGATGAAAAAGTTCAGCACCCATTCGTAACCGTTCTTCACGGCCATCACGATATTTATAAATTAAGTAAACCTCTCTATGGAGCCTTTCAACCAATTCAGTATTTATTGGTAAACCAGCGTGTAGCTTAAAGTTAGAAAAGGGCTTTTCCACCCAAAATGCTGTCTCTGTTGGGGTGCGGGGTGTTATCCTTAGGGGAACAACATTTGGACGCTGAAAAGCTTGAGGTGGCAAATCCTCAAGTCGTGAGATCCCAGTACATATTTTTGCGCAGAGTTCTTTTCTTTCTTCATCTGTGAGAAACGGTAATTCCTTAAATAACCTTAAATGTTGACCATGGGCAAGCCCCAATGCATCTGGATCACCGGCAACCTGTTCGATATCTTGCTGCAACCATTCAAAAAAGGCCCGCCTCCGTGCAGACTCAATAGAAAGTTCAGGGTATCTTGGAGCAGTTTTGGTATCATCAATGAGCATTTTGCTTTGTAGATAGCGGTCAATTTGAGGATGTGTCTCTAAGGCCGGGTCAAATTTAATAAGTTCATTCAGCACCTCCCCTTGTCGGTTTGGTGAATTTGCATCAAATGCCCTATCCCAGTATGGAAAAACTTTAATGTCATTTTCAGAATGATAGTGATCACAAAAGTGAATACCGAACAGGATGTAGACAAGTGCTGCTCTCAATTCCCTTATTGTAATATGAGTTTCTCCTAAAAGGTGAACTGATTGAAGTGCTTCAAAAAGGCGCTCTCTGGCTCTCAAGCGAGTATTACTATTTATTGCATCTGGTATATTTTCTGGACCAAAAATACGTGCTGTTTGAAAAATTTGACACCTGTCTTTAGCAGTGCAACTTTGACATAGTGCCCAAATATTTGATGCATTTTCACCACCATATAGTTGGTTGATTAGATTATCCAAAAATTTTGTTTCTATATGTTTAGCAACATCCACAATACCACCGACTAAAGAACGTTGATTTAGATTAATAAATAAGATGTGATTCTTTCTCGTAACAATTTCTTCCTGTAAAAAACTGTTAAGGTCTTGAGCAAGAGGCGTTTCCTGGTTCAGCTTAGACTCAACGTGTTCAATCCATTCCAATAATCGCCCATCATTTATTGCAATCAGATGAACTATATCATCTGCTGGTGGTCCGAACTGAAAAGGGTCCATAAATTCATCAAGGATATCGTCAGCTGAACGGTCCTGCCATGCTGCAGATCCATCAAGATTTATGCGAACTATTAAACCATCATCTGTTTTACCTTCTATAATGCGGGCAGCAGAAAGATGGTGACCAAGCCCTAATTCCATAGCCAAATGTTGAAGAAGAGCTGTTTTACCATCACCAGCATTTCCACACAGGACAACCAGACGCACCTTGCGCTCTTTAATATCATGAAGCAGCGTTTTTTCAAGTGATGTAGATACATAAGTTTCTTCTGCAAATTTGCTATCAAGCCCGCGTGTTTCCTTATTCCCTAATAGTGAACCAGGATAAGATTGTAATACATTCCTAACCCATTCATTACGTGCTTCAAAAAGTTCTATTGTTGGTAAAATTTTTTGTTCAATATGAACTTCCTGAACTTCTTCAACATATTTGATTGCTTGATCTTTTTCGTCATATGAAGATTTTTTATCTATGATTAAACGATCAAGTTCTTTCAAAGCTTCAGTCACATTAGCAAAACGCTTAGACGGTTCAGGATGGGTTGCTCTATTTAGAAAAGCTTCAAGAATAGGATATTCTGTGACATCTATCCCTTCCCAGTTCAAACCTTTTTTCTTATCTAATTCATTATAATATCTAAAAGGCTCTTTATCAAAAACAACATGGAAAAAACTGGCTGCAAGGGCATAAATGTCATCACTCGGAGAAGCAGGGCGACCCTCATCATAGGAAGGTGCACAGTAGATTATTGTCCCAGGGGCTTTAATTGGCTCCCCAATTTTTGTGATAAAGTCATAATCCGTAAGCACTATATCGCTTCCAGAGACAATCATATTGCGTGGGCTAACATCTCCATGCACCAGCCCATTTTTATGAAGCACATCAAGGGCTTCACACAATACCCTTATCCATCTTAAGACCAAAGCCTCAGGAGAAGTTTCTTGTAATTCTTCTGCGAGAAGTGCAAAAACTCCTCTAAAATCAGCCAAGGGCGTTCCCTCATGCCATGTCATTAGAGCAATGAAATTATTATCTGACCATTTATTGGCAACTTCAAAGATGGATGATAGAGCAGTATGTCTAAGATGAGATCTTGCTAAACTATAAGCCCTTAGAACACGTTCACCATTTTCATGATCATGAACAACTTTTGCCACATAAGTGCCAAATTCTTCACCAGTAGAATTATCAATTTCTACAACTTTAAATGTCGTACCGATTCCACCCGATCCCAGTTTTAAAATAATTTTGTAAGTGCGACCATGAAAACTAACAACCTGATCTTCTGACCAATATCTTGCAGGTGGTAATGATGGCTGGGGTACAGACTCACCGAGAAGTTCTGAAAATTTTTTTATCAGTTCTTCCAATGTCATTCGTTTATCAGGTTCATTTTCAAGACCGAAGGATAGGATTTCCATAGCTTTGATGCTTAATTCATCTTCATTCTCTTCAAATAAACATTTCAGAGAAGCGCATAATGAAAAAACATCTGAACGTTGATCCGCAATAGCAAAGCCATTTGTTTTTACTTCAGGTGCAGCAAAGATGTTATCATCGCTTGGAAAACTGCTTGAAGCAATGCTTTGTTCATAAGGTATACGAGATTTTTCAAAACCAGTAAAAATAGGATAATAGTCCTGTTTAACCAAAATTGTTTTTGGAGTGATGTTTCGATGGATAATTGGTTGGTCAGGCATATTGAATGTGTGTAATTCTTCAAGCGCCTTCAATGCATTTTTTGCAAATTGAACTCTTGCTTCAGGACTCCATGCATTGTCAGAAGACCTATCTTCTATATTGGGGGCTGATGGGTCAATTAATGTAAAGAAGAATAATTCGCCATCATATCCAGGAACTGCCTGATAGGAATCGATTGTACGGGGAGCCCAATTATATAGTTGCAAATGTCTTAAGGCTTCGAATTCACGCTTTGCCTTAACTTCAGCATTTTTTTCGTCACTTGCAGACAGATCATATAAATGTAATATCACTCTGTCTCGCCTTGAAGGATGATAACACTTAAAAACCCTATGAAAACGTTCCTCTTTTGGTGTTAAAAGCTCAAGATTGATATACCCTGCAAGTCTTCTTATACAGCCTTCAGTAATTTCAAATTGTCGAGACGCTAAGATTTTGACCATACGGCGTTGATCTTCTGGTGACAATATTTTTGACAACCCAATTCCAACTGCTTCTCTCCAATTGTTCAAACCGTAAAAATGAACGCCTTGCATTTCCGTTCCATCAAATTTTTTTATTTTGCTTGTTTCTTGGGTTAAAAGTATAATACCCTGCACAAACGGGAGATCAGGAAAACCTTTGCGTAATGTGGTTGCCACCTTTCTTGTTTTTCGTTGTAAGCGAGTGATTTCGTGTTGCAAAATATTTTTATTTTCATCCATCCATGACCCGGTCCAATGTTTAATCTCAAATACTCGTAATCCATGTGGACCTATTATGATCATATCTATTTCATCTGATTGAAGTTGAGTTGTCACTGAAAGCTCTAAGTTTGTTAAAATAAACCACTCTTCATCACCAGTTTCGCTTTGTAATCTTGTTTTCACATGGGTGAAGGCTTTTTCTTCGCTTTCATTAATTGGTGTTCCACATTTAAAAAAACTTACTTTCATGGCTTTTGCCTCCAAAATTAAAAGAAAGCACACTATAAGGCCTAAAAGTAGACATTATGTTTTTTATTGTTTTTGCGGAAGCTATAGATATATCAAGATAAATAATATCTTTGACTTTATAGTTCATGAAATTTATTTGATTTTATCAAAAAAAATTTAAAAGTAAAAGTTAATGCTTCTTCAATCTGCATCTACATACTCAATGCATATTTAATTATCACTTTTTGCCCTCACTATTAAACATTTTTATTCATCCTTAATTCTAAAAATTTTAAGGAATTACATATAAAATCCAAAATCTTTATTAAAATTCTCTCTAAAATATTTTTAGTCTTAATATATTTA
>Ga0209409_1003007_pt1 | contig 11528 bp, 10 predicted proteins | sample AD_JPNMR1_MetaG_FD_184424 | JGI IMG/M metagenome (GOLD analysis project Ga0209409, IMG submission 184424) | Active sludge microbial communities of municipal wastewater-treating anaerobic digesters from Japan - AD_JPNMR1_MetaG (SPAdes) (version 2) | ecosystem: Engineered > Bioreactor > Anaerobic...
TAAAAAAGGGGGCTAGCTATTATATTACCTGTACAATCAACAGGGACAGACCTGAACTAAAGCCCCTATTCGTCCGTGAAATGCTATTATTAACTTTAAAACAGGCAAAGAAGAAATTTAGATTCTCACTTTTAAATTTCGTATTTGTCTATACCCATTGTCATTTTATTATAAAACCAAAAAGAGGAGAAAATCTATCAAAAATAATGCAGTGGTTACTGGGCACATTTGCTGTTAGATATAACAAAAGATTAAAAATAAGAGGAAAGGTATGGTTTGATAGATTTAAGAGTGAAGTAGTAGAAAAAATTGAGGATTTTGTAAGGAGTTTTAAGAGGATAAATGACAATTTAAAGAAAAATAACATACAGGAAGCATTAGAAAATTATATTTTCTGTGGTATTTTTTATTTTAAGAATAAAAATTTTGAATTTCTTGATAGATTGCCTTTATTACTGAAATTTTTGATATGAAAAAAATTATTTTTTTCTGAAAAATAAAACTATTCATGATGTTTTTTCAAGTTAACTCTTTGCATTTTTGACAAGTATTAAAGATATTGGTAAAAAAAAGAAGAATGGCAACCATGCCCCAATTATGGCTGGAATCCTTCCATTATAGGCTAAAACATCCAGTATTAGTTGCATTACATAATAAAGTATTGCAAGTCCTATTGAAAAAAATAGAGCAAGGATAGTCACATTTGTCTTTGATACAGTTGCTACTCCGAGTGCAAAGAGGGCAACTATTAGAAGAGTAAAAGGGAAAGAAAATTTTTTATAATAATTTGTTAATTCTTTATTATGCTCAACATTTAAACTTTTGTATAACTCTATTGTCTCCTTTGCTTCAGAAATAGTCATATTCTCTATATCATATTGAGCCTTTTTGAAAACAGATGGCTTCTCAGAAAAAGGAAAATATCTTTTTTGAAATCTTGTTTCTGAAACAAGATCACCACTATTGTCCCATTCTCTTAATATTCCTAAGTTAAATAACCAGCCATTTTTAGTATAGGCTGCATTTTCTGCTTCAAGCCTGTAAACAATTTTAAAGTCTTTATCTAATTTAAATACTATTACCTTTTCGAGAGTATTTTTACTTGCAATAAATCTTTCTGCATTCCAGAAATAGTCATTATTACCTCTTATTGTAATATTATCATTATCACTACTCTTACTCTTTTCTGTTAATTTCTCAAATAACTTGTCTCTGTATCTATTTGTTGGTATAATAATATAAGAATCAACAAAAATCATAACAAAAGAGAGAATAATATTGAAAATAATTATAGGCATTGTAAATTTATATAATGAAATTCTAGATGTAAAAATCGCTATAAGTTCATTATTTTGATAGAACATTCCTAAGGTCATTGTTATACCAAACATAATAGCAACTGGAATTGTTAGCCATATAGCCTTTGGTATAAGCAAAAAAGATATGAATATTATATTTGGTATAGAAACAGAAAATTGCATATACTTATCCAATTTTACAAAAAGATCAAATATGATCACAATTATAATGAGTAATCCCTGAATAATAATAAACCAGTATAAAAAAGATGTAAAAAGCATTCTATAAAGCGTCCATGGTAATAGTGGCCTTTTTATAAAATTATAAATAGAATGATAAGCCTCTTTTATGTTAAAATTTTTTATAAAATTTATAAAATTTAATAGGCTATTAAAAAATCTTTTTGGAATATTGGAAAGATATTCAAGAATAATATATAAAATATCTCTAAAATAGTATCTCATTCTCTTAACCTTTTGATTAAGAATATAATACCAATTACTAAAAATATAAGATTTGGGCCAAATATTGAAATAAAGGGTGGCAACATTTCTTTAACACCCAATACTCTTGATCCATAATAGGAAAACCAGTAAAAAGCACACAAAAAAAGTCCGAGTATAAAACCTATTGTAAAACCAGCTCTTTTAGAATATATGCCTATTGGAGATGCAAAAATAGCAAATATAATACAGGCAAGAGGTAGAGCAAATTTATTATAGAATTCAAGAGAATAACTATTGAGCGTGCTTTTATTTTGTCTTTCTAAAATTAGATTTTTTAAAGCAGTTATATCATTATCCAGTTGATTGATACAATTAATAAAAGAGGTATTATCTTTTAAATATAATTTACAATTCTCTAAACTGTTTTTTACTTTCTCTTTCTGTTGTTTTATTTCTAAATTTTTAGCATTCAATTCTTCAAGGTATATCTTTCTATATTTTTTAAGATTTTTATAAATCTCAATAGCAGTGCTTTCACTTACAGAAATTCTTTCTTCATCCCCCTCTATATCCTGATATGAAATATAATATTTAATTGAGTCAGCATATCCAAAATTAAATTCATTTGGCCTATCTGGATTGTCAAATTGAAGCATGGATTTATTCATACTCAATTCTATTGCCCCTTTTCTATCCTTTGGAGAGGATATTATAGCCTCTTTTGCAGAAATGATTCTTTTCTGTTTGTCTGTATCAATAATAAAAACCCCTTTAATAGAAGTATCTTCAACAATATCTGTAAAAATAGTTTTTCCAAAGTATTTTACTATTCTTTTTGATTTAAAATTAAGAGTTGGCCTTACCTGCATAATCTTTCTTAAAGTAAGCCTCTGTTCTCTTTGAGCAACCGGATATATCTGATCCCAGACTATAAACGCAATAATAGCAATCGCAATTGCAGTTATGAAAATAGGTCTGAATAGGCTCATCATACTGAATCCGAGTGCCCTAAATGCAACAATTTCATTATCACTCGAAAACCTTCCCATTGTCATTAATGTTGCAAGCATTGTTCCAAAAGGCAAACTTAAAATAATAAATAAGGGAAAAGCAGTAACAAACATCATAAAAACAAGATTAAAAGGAAGATTCTTCTCGAATAATCCGAGAGGTTTCATATAATAAAGGACATGGTTTATTACAAATATTATGAAAAAAAATAAAAAGGATATAACAAAGGTAAGAATGAATTCTGTAAATATATATTTTGTTACTATCTTAATTCTAAATTTAAATGGTTTATTCAATTTAATCCTCTTAATCCTCAATTATTAATCTTTTTTGTAAAACTCCATAGCCAAGAGTGCCAATAAACATAAATTCTTCACTGAATTGTATACTTCTTATTTCATTTGTGATATACATATCAGAAATTTTAAAATTATTAAACTTATTTACATTTTTGTCAAAAAATATTATGCCATTTCCCAATGTCCCAAAATATATTCTATCATCTTTAATTGTAGAGCATAGAATAAAGTCATTCCCTATTTCTTTTGTCTTTGTAGAATATATTTTTATCTTTTTTTTGTGTGTATTGTATAAGACTATCCCCTGTCCATGAGTTGTTATCCATAGATTTGATCCATCCAGTAAAAAAGAGGTAATTGCCTTATTTAAAAAGGATAGTTCAGTAAGTTTAATAAGATTATCATTTTCATATTTATAAACATTGCCATTATATGTTCCAATATATAAAGAGGAATTAGCATAGTATAAGGCAGAGATATTTTCATTATCTATTATTTGAAAAAACTGGTTATCATTTTTATCTTTACAAATAAGTCCTTTCCCTATTGTGCCATAATATACTGTATCATCATTTCCACTAATAGAGGTAATTGATACATTTGTTAACGTCTCTTCATTTTTAATAGAGCCGTTTCTCTTATCAATAATAGCAACCCCATTAGTTGTGCCAACATATATTCTTCTATTATCTCTCCATAATGCTCTTATCTCTTCTGATGTATATTGACTCAAACTAATAACATTGTATGATTCAAGAATATAATTATATAAGATTAATCCTCCATTCCATAGCCCTATATATAAATTATCCTTATCAACTAAAAGAGAATTTATATTTGGGTCTCTATAATTTATATTCGATGTGTCTATTTGTGACCAGAGTAAAAAATTTTCAAGATAGTAATAGAGATATTGCTGATCAGATGAGAGTTTATTTACATTTATATATTTAAAATAATATGAGGCACTATTTTTGTCATCTTTTTTACGAAAATATATTTCTGAAAGATATAGATTAACTTCATCTTTATAAACAATTGAATAGTCTCTCACTTCTTTAAAATAAGATATCGCATTATCAATCATGTCCAGTTTGTAGCAGATCATAGCATAAAGTAGTTTCATTTTTATCTTATTTTCTTTTGAAACAAGATAAAATTTATTATCATTAAGAGCACTCTCGATAAAATAAAAAGCCTTATAATAATTTTTTTTGTTAAATTCTATAATAGCAAGATAGTAATTTACAAACGAGGCAAATTCAGTATCCCCTAATTTTTCAAAAATATTATTTAAAATTGAGATTGCCTCTTCATATTTTTTTTCATTTATAAGTTTATTTACCTCGACCAATTTTGATTTTGCGTTAATTTTATCTTCTATAATTATTGAGAATGTTTTAGTTGTAAGAATAAAGATAATTAAAATTAGTAATATATTTTTTCTCATATTGTTTCCGAAAGACAAAAATACTCATTTAACCTATATAAACAAAATTTATGATTTTGTCAAAAAAGAATTGAAAAAAGTTATAAAGAGGGTGCGATTTTATTTTTAGGCAGTTAAAAAAAATAGAATTATCCCAAGGGTTAATTTTGTTTGAGAAATGCTTGTAATAGTCTTATTTAGTTTTTGGTAGAATTTAAAATAATTTTTTTTCAATAATAGGTCTCAAAGCCTATTACTTGGTAGCAATCGTTGTAGATTGCCTTGTAGAAGGGCGTAGTGTTACCGGAAAAGTGGGATAATTCTCTGGCCTTACTCCAATTTTTTATCTTTGTTAGTTTTAAAAATAACTTTAATGTTATCATACTACACTTCATCTCAACTCCCGTAATCCCAAGTTTCTCATACTCTTCCAAAAAAAGTAGGATAATTCTCCTCAGTAAAACCCCCATGCTAAAAAAATTTAAATCAGCATGGATCTTTTTTAGAAAACGATAGTCCTGTTTTGAGAGATATATATGAATCCTTGCATCCCCATCTATTCTTTCATATTTATTGCCATCCTCTGGACCGAAACAATATATTTCTTTTACTCTATTAGTATAGAGTTGAAAGATATATACAACGAGTCCAGAAATAGAAATGTTAAATTTCCTTGCAACATTTTCAAGTCTTTTTTTTATTGACGAGTTAACAACCACATGTAACTCATGTTCGCAAATATAATTTTTTAAAATTTTACTAATATTGTTCATAAAAAATCCTCCCTAAAATTATTATAAAAATTATTTTCTATAATATTAATCACAAAATTTTTAAGAAAATCCTTTACAAAATTTATGAAAAAAATAAAAAAAATTTTGCCTAAAAATAAAATCACACCCCAATTTTACCAAAAAACTTGTAATTTTTTACTTATAATTGTATAATAAATATTAAGGAGGATATTTTTATGAATCTTGGTTTTGGAGAAATATTTTTAATATTATTGATTGTTTTAATTTTATTTGGTGCAAAAAAAATTCCAGAAATAGCAAGATCTCTTGGGGTTGGTCTAAAAGAATTCAAAAAAGGGATGAAGGAAATAGAGAGTGACATAGAAAAAAATAATGATTCAGAAAACAAAAATGAAGAAAAAAAATAATGATCTTTCCTATTTAGAGCATTTAGAAGAATTGAGATATAGAATTATTTTCTGTTTAATATTTTTTTTTATTGTATTAATTATTGCATTTTTAAATTCAAAAACAATTGTCGCTATTTTTGAAAAACCTATTACAAATTTAAATCTTAAATTACATTTTTTAAAACCTTACGAAAAGTTTGTTGGATACTTTAATATCTCTCTATTTATAAGTTTTTTAATAACTCTGCCTATTTTATTTATCCAGATTATGCTTTTTATATATCCCGCTTTAATAGGTAAAGAAAAAATTATCTTCTGGTTTTTTGTTATATTAATGCCTATTTTTTTTGTATCAAGTTTTATTTTTTCTTATTGGGTTTTATTGCCAATTTGTTATAATTTTTTATTAAATTTTTCAAAAGATGATGGAATTATCCCTGTAATAAGTTTCTTATCGCATATAAATATGATTATAACGATTCTTCTTGGGACAACTTTACTCTTTCAATTTCCATTTGTCTTAATTATTTTAATATCATTGGAAATAATAAAAATAGATTTTTTAAAAAAAATAAGGAGTTATATAATTGTTTTTATTTTTATTATTGCGGCAATAGTTACACCACCAGACGTAATTTCTCAAATAATTTTAGCAATACCTCTGTATTTATTATTTGAATTTACTATAATTATAGGTAGTATAATAAACAAAATTAAGGAGAGCGTATGGAAAGAAGAGAATTTATCAAAAAAACATTAATTGGTGCTGGATTACTGGCATCAAATCTATACTTGCCAATAAATTTGTTTGGTGAGAAACAAAATGAAAAGATCGATCTTGTTGCTGTAAAAAATGGTGAGCCAGATATAATGTTTGATGAAGCAATAAAATTTCTTGGCGGAATGTCGAATTTTGTTAAGAAGAATCAGATAGTTGTTATAAAACCCAACATAGGCTGGAATAGAGAACCAGAAATGGCTGCAAATACCAATCCTAAATTGGTAAAAAGAATAGTAGAACATTGTATTAATGCTGGTGCAAAAAAAGTATATGTTTTTGATAATACCTGTGATTATTGGGAAAATACATATAAAACAAGTGGCATAGAAAAGGCTGTAAAAGAGGCTGGTGGAATTATTGTGTCTGGCGCAAGTGAAAGTTATTATCAGGAAGTCATTGTTCCTAAATCAAAAGTTTTGCCCAAAACAAAGGTTCATGAATTAATAATTCAGGCCGATGTCTTTATAAATGTGCCAATTTTAAAATCTCATGGTTCAACAAAGGTAACAGTTGCCTTAAAAAATCTTATGGGATGTGTATGGGATAGATGGTATTATCATTCAAATAATTTAAGTCAATGTATAGCAGACTTCCCACTATTTAGAAAGCCGGATTTAAATATAGTAGATTGTTATTATGTTATGAAGAGTAGAGGTCCAAGAGGTGTGAGTAGAGAAGATGTTGTTATTTTAAAATCACTGATAGTTTCTAAGGATATTGTTGCTGCTGATAGTGCTGCAATTACCTTTTTAGGATACAAATTTGAAGATATTACTCATATAAAACTTGCAAATCAGAATTGTTTGGGAGAATCTGATTTGACAAAACTAAATATTAAAAGGATAAGTTTATAATAAAAGATAAAAATATTATTTTGAAATTTGTAAGACTCTTTATAAAATATTTATACTTTGCTTTTTTCTTATTCTTCACAATGTTTCCAGTAACTTTATTTATCTTTTTTCAAGATATACAATTTTTGCCTGTTTTATTGAGATTATTTAATTATTTATTTTTTTTGTCATTCTCTATAACTTTTATTTTAACTCTTATATTTTTTTTTATTCTATTTTTTACTACATTAATTTTTGGCCGATACTATTGTCAATACATATGTGCTTTAGGAATTTTACAGGATATTTTACCATCTTTTAAGAATTTAATAAAAAATTTTAAATGGCTAAACAATAAAAATTTAAAACTTTTTTTAAGAATTGCATTTTTTATTTTAATTTTATTTGGTTTTATAATATATATTGAACCATATTCTCTATTTTCTAAAATAATTATCTATCCAATAAAAAGTTTTTTTTATTTAATTTATAACTATATTATAATTATATTTAAAAATTTTCATCTTTATCTTTCACCTTTAAAATATAATATTGATTTAATGCTTCTTATAATAAATTTAATAATTTTAATACTTTTATTAATTCTTAATTTAATCCAGAAAAGATTTTTTTGTAATTTTATATGTCCAACAGGAAGCCTTTTATATACTCTTTCCAAATATCCTCTGATTGGGATAAAATTTACAAATCAATGCATATCCTGTGGTCTATGTGGCAATATTTGTCCTACCTTAGCAATTGATGTAAAAAATGGATATATTGATAATGGTGAGTGTATTTTATGTATGAAATGTATTGAGAAGTGTAAATACAATGGCATAAGATATGATTTTACTACTTATAAGAATATAAAGACTACTAAAAACAGAAGATATATTCTTTTATGGTTTTTGTTTATACCGATTCTATTTTTATTTAAAAAAAATAAATTTTTAAATTTATTTCTTCGTTCTAAAAATTATAAGAAATTTATAATTCCACCAGGAGCAATATCCTTAGATAATATATTAACAAGATGCATCTCCTGTGGGTTATGTATAATTCAGTGCCCCACAAAGGTAATAAGATTTGAAAATTATATTCCTATTCTTGATTATAATAATAAATATTGTCTATATGAATGTAAAAGATGTTCTGAAGTATGCCCTGTAGATGCAATTACTCCCATAAGTTTAAAAGAAAAAATGCTTACTCAGATTGGCTATTCTGAATTTTTTATTTCTAACTGTATTGTTTATACAGATGAAACTGATTGTGGTGCTTGTTCTGAACATTGCCCAACAAAAGCAGTTTATATGGTTCCTTATAAAAATGGACTTTTTATTCCAGAATTAGATAATAAGATATGTATTGGATGTGGTGCATGTCAATATGCCTGTCCTTCCAAACCTAAAGCAATAATAGTTAAATCAAATCCAGTGCATAAAAAAGCCCTTGAGCCAAAAAAAGATAAAAAGGATCCTATTATAGAAGAAAAATTAGAAGAGTTTCCTTTTTAGTTTGATTATTTTTAAAATTTAGTAATTCTTTTATTATTAAGAATTACAAAACAATGCCTATTTTTCAAAAAAAATAATTATCAATTATTGACAGATTAAAATCATTATGCTATAAGTAAATAAATATTAAGGCAACGTCGCCAAGTGGTAAGGCAGAGGTCTGCAAAATCTCTATTCAGCGGTTCAAATCCGCTCGTTGCCTAGAAGAATATCAATACAAAAATAGCCCGAGTGGTGGAATTGGTAGACACACAGGACTTAAAATCCTGGGGATGAATAATCCGTACCGGTTCAAGTCCGGTCTCGGGCATTTTCTATTTTACAAGGTTCTTTATGAAAAATATTAGACTCCAGATAGATTCCCCTTCTAAAAATAGTGACATTCTATATGCTATAAATTTTTACTGTATAGATCCAGTTGTTGTTATTGAGAATGAAAATGAGAAAATAGTTGCTTTACCTTCCACTGAGATTGAAAATTTTAAAAAAAAGGGATCTTTTACAGAAGTATATAATCTTTCAGAAGAATTGCAAAAGAGTCCTTTAAAGTCAAATATTTTATTATCATACTTAAAAAATAAGAATATTAAGCCGGATGAAATAATAGTTTCTGTTCCAGAAAATTTTCCAATAAAAGAGGCTAATTTTTTACTACAATATGGGATTAAACTTGAAATAATTGAAGATTTTTTCTATCCTCAAAGAGTTTCTAAATCTCAAAAAGAGATATCGTATATAAAAGAAAATTCTAACAAAAATTGCATGATAATGAAAGAAGTTTATGATATTCTGGCATTATCTTCTATTGATAAAAATAATAATCTTGTATATAATGGCGAAATATTGACATCTGAATATATTCAAAACTACATCTTAAAAAGATTTTTAGATTTGGATATGATTAGTGAGTCTGTAATCGTTGCTATTGGGGATCAGGGAGTTTTTCCTCATGAGAATGGCTCTGGAAACATCAAGGCAAATACTTCTATTATAGTAGATATTTTTCCGCGTAGTAGAAAGAATTATTACTATTCTGATATGACAAGGACATTTTGTAAAGGGAAAGCATCTGATGAGTTAAAAAGGATCTATAATACTGTATATGATGCTCAAAGAATGGCAATGGACAAACTTCACGCGCGTGAAGATGGGAATAAGATTCATCAATTTGTGAAAATGTATTTTGAAAATAAGGGTTTTAAGAGTGGTATTCAGAATGGAGTGTTGCAAGGTTTTTTTCATGGAACAGGGCATGGTCTTGGACTTGATTGTCATGAATATCCATATATAGGAAATAAGAGTTGTATCTTACCAGAAAATAGTGTTGTATCTGTAGAACCCGGGCTTTACTATCTTGGTATAGGTGGAGTTAGGATAGAAGATATAGTTAGAGTTACAGAAAATGGCATTGAGAATTTAATAGATTTTGATAAAAAATTAGAAATAGAGTAGAAAATATGTTTTTTATAGAGATTATTCTTAAAATCTGGAATTTTATATCCTCTTTTATCTTACAGATGAGTTTTATTATAGGTGGCATTCTGTTAGGAATAATTGGAGAATTTGTTAGAAAAAAAATCGAAAAATTAGCATTAAAGACAAAGTGGCAAGGGGATGATATAGTAATACGTTCTTTAAAAGGTTTTGTATTCTTATGGTTTGTTTTGGCTGGTTTATTTATCGCAGTCTTTAATCTACCTTTTAAAGAAAATATATTAAATATTATAAAAAAAATTCTCGTAATAATTTCTATTTTTTCTGTCACAATAGTCATTACAAAAATAACGGTTAGTTTATTTAATACTTATAATAAAAAATTAAAAGGGGATATCCCTTCTGTCTCTATATTTACAAATATAATTAAATTTGTACTTTTAATTATAGGGATAATGATTATTTTAAACTATCTTGGGATATCCATAACTCCTATTTTAACGGCTCTTGGTGTAGGAGGTCTGGCAGTAGCATTAGCACTTCAGGACACATTATCAAATCTTTTTTCTGGATTACAGATTTTAATGGCAAGGCAGATAAAAGTTGGGGATTATATAAAATTGGAGAGTGGTGAAGAGGGATATGTTGTTGATATTACCTGGAAAAATACAACAATAAAACAGATATCAAATAACATTATAGTTATACCTAATTCTAAATTATCCAATACAATTATTACAAATTATAATTTACCAGAAACCGAGATGTCTATTGTTGTCCCTGTTGGGGTAAGTTATGATAGTGATTTTGAAAAAGTAGAGAGAGTAACACTCGAAGTGGCAAAAGAGATTTTAGAAAATGTTGAGGGAGGGGTTAAGACTTTTCAGCCAGTTATTAGATATCATACTTTTAATGATTTTTCTATTGATTTTAATGTTGTTCTAAGAGTAAAAGAGTTTTCTTATCAATATCCTCTAAGACATGAATTTATAAAAAGACTTCATAAAAGATATGAGGAAGAAGGTATAACAATACCATTCCCAATAAGAACTGTTTATGTTAAGAATGAAAAGTAATTGTTTTATTTAAAAATTATCTTTAAATTTTGAAAAATATTCGTCTATATCATTTCTTATCTCTATACCTGACTTTTCGAAACAATCTAACAAGTCTTCATAGGTATCTTTTCCGCCTAAAAAATCCCAGAATTCCTTGCCCACAAGGAGTTCCTGTTTGTCGTCCAGCATGCCTTTGATAGTCCAGCGTTCATAGGGTTTGGGTTCGTATGGGTTGTAGGGTATGGCAATTAAAGAATGTACCTGTGCATTTTCA
>Ga0209409_1003008_pt1 | contig 11527 bp, 10 predicted proteins | sample AD_JPNMR1_MetaG_FD_184424 | JGI IMG/M metagenome (GOLD analysis project Ga0209409, IMG submission 184424) | Active sludge microbial communities of municipal wastewater-treating anaerobic digesters from Japan - AD_JPNMR1_MetaG (SPAdes) (version 2) | ecosystem: Engineered > Bioreactor > Anaerobic...
GGAAAACGTGCGCTTTCAAAAAAATCCCTATAGATGCTCTCTGGTAATTGTTTTTCTATTTCTGCCATGATTTTCTCTCAAAATATCTATTTATATTATATCACCCACTCTCCAACAGATGGGGAAGTGGGCAATTCACAATTTTCTAATATAATATAATATCAAAAACCGAAAAGGCAAATAATTTTTATAAAAAAGGCCCTGTCTATACCACAGAGCCTTTCAATAGAAAATAAATAACCCAAGTCTTAGCTACAATGTAATCTCTGCACCTCCATAAAAACTTCTACCTTTTGTGTTATACCCATAGGTCTCCATGTAATCCTCATCTGTAAGGTTTTCTCCCTTAAAGGTAAAGGTAACTGTGTCATTTAAAGAATATCTTATATTAAGATCAAATTTATGATAGGATGCAAGAGTCACAATAGATTGACTCCATGTTGCAGGATCGTAATACACATCCTTTCTTTCATCCGAATATATATAAGAGGCTGTAATATCAAGCCCCTCGAGAGGAATCACTGTAACAGAGGCTGCGTGTTTATGAGCCGGTCTCTTTAATGTAGCACTTGAATCATTTGTTTCATCATATTTAATATATGTGTAACTGTAGTTGGCTCTTAAAAAAGAGAGTATTTTAATTCCAGAAGAAAGTTCCACTCCACTGTTTTTTACCTTACCTTCAAGGTTATCATATTTAGAGGAGATCCATATAATCTTATCCTTATACTCCTGGACAAAATAGGTCAGATCAAAGAAAAAGGCTCCACCAAACAGTTCTTGATAAATACCTCCATCATAAACAAAGCTTTTTTCAGGATTCAAATTCTTATTCCCTCCCCACTGACCATAAAGCTCAAAAAGCGATGGAGCTCTGAAACCTGTTCCTGTTGAGCCATGGAATTTTGTCCCTGTAGCAGAAACTATAATTGAAGCAGAACTATCCCATGTCCAGTGCTGCCCAAATACGTCATTATCATCAAGCCTTGCCCCTGCATTTATATTTAATATATCAAAGAGAGTGAGAGAATCGTGAACAAACAAGCTCCTTGTAAAAATAGATTTATCATTAAATATTGAAATGCTATTGGCACTTGACCAGTCATCATAATAAGCAGAAGTACTTCTGCCTTTATCATTTACCAGATCAAATCCAACTGTAAGGACATTTATATCAAAAAGATTAAACTTATTAGAAAAATCAAGTCTATAGTTAGAGCCATTATATGTATATACTGAATTTTCAGTTGTATCTATAGAATCAGCTGGATCTATATTTTCCCTCACAAAGGACATGTAAGATGCTCCAAGCTTATAATTCCACCACTTAAAGAGTGAATGAGAAAACTCCCCTCTGGATGTAAAAAGCTTACTTGTATATATATTATTTGGATCATCCTCAAAAGAACCATCGTCGCTATCAAGCTTTGAATCTGTATAATTCATAGAAAAAAGAATTGAAGCCTTATCTGAAAGCTTTGACTCCATCTTGCCTGAGGCTGTTATATTTTCAAAGCTGTCACTGTCAAAATCAGAGGTTCCTCTCTTCTTGGCACTTGAGATGCCATCTGTTTTGTAATGAGAGCCAGAAAAATAAAAACTGCTTGTTCCATTATAATCACTTACTGAAACAGATTCAGCAAAGCTTTTATTAGAGCCAATCTCTCCTTTTATAACAACCTTTCTATCTTTCCCTTTCTTTGTTATGATATTTATCACACCCCCTGAGGCCTCTGCTCCGTAGATACTGCTCATTGCTCCTTTTACAATCTCAATCCTCTCTATGTCAGAGGTCATGATGCTTGAAATATCATACATATTACCAATCGACATTGGATCGCTTATTTTTACACCATCGATCATTATTAAGACGTTTCCACTTTTTGAACCTCTTATATACACATAAGAAAGACTTCCCTCTGTACCATATCTTGTCACAGTAACCCCTGCCACTGTCTCTAAAACATCAGCGAGAGTCTTTTTACCACTCCTTTTAATCTCATCCTCTGTTACAACTGTAATTGCTTTGCCCTCTTTTGAAACTGAAGATTCATACCTTGTTGCAGTTACAACAATAGGGTCATTGGTAAATACATCTTCAGCAAAAGAAAACGTAGCGTTAAGACACAAAAAAGCTATCATAAATAATGATATTTTAATCTTCATATATTCTCCTCTTAAAATTAATGGTGATAAGTTTTTAATAAAATTTGTTTCTAAACAGACCTTTGCCCTCTTTTTAAAATCATCAAAAGTCTTAAGAACAAAGGCTTGCAAAGCCAATATAGATGAATTAGCTCAAATAAGATAAATTCAGTAGAAGAAAATATGATGCAGGATTATAAATCGTAGCATTTTAAACCTCCCCTTCCTCGAAAGTAATAGCGGTTTCAGGTTTAATCAAAGATCTGGCTTACATCATAATGATGATCACAGTTGCGGGACAGCCAGGGATTTGCACCCTGTTCCATGAATAAACCTGTTTTTTCTATTAAAAAAAGACTCTCTTTTTATTCAAGCAAAATTTATTGCAGTTTTAAAACAAAAACTACATCTTGCAAAACCTTAACTGATGATGAAAGGGATATCTGATTTTCAGCAAAAAAAATCCATCTCCGTGCTGCATTTACAGCTGCTCTGTCAAGGATTCCGTATCCAGAGCTTCTGAAAACCTCTACGCGTCCGCACCTGCCATCTGGCAAAACTTCTATTAAGAGAGAAACTCTTCCTTCATATCCCATCATGCGCGCAATGGCTGGATATTGTGGGGGGCTATTTTTATAGGCTGCATTGACAAGAGCTCCAACAACACCCGCAAGGCCAGATGAATCCGCTTCATCGCCTTTTCCCTTTGAGTTGGAATTACCGCGGTGTCCATCAAAATCTCCTCTACCTTTGCCTGAATACCCCGAATGTTCCATAGAAGCTGCAAAGCCCCTGTCAAAGGCGAGATAGAGCCTGACGTTATGATCTTTTGAGATAAAAAAACCTGCCTCATTATAAAAATATAAAAGGCAGAAAAAAAATAAATGTAAAAGGATTGAAACCAGTAAACTTTTTCTAAAATTCACCTTTCACCTGTTGAGAAAAAATAATCTCTTTGAAATTTCTCTATCAAGACGGAATATATCCTCAAAATGTCCGGAAAGCTCTGTGTCCCTGTCAAAATTATTTTTAATTTTCTTTACCATATCTCTCAATAATAACAGATCAGCTCTTCTCTTTATATGGCCGTCTCTTATAAGTTCCAGGAGCTCATCAAACTCATATCTTCGTAGCTTAACTCTAAAGAAAAAATCAACCCCATATATCTGTATTAATTTTTCTGGTGGCAATTTTTTTGTGTCATTTGAAAAAGATTCAAATTGAGGTTGATCAACTGCTCTTCTGCTTCGGGTGGAAAATTCTACTTTATTATCCAGGGGTTCACTTTCTTTCTCTTCCACAATGGTTCCAGAGGAAAACAACTCTTTCAATTTTGCCTCTCTCCAGTTATATGTAAATTCCTCTGGATACCTATTCATGAGGTTTTCGTATTCATTGAGCATAATAGCAATATTGGCTAATCTACCTATATTTGTATTTGAAACACTTCCTAAATTTCCAATAATGTCATGGTATATCTGCTGATAAATTTTATTGCTATGATTCTCCTTATTGTATACATCTGTAAGTCTTTTCTGATAAAGCCTCTTGAGGTTTGAAACAACATCTATCTCTGCAACTACATATCCCTCAAGCTTTTGAATATTTTTAGCAGGATTATCCCTGACTATTGTTATAATAAAGAGCCTATGAACTTCACTTAAAACTATAAGCGCCTGCTTTACCTCTGACTCACTATACCCTTCAGCAGAGACAAAATCCCTTATGAACTGATCTGATAAAGGAATAATTGAATCATCTCCATTAAAATTCACTTTTCTAATGCTATCATACAACTTATCAAGTAAAACTCTATCTATCATCTAACACACTCTCTGAGTTTTTGATATATACTCATATAATTCTGTCAAAGAAATTCTTTCCTTACGGAAAAAAGGATCATCTACCTCTTTTACAAATATAATATTTATGGAAGCAATTGTCCTATTTACTGCATCAAGATTTAACATAAATCCAGAATCCATTGTTTTTATCTCTGTAAAATTCTTTGGACAAAAATCAACTCTTCCATCGTAAAAAATAGGATAGCCATGGGTTCTGCAAATAATTGGTCTACTTTTGTATATTGAGCATTGCCCATTATACAAAAAAACGCATTTATCTTTAGTAAAATTCTCTGGCAAAGAGAGGTTCTCACTTACAGCGCTTTTATAAATAACATAAGCCTCAACAGGAAAGACTGATGTTAATATGCAGCACTCATCACAGCCCTTTTTACATTTAATCTCCTTAGAAAAGGCTGCAAGAATCTTTTTCTCATATTCATCGATGTTCACTATAAGTTTACTATAAAGCTCAAGGGATTTCATAAAAACTCCCCCTTCAATAAAGTTAAAAAAATTATTCAATTGTCTTGACCTGCCTTATTTATATGCTATACATAATAGCCAAAGGATCTAACTAAGGGATTATTTACAAGAAAAATACATTGTGAGAAAAAATGAAAAAATTTTTGCTTATAATTCTATGCTGCTTTCTAATTATAATAGAAAATTATAAAAATGCATCTTCCCTATCTTATAAAAGACATGATTTAATTATAAAAAAAGCCATATCTATGCTTAAAAATTTAGAAAAGGACAAAAGCTGGACAATCGCTGGTTACTCCAACTGGAAAAATAAAATTCTGCTCAAGGAATATGGCAACAGAGGAAAAAATATACTGATAATTGGGGGCATTCATGGTGATGAGCCTGCAAGCGTAACCTCCGCAATTTATCTTGCAAAGTATCTGGAAAAAAATTCAGCCTCAATAAAAAACAGAGTTATCATTGTGCCATGCCTTAACCCTGACGGACTCAGAGCTGGCAGAAGAACCAATGGCCATAAGATTGATCTCAACAGAAATTTTCCCTCCTCCACATGGGAATTTGACTACACAAAACATTACAATAATCCAGGACCTTTGCCTGCATCAGAGCCAGAGACTGTAGTTGCCATAGAAATTATGGATAAGTATCAGCCTGTAATGATCATTCAGCTCCATCAACCCTTTGCTGCTCTTTACCCTGATTCAAAAGCACCCAATGACTTAATTGAAAAAATGTCAGATATCTCTGGATTTTCTATATCATTTGACATAGGATATAAAACACCTGGTTCCCTTGGAAGCTTCAAATCCGATCAGGAATACTCAATAATAGGCATTACCTATGAACTGGGAAGAATAGACAGAGAGCCAGATTACAATAAAGTAATTCTATCTCTCCTTGAGGCCATCAATTACGATTACAATTAATACATAGGCACTTCCAGAGATTTAGCATTCATTGCCTTAAGGAGTAGATCTGACACTGCATTTTTGTTAAATTCCTCAATAGGCTGATCATTTTCATCATAAATTGCATAGGGAGAGCTATTTAAGTCCATATTATTTCTATATAAAACCTTATATCCATTCCCAATAATTGCATAGCCATTTCTTTTAAAGCTAACAAGTATCCCCAGAGAGGATATGGCATAATCTTTTTCTGGAGAGTATTTCAACAAAGATTTTCCTGTTGTGAAATACTTATAGTCAACATTTATACCAATGATATCAAATACAGTTGGTAAAAAATCCTGATGGGATGTATACTTATATTTTATATCAGTGTTTTTTATATTTGGATAATAGATTATAGCTGCTGGACCAATCTGAATATCATTCAACCCCCATGTGTGACCAAAACTTCCATGCTCCCAGAACTCCTCACCGTGATCACCTGCAATAACAATTATTGTATTTTTAAGCCTTCCCATAGCCTCCATTTCTGTAAGAAGATTTTTGAGGAGATAATCTGCATAATAAACTGAGTTTTTATATCTGTTCATAAGCTCTTCTTTGTTTTTTCTAAAACCACTCTGAGGCCCACTTATAATCTTAAAATCAGATCTAAAATCTGGTGTGTATTTTTTGAATTCTGGAGGATAGTAATAATTAAAGTGAGTAACATTAACAAGAATATAATCAAATCTCTTTGAAGTGTTACTCTCCTTTTTCAACTCCTGGATATAATTTTCAAAAAGCCATCTGTCTCGTGGAGCATAGTCATCTTCCCATGTTCCTGCTGCTCTAACAAATTTATGTTCAGTTTTTACCAGAATATCCTCATAAATATGCTCATAATTCCTTGGAGAATTGTAATATACAGACTGCCTGTATCCTGCCTTTTTGAGCACCTCAAGGGCCATGTTTGGCAACTTATTCTGCCTTAAGGGCTCAAAATAATAAGGAGCAAGCCCTGTGAGCATTCCATAGAGGCTTCCTGGGGTATTGTTCCCAGTGCTGTAGTGTTTCTTTAAAATAAAAGCCTTGTCTGAGGCAAATCTATATAAAAAAGGCATATTCTCTGGGTTAAGCATATCCCTGCGCAATCCCTCTACATTGATAAAAAGAATGTTATATGGATGATGTGTTGAGATTTCACCTGAAAGAATCTTTTTGCCATATATTCCCATTCTCTTCAGTTGCTCAATTTCTTTCTTTTCACTTAAAATTAATCTTTCAGAAAAAAGTGGCGGGATAGCTGTTCCCTTCTTCCCATCCTCATCTACTCTAACAAGATCATCCGGGAAACCAGTGAGGGATTGCCATGGAATCTTATGCTTCATACTGTTCATCTTCCAGTCAGAGTCAGCCATTCCAACTAATTTAAAATGCACAAAAACAAGAACCAATGAAATCACACAAACAAGAAGTCCAAAAAAAGCATGAGAGAATGGTCTGCCAGAAAAAAGTCTATTCAAGAACATATATGTAAAAAAATACAGAAATAGATAAATTGCAATAACAAGAAAAACCTGTACAACTGTAGCTGTAAAATTGCCCATCTCTCCACCCTGCCAGCCTCTTAGAGCCATAACCAGCCCTTCCATGCCAAGCTGCTTTCCATAAACAGCTACAGACATATTGTTAATAACAAAAACCACTGTCACTATTAAATTTGACAGTAAATAGGCCATTGCACTTCTATATCTAAAGTAGATAAAAAAAGCTTTGAATATAAAAAAGAAGAGCGCATTAAGAAAAACTATTGAAAAAAAGATATATACCCCAAGAAGAAAAAGCTCAATGTCAAAAGAACCACTGTATCTATCTATAAGCAAATAAAAAGTAAAAGCCAGCGACCATAAAATTAAATTGGCAAAACCTGCAATATTGACATGAAAAAATCTCTTAAGACTAAATCCCATATATAACTCCTTTGAATCTACAAAGGGGAATGGAGCCTATTTATTTCAAATATTTTTTTAAGATTCCCAAATATTTCTTCGCTTATCTTTAAAAGTAATAAAATTCTACCACTAAAAGTTTACTCTAAAGTTGTAATTGTTTCTTGACTTTCTTAGCTATTTTTACTATATACTTTATAAAAGTTTAAATATCTTCAAAAATATCTTAAAAAGCTTAAGGAGCTCTCCATGTTAAGAAAAACCTCTTCTTTCTATTCTTTAATTTTGACTTTATCTTTGCTTTTGCTCTTTCTCTCATCATCCCCTGAAAATCTTCAGCTATCTGCCAGGACCACAAAAAGTGAAATACTAAAGCGATATAAACAAGATAAAGAAGCTGTTCTCCGTAGTCCGGAAGAGATGAAAGCAATGATGAAAACAGTTGTGGATGATATAAAGAAACGAAACCTCAAATTTACTGTTGAACTTAACGAGATGATGAAATACCAGATCTCTCAAATAGCAGGAACAAAGCCTCCAGCAGAAGATGAGCTGAAAAAGAAAGAGGAAGAGAGACGCAAAAAAGAAGAACTGGAACGCCAGCAAAGAGAAAAAAAGCGACAGGAAGAATTAAGACGCCAGGAGGAGCAACGCAAAAAGAGAGAAGAGGAAATAGAGCGTGAGCAGAATCAAAAAAAACAGGAAGAAATGAGAAGACAGGAAGAGGAGAGGCGTAAACAGGAAGAAAAGAAACGTCAGGATGAAATGAAAAAAGAAGAAATGATGGATCGAAATATTCCTGCTGAAATAACACCATCCATAGATTTAGTTGCATTTAACTGGAGAGACTCAGGGCTACTTTCCAAGGTCCAATATCAGGGTATATGCGGAAGCTGCTGGGCCTTTACCTCAGCTGCTGTTTATGAAGCAAACTACAAGATGAAGAATAATAAAATACTGGATATATCAGAACAATTCTTTCTGGACTGCGCCAAAGATAAATATGGAAATGATGCCGGAAGCTGTGACGGAGGATGGTATGGAGGAGTCTTTGACTATCTCATGCAAAATGGAGCTTTCCTTGAAAGCGACATGCCATACAAAGGTAAAGAAGGCTTTTGCGCTGTTCAGAAAAAATCCAATTACAAAATAATTAAATGGGGCTACATCAGAAGAGATGCAGGAATCCCTTCTGTCCAGGAAATGAAAGAGGCTATTGCAAAATATGGAGCAATTGCAGCAACAGTGAAAGTAACTCCTGCCTTTCAGGCCTACAAAAGCGGAATATTTGATGAACACGCAAAGGTTTCAGGGCCAAATGATGTCAATCATGCAATTACAATAGTTGGCTGGGACGACAACAAAAAGGCTTACCTTGTTAAAAATTCATGGGGGCCTGCATGGGGTGAAGGAGGATATATATGGGTTGAATATGGCTGTAACAATATAGGATATGGTGCAGCATGGGTAGTGGTAGTCTCTGAATAAAGGATGGTTATATGAAAAAATTTTTTCTTTTGCTAAGTGTTTTTATATTTTCTTGCGCCTCATCTCCTTCTATCTTTCTTTCTGAGGGGGAATCTGTTATTAAAGCAAAGCCAGGAAAAACATTTTCTGTAAAACTTACCTCTCAACTTTCAACTGGTTACAGTTGGAAGATAACAGAAATTCCACAAGACATGGCTGTGATTAAGGAAATTATACGCACAGAAGAAAGTGAAAAGACAGGAGGCTTTGATATTCAGGAATTTGTATTTAAAAGCAATAAATCAGGGGGCATAATTGTTTTTAAATATGGTGAGCACTGGAAACAAAATCCATCCTATATAAAGACAGCAAGAATTTTAGTGCAGGTTGAGTAAACCTGCTCTAAAATTCTCTTTATTAATTTCTCTCTGTTGATAGAGTGCAAAATTATTATAAAAATTTTCTTGTGGACTTGATTTTCCTTCCATGAAAATTTCTACTTGATATGTTTAATATTCATATTTAAATTGAATTCAAGAGGATAAATCTTGAAACAATGATAGAAAATACAGTAATAAAAATAGGCAGATGGGCCATTGACATCCGCAATGGGGTTAAAGATTTTTCTTTGTTTATAAAATCTATTGTTACCTCTTTTAAATCTTTACGATATATAAGATTTCGATCTCTCTATACAATCATAATAAATCAGACAAGGTTTACTGGAGTTGATGCTCTCTCCATAGTTATAATAATAGCCCTTTTACTTGGGGCAACTGTAATAATCCAGGCCTTAACATCTTTGCCAAAATTTGGAGTTGAAGGATTTCTCGGCAATCTCCTTGTTATAATAATTGCAAGGGAGTTGGGACCTCTTGCAACAACTCTAATAGTAATAGCCAGATCAGGTTCTGCAATTGCCACTGAAATTTCTGTTCAAAAATGGTCAAAGGAAATACTTGCCATGGAGCTTATGGGTATTGACACAAAGCTCTTCATTGTATTCCCGAGGATCATTGCATCAATACTTTCCATTATGGGGCTTATTATAATATTCGATGTAGTTGCCTTCATTGGCGGTTATCTAATAGCTCTTACAGTAATTTACATACCAATGGATACCTTTGGACAGACACTTATTGACTCTTTTACTTTTAAGGATATCACTGCAGCTTTAGCCAAAAGCATTCTCTTTGGCATAGCAGTTCCATTAATTTGCTGTTACTATGGATTTAAGCCTAACTCTAAATTTGAAATTCCTATTTTTGTATCTAAGGCTGTAATCAGAACTTTATTTGTTGCTATTATAGTTAATATTGCAATATCTACCATATTTTATCTTATATGAGGCTATGTTGGAAGAATTAATTCTTGAGGTAAAAAACGTAAAGTATACACGTGATGGAGTCACTTTACTGAACAATATCTCCTTTTCACTAAAAAAAGGGGAAGCTATGGTAATTTTTGGGACAGAGGATTCTGGTATATCCCATCTATTTGATGTTATAATCAGAGGGGATGTTTCTTTTGAGGGAGATGTTTTATACAAAGGCAGTAGCATAAAGGAACTGGATTACTTTAGCTTGATGGAATACAAAGAAGAAATAGGATATCTCCATGGTGATTATGGGCTTATCAGCAATTTATCTGTGGAACAAAACATCTCTCTGCCGCTGGAATATCACTCATCCCTTTCAGGAGCAGAGATTAAAAACTATGTAAATAAGCTGATATTTGATTTAAACTTAGACCACTGTAAAAAGCTGCGACCATTTCAACTGAGCAGATCAGAAATTCTTAAAACAGCCTTTGCTCGCTCCATTGCCAATGAACCAGATCTACTCTATCTTGAGCATGCCTTTGAAAATCAATGCTATCTCAACATAATCACAATCTTTGATATTTTAAAAAAGAGAATTGCAAGAAAAGATAAGTCTCTCATAATAGTTACATACAGGCCAGAAAATTTTATTGATATTGCCAATAGATTCATTATGTTTTTTAATGGCAGAATTGTATTTGAAGGATCAAAGGATGAATTTTTATATTCCCAGAATCCTTATTTGATACAATATAAGACAAATAATCCTGAAGGTCCTATGGTGATTTTATGAAAAAATTTACTCTTAAAAATCCAAACGAATTCAGAGTGGGTTTATTTATTTTAATACCTGTAATTATACTTATTCTCTTTATCATACTTAAATTAGGTTATTCCTTATCTGGTTCTACTATTGATGTTTATCTTAAAATTGACAACATATCTGCAATAAAAAAAGGAACAGCTATAAAACTCAAAGGGTATGACATTGGTAGAGTTGTTGAGCTTAAACCAGTATATAAGCCATCTCTCCACTTCCTTGCGACCATGAGGATAAAAAAAGACATTGAACTATATGAAAACTGCACTGCCCTTATATTAAATCAAAATATTATTGGTGACACTGTAATAGAAATACGCAACCCTGACATAAAAGGTGCTCCCTTACTTGATGGAGATGTAATAGAAGGCCTTGAATACGTAAACCTTGAGGCGATTCTAACTGACGTCCATAAACTTCTCAACACTGTTACAGAGACCGTTGTTATAATGAAAGATCTCTCCTTAGGCAGTAGAGAAAATATCTTAGGATTACTTTCTGATCTAAGAACAAGCGTGACAGGGGTAAATTCGATTCTTGCAGATTCTCAAAAAGATATTCCTGCTATATTGCAGTCCCTGAGAAACACTGCAGCCTTA
>Ga0209409_1003017_pt1 | contig 11492 bp, 7 predicted proteins | sample AD_JPNMR1_MetaG_FD_184424 | JGI IMG/M metagenome (GOLD analysis project Ga0209409, IMG submission 184424) | Active sludge microbial communities of municipal wastewater-treating anaerobic digesters from Japan - AD_JPNMR1_MetaG (SPAdes) (version 2) | ecosystem: Engineered > Bioreactor > Anaerobic >...
CTGAAAGTCGTCCCCGATGGATCATCGCCGACCAGGCCGTTCAGGCCTGTGGGGCAGTGAGCGTCCCACTTTATCCTTCCCTTTCGGCCGGAGAACTCGCCTTCATGGTGAAAGACAGCGGATCCCGTCTTGCCATTGTTTCTACCCCCGACAAGGCCCGGCTCGTTTTGGAGGCAGTAAGAGACCCCTTGCTGCAAACAATCGTAACCATGAGTCCCTGGGCAGGTGACAGGCCGGCCCAGGTTCATGAATGGGCAGAAATCATCGCTTTAGGGGAAAAGATACCTTTGCAGGTGGTGGAAGACTCTATCAACTCCGTTTCTTACGATGATATCGTGTCCATCGTTTATACGTCGGGAACCACGGGCACGCCCAAGGGGGTCATCCTCACGCAGGGAAATTTCGTCGCCAACATCCGCCAATGTACGGCTTCCGAGCTCATTCAGAGGACACGCCGACTGGATTTACACCTAAAATCCTTGGTACACCTCCCCCTGTCCCATGTCTACGGCCGCACGTGTGACTACCATGTAAACGGTCTTTTCTTGGGTGGCGAGCTCGTCTTCGCCGAAAGTTACCAAACAATCGCCCGCGACTTGAGGGAAGTAAGGCCCCATATCCTGGCCACCATCCCCCGCCTTTTCGAAAAGATGTACGAGATAGTTCAAACTACCTTAAGCCGCATGAAACCTGTCTACCGGAGGTTGTTTAGCTGGGCCATGTGTCAGGGGGAAAGGTACGTGGAGAGTTTTGCCCGGGGACGCCTACTTTTGCCCCATGAACTTTTCACTTTTTCCCTCGCCAACTTACTTGTCTTCGAAAGGTTGAAAAAGCAGATGGGCCTCGACCGACTCGTCTACGCCGTCTCCGGCGGCGGAAAGCTGGCTCCGGAAATAGCCACTTTCATTCGCGCCCTGGGAATTCAGTTAAGCGAAGGTTACGGCCTGACGGAGACGAGCCCCGTTATCAACTTCAATGCGCCGGAACTCATGATGGATAAACCGTCCACACGCCTTGGGCGTAAGTTTCAGGACCTCATGATCGATACGATGATAGAGATCATGGTGAAAGAACAATCACAGGGCAAGGCGCCTTACCGCCACCCTATTTCCGGCCTCAAGCTCATTTTCTCCTACTATACGGTAGCCCACAACCTGCGCGTCAAGCCCGGTTTCGTGGGGCGCGTTGTTATCGACACGGAGGAAAAGCTCGCCCCCGATGGGGAAATCCTCGTCCGAGGGCCCCAGGTGTTTAAAGGCTATTGGAACAATCCCGAAGAAACAAGGCAGGCTTTCACAGAAGACGGCTTTTTCAAGACGGGCGATATCGGCGTATTTGACGAAGAAGGGTTCCTTAAAATCACAGACCGAAAAAAGGAAATTTTCGTTACTTCCGGAGGGAAAAACGTGGCCCCCCACCCCATCGAAGTTGCCCTTCTATCACGACCTTACATCGACCAGGCCTGCTTGGTGGGGGATGGAAAGAAGTATATAACCGCCCTGATCGTGCCCGATTTCGAAAGTTTGCGACGCTTTGCCAAAGAGGGGGGCATCACCTATAACACCCCGGAAGAATTAATCGCGCACCCGGCGGTAAGAGAGCTCATCTCGAGGGAAGTAGAGGCAGTCAATCGCCATCTTCCCAAGTACGAGCAGATCAAATACTTTACCCTCCTTTCCCAGCCTTTCGACGTGGCGACGGGCGAACTTACCCACACCCTAAAGGTGAAGAGGCGTATCGTTCTGGAGAAGTACCGAGATGTAATCGAAAAAATGTATGCCCAACCCCAAAAAGAACAAACGCCTGGCAATAGACGTTAGGTCATGATAAATCCCCATCAATAAAACAGGGAGGGGCGGACATGAGATCGTTTGTGGTTTTTTCGGCCATGGGTCCCGATCGTCCGGGGCTGGCAAGGGAAATCGCCGAGTTCTTCACGGCAAGAGGGATAAACATCGAAAGGTTCCGCGGCTGCGTCCTAGGCAGTGAGTTCGGCATGATCATTCTGACCTCGGGCAAGACGGAAGATATCGACCGTTTGATGGGTGATCTGGACGACTTGCGCGCCCGAACCCAGCTGGAAATCTACATAAGGAAAAGCAAAGCCCCGACCCATCGGGAGATGAAGCCCAGCATCCCCTATCGCCTTACGGCCACTGCCATAGACCGGCCGGGCATTATTCATCAAATCTGTCGAACCTTGCAAAACAAGGGGATCAACATTGACGATATTTCCACCAACGTGGACCACAATTTTCTGACCGGTGCCGCCGTATTTCAGATGACCTGTTCATTCTTGCTACCACCAGGGATAAAGGTGGTGGACTTGAAGCGCGATTTAGAGCAGGTGGGGAACGAATTCAATATCGATATCCGCTTCGAGGCGGTTAGTCTTTAATTATGATGCCCATCCTGAAAATAGCTCATTTAATCGGTCTGGGTAAGAGAGACCTGGAGCTTTTTGGAGATTATAAGGCCAAGATTAAATTGGCCGTGAGAGATAAGTTCCCTCGCCGGGAGAATGCGGCCCTCATTCTTGTCTCTGCTATGACGCCCACGCCCGCCGGAGAAGGGAAAACGACGGTATCCATCGGCCTTGCCCAGGCGCTTGCCCAACTGGGGAAAAAGACCATCGTTACCTTAAGGGAGCCCTCGCTGGGACCCGTATTCGGGCGCAAAGGCGGTGCCACGGGGGGTGGAAGGTCTTCCTTGCTTCCCGCCGAAGAAATAAATCTTCATTTTACAGGCGATTTTGCCGCCGTGGAGACCGCTCATAACTTGCTTGCCGCCCTCATAGACAATGCCATCTATCACGGAAACAGCCTGAAAATCGACCCTCGAAAAATCATGTGGCGCCGCGTTTTGGACATTAACGATCGTTCCCTCCGGCACATCGTCATCGGCCTGGGGGGAACGGTAAATGGCGTGCCCCGGGAGACGGGCTTTGATATCGTGCCCTCCAGCGAGATCATGGCCATTTTATGTCTATCCCGTTCCTACAGAGAGCTCAAAGAAAGGATCGGGCGCATTCTGGTAGGTTTCACCTATGAGGACGAACCGGTATACGTAAGGGATTTAAAGGTGGAGGGAGCGGTGGCGGCCCTTCTCAAATACGCCTTTTTGCCCAATTTAGTCCAGACTACGGAAGGTGTCCCCGCCATCGTTCACGGGGGACCCTTTGCCAACATTGCCCAGGGTACGAACAGTATTCTCGCCACGGATCTGGCCTTGAGACTCGCTGAATGCGTTATTACGGAGGCCGGATTCGGTTTCGACTTGGGAGCGGAAAAATTCTTCGACATCGTGGCCCCCTACGGGGAATTTTTCCCGCGGGCGTGTGTCCTCGTCGCTTCCACCCGCGCTTTAAAGTATCACGCGGGGGTTTCCCCCGAAGAGCTCGCCACCCCCGCCCCCCACATGGCCATCTTAGGCATGGCCAATTTGCGAAAACACTTCGAGAACATTGGACAATTCGGGGTTCCTTGCGTGATCGCCTTAAACCGTTTTCCCACGGATACAGAAGAAGAAATAAAGGCGGTAATAGAGGTGGCAGAAAACGAGGGGATGCAGATCGCCGTTTGTGACTGCTATAGCCGTGGTGGAGAAGGTGGGCTGACCTTGGCGGAAAGGATAATTCAGACGGTAGAAGACCAACCAACGCCGAAGCCAAGGAAACTGTACGATTGGTACCTACCGGTGGAGGATAAGATCTTCACCGTAGCCAGTCGCATTTACGGTGCCACTGCCATCGACTATCAACGCCAGGCCAAGCGTGACCTGGCCGTAATAAAAAAATGCGGGCTCGAAAAACTGCCCGTGTGTATCGCCAAAACCCAGCAATCCCTTTCCGACAATCCGGAACTGTTAGGTCTGCCCCGTGATTTCATCGTTAACGTAAGGGAGATAAAGATTGCCTCCGGTGCAGGGTTTCTCATCCCCATTACGGGAGACATTATGCGGATGCCGGGTCTGCCCCCTCAGCCTGCCGCCCTCCACATCGACCTCGACGGAGAGGGGAACATAAAGGGGGTAAAGTAAAATTTAACGACCACTCGCTATTATTCTCCCCCCACCTAAAACGACTTCTCCAAAGTAGAGAACAACGAATTGACCGGGGGTAACTGCCTCCTGTGGTTCATCGAAGGTAACGGTGAGCTTTTCGGCTTCTATTTCGACGCGGCAGGCAACCGGTCGGTGAGCGTATCTGATCTTGGCCTCACATCTTAGGGGAAGGTCATCTACGAGGATATTCACCCGATCCGCGACGAGTCTACGGGAAAGGAGGTCTTCCCTCTTCCCCAAAAAAACGAGGTTTCGCTTCGGATCCACGGAAATTACATAGAGTCTCCCCGACCGTATCCCGCCCAACCTGGCCCTCTGTCCCACCGTGTAAAGCAGACTCCCCCGGTGTTTACCCATCGGGTGGCCTTGCCGATCAACGAAATCACCCGGTTCAATTGTCACGCCACGCTCGCTCAGAAAAGCACCGTATCCATCGGCAGGAATAAAGCAAATATCCTGGCTTTCCTTTCTTTCTGCCGTGGGGATGCGCCTTTCTTTCGCCCATTGTCTTACCTGTGTCTTCGTATAATCTCCCAAGGGAAAGATTACCTTTGTCAGGCTCGCCCGATCTACGGCATGCAGAAAGTAGCTCTGATCCTTGCTTGCATCTCGAGCCTTCATGAGGACTGGTCTCCCATCTTTTTCTTGTAATAACCGGGCGTAATGCCCCGTCGCCAGGTAATCGAACCCTCGTAAGGCAATTTCGTCACAAAGGACCCCGAATTTGACGAACCGGTTGCAATTAACGCAGGGATTAGGGGTCTTTCCTTCCCGGTACTCTTGGATGAAGGGTTTAATCACCTTTTCTTCCAGCGTCTGGTTTACATTCAGGAGGAAGTGCTCGATTCCCAAGAAAGAACACACCTTCTTTGCCTCTTCTACTTCCTGATCGCTCACCTTTCCCCCTTTTACGGAGGTTCCCTTTCTTAACATGGTAAAGCCGACTACTTCATAGCCGGCTTCTTTCAGCAAAAGCGCCGCCACGGAGGAATCCACCCCCCCGCTCATGGCAACCGCCACTTTTTTCCTTGACCTTCCCATATCTTAGTTTCAGGCCTTGTCGGGTAAAAACCTCGCTCGAGCTTTGACGGCGTGAGCATGACCACCCATCTAACGTCCCTACCCCGATGTCATTTTTTGCATGGGCTTCTGATGCCGAAAGGGCGTTGACGATCTCAAACCTTAACCCTTTTTGCCGCCAAAACCCGATTGCGTCCGGCCAGTTTAGCCGCATACATAGCTTCATCGGCAGCAGAAATCAACTCCTTGTCCGTCAACCCGTGTTCGGGATAAGATGCGACGTCGGCCGAAAACGTAATCTTTACCTGGGTATGCTTCGTAGGGAAGGCCATTTCACTAAATATCTTACGCCAACCGTCCACGCGTTCCAAGGCACTTTCGAGGGGCGCCTCGGGCAGAATAATGACAAACTCTTCCCCTCCATACCGGCAAGCCACGTCCCCAAATCGGATCTGGGAAGTGATAAGATCCGCGAGAGCCTTCAAGACCTGGTCTCCCACCTGATGACCGAAATTGTCGTTTACCTCTTTAAAATGGTCCAAGTCGATCATGGCCAGGCTCAACCTACCGTTTGATCTCTCTACCCGAGCAAGTTCCCTTTTCAACGTCTCTTCTAAGAACCGACGATTAAACAGATTGGTTAGGGGGTCACGGATGGATTCTTCTTTTAGGCGTTCCTGGAGGATTTGGATTTCTTCAATTCTCAAGTTTAGAGATTCGTTTGTCTCCCTTAGCTTTTCCTCCGTCTTCTTCAATTCCGTTACATCCCTCAGGACCGCTACGTATCCTTGACTCTTACCTCTTTTGTCGAGGAGGGGGCTTAGGCGCATATCTATAAATGTGCTTCCCAGGGCATCTTTGATAATATGACGCTCTTTTTGAAATCCACTTTTATCGTCGTCTTCCGCCTTCTTCCAGGCCTCTAAGATATCGTTAAAATACTTTCCCACCGTCTTTTTCGTATGGAGTCCTAAGATGCGACCTGCTGATTCGTTTAAATCCACAATCCTTCTATCCTTGTCACAGATTATCACCCCATCTTCCATCTTTTCCAGCACCACTTCCCGGGCAAACGGGATGAGGTCGAATAGTTTGTAGCGGAAAAGGGCATAGGCTAAAGTGGAAGAACTCAAGAGTGTTCCGAGGGGGCTAAAGTCAATGGTGGGCCAGGGGGTAAGGCGGAAAATGGTGATTATATTGGCGCTTGTGGCAATGGGGAGGCCCATAAGAATAATAAACGCCTGCATCCGGTAGGCGGGGGGACAACTTCGCCAGTAGAGGAAAAGGATTACGCCCGCCGCGATGAGAAGGGAATATGAATAAGCGCTGTGAAGCCAGAAGGCAATGCCACCTATCGGTATCTTGGAACCAACGGGCCCGGAAAAGAGCCGGTGTAAAGGGTCTGTCCATATGGACAGATTGAGTAAAATGGGTTCGACAAGCAAAAGAAGAACCAGACGGCGGGTGATTAAATGCCCCTTTCCCGTGTACTCCAAGGAGAAGCAAAAGAAAGCCGCCGGGACGACGACCACCCCTACGAACATAAGCTTAAACCAGAAGAGGGGCTCGGGTCTTACGGCAGAAGAAAGCTGAAGACCGTAGCAAAGAGACCAGAAGGCCTGCCCTACGGCCATAACGGCCAGGGGTATCGCCCCCGGTGCCTGACGCCTTCTCCATGAGATGACAGCGATGCCGAGGGCCAGCAAGGTAACTAAAAAGAGCACCCCACTGTATAATGATCTGAAGGCCTCGATCGTCATCGACAAACCTATTTTTTGAGGAAATTCGACCTTTACAAAAGTTTCATTCCCCACTATTTGAATTTTGTCAAGGAGAAAGAGCTTTTAAAAAACGCGTGCTTTGAAAGGGAATCCCACATTTATGGCCAGTTTCAAAACCTATCGATGGTGCATCTTAGGTGTTATCGCCCTTCTTTATTTTCTGGTCTGCCTCCATCGGGTGGCGCCCACCGTGATTGCCCGAGATCTTGTTTTGTCCCTGAAAATGGATGCCTTCATCTTGGGGCTCATCTCTTCCGCCTACTTCTACCTTTACTCCGCCATGCAGCCCTGGGTGGGATTTCTTACCGATTCCATCGGTCCGCGGAAGGTGATAATTACCTTCTATTTTATAGCGGGATTAGGAAGCATTCTATTTGGACTTGCCCCTACCCCTTTTGTGGCCTTGTTAGGACGGGCCCTGGTGGGCCTTGGCATGGCGGGGGTTTTCATTCCTGCCTTGAAGATCTTTTCTCATTGGTACGCTCCGGAGCACTTTTCCGGTTTAACGGGCCTTATGCTCACCGTGGGAGGTTTAGGGGGTATCTCTGCTTCTTTGCCCCTTACGTACATGGTTGAGCTTACGGGATGGAGGCTGTCTTTTATCATTTTAGGTCTTACCTCCCTCCTTCTCACCACTCTTGCCTTCCTCATCATCCGCGATTCACCGTCAGAAATGGGCTGGATTTCGCCCTACGAGAGTCATGTTCATCCCCCCTCCTCAGCGGGCAGACGGTCAGACGGCCGACTCATCTTTTCCGTGCTTAAGCGAGGGGACTTCTGGTTGGTGTCATGCTCCACCTTCTTTACAGGGGGTGTATTTCTCACCTTTCAGGGGCTTTGGTGTGTTCCTTATCTTACGGATGTCTTCCACCTCTCCCGCCTGCAAGCGGGATGGATCCTTATGCTTTTACCCCTCGGCTTTGCAGTGGGTGGGCCCTCTTTCGGATTTCTAACGGAATATTTTAAGTTGAATCGCAAGCAGGTGATTATCCTATCTCTTTTTGTGAGTCTCGGTTTGTGGCTAGTTCTAATTTTCCTCCGAGAAGAGGCTCATCTAATTTCTATCTTTCCCCTATTTTTCCTTTTGGGTCTCATTGCAGGAGGTATTTTACCCCTTTTCTTTACCATTATCCGTGATTTGTTTTCTTCGGAGTTAATGGGTACAGCAACGGGGTTCATGAATACGGCGGCCTTTATAGGCGCCGCCATCTATCAGCCCTTAAGTGGCCACCTGTTAGATTTTATCTCTCACGGAAAAAACACGTATACTTTCGAAGATTTCCGCGTCCTTTTTCTCTTTTTTCTGCTTTCCCAACTTGCCGCCCTAACCCTTACCTCGTTTATGGGGCGAAAAAAATGAGCTATAGGTTGAAATATCATCATGCCGAGGCACTAAATAAAGGTTTCTACCCCAAGAATCGGGCCCACATTTTAGCGAAACGATTTATCTTTGCAGCTCTAACCTAACCTTTTCGGTCAGTTCGTGAAGGGTAAACGGCTTCTGGAGAAAGAGGGTATGCTTATCGGCCATATCCAGGTATTCGATAATTTTTTCCGTATAGCCGGACATGTATATGACCTTCAGTTGAGGATGTCTCCGCCTTAAGTGTTCGACCAATTCCTTACCGTTCATATGAGGCATGACTACATCGGTAATGACCAGATCGGGCTTAAGTCCCTTTGCCTCCACCTGCCTCAGCGCTTCACCGCCGTTTGCCGCCACGGTCACTTTGTAGCCCATCTGCGTAAGGGTATCTTTCATCAGTCCCCGCAGGCCCTCCTCGTCTTCCACCACCAGGATGTGCTCTCCTCTGCCTCTCTCCGAAGTAGCCTTCGGTTTCGTAGTCATCTTTTGGGGTTCCCCCTCGGTCAGGGGCAGATAAATCTTGAACGTGGTCCCCTTCCCCAACTCGGAGTAGCAGGATATGTATCCCCCCGTCTGTTTCACGATACCGTAAACCATGGAAAGTCCAAGGCCCGTACCATGACCCTTTTCCTTGGTGGTAAAAAAGGGCTCGTAGATCTGGGCCAGGGTCTTCTCATCCATGCCACAACCCGTATCCGTTATGGCGAGAAGTACGTACTTCCCAGCTTCTAAGCCAGGATGAATTCCCACATCGGCTTCGTCTAACTCGGTGAGGGCCGTCTCGATGAGCAAACTCCCCCCTTCGGGCATGGCATCACGGGCATTGACCGCGAGGTTCATAATTACCTGCTCGATCTGCCCGGGGTCGGCATAAATGAGAACCGGTTCTTTCGTAAGGACCAGCTTAAGCGCTATGTCCTCACCGATCAGGCGCCGGAGCATCTTTTCAAGGTTTACAATCAAATCGTTGAGATCCACTACCTTGGGCTGCAAGGTCTGCCGCCGGCTGAAGGCCAGAAGCTGGTGGGTAAGGTTCGCCGCACGATTGGCGGCCTCAACTATATGTTCAATATTTTTTCGCCGGGGATCTTCCTGGTTAAGCTGCAAGAGCGTAATTTCACCATAGCCCATGATGATGTTCAATATGTTGTTGAAATCGTGGGCCACGCCGCCCGCCAACCTGCCAATGGATTCCAGCTTCTGGGATTGATGCAATTGCTCTTCCACCTTTTCCCTCTTTCGCTGCTCCCGATCCCGCTCCAGCCTGGCATGAAGAATCGGAGCGATGTGATCGGCAATGGCTTCCCCCAGGGCCCTATCCTCTTCGTCATAAGGTACTTTCTTGTTGGCCAGGCCCAGACAACCCACCAGTTTATCTCCGTACATCATGGGGACAAAGATAGCGCGGTTTATGAGTACATGGGTCTCGGCCACATAAAGAGGTTCATTGGATAAAAAAATCTCCTTCTTGAGCAAGGCCCGGCTCCAGGTATCGGGCCACTTCTCTCTCGGAAAAACGACATTTCTGTCGATCTCCTGGTAATTTTCACCCCGGCTCCGGATAAGCGAAGGACAAACCAGGTTTCCCCTTTCATCGATGTAACCAAATAGGCCGAAGCCGCTTTTCGTGGCCTCCAAGATGAGAGATAAAACCTTATTGTAAACCTCTCCCTCGGGTGCGGTGAGGAAGAGGCGGGAGATTTCGTTGCGTATCTTGAGCTCCCTCTCCGATTTACGCAGCGCTTCCTCCATTTTCTTGCGCTTAGAAATATCTCTTGATACTCCGTGAAACCCGGTAAGAACCCCATCCTCATCACGAATGCCACTTACAACCACCTCATGCCATCGGGTGGAGCCGTCTTTTTGGTAGTACTCCACCTCAAGCTTCACCGCCCTATCTGGGTCATCTGTGCCTTCCCTTTCTATGGCAAGCTCTCGGGCCATCGTTTCCTTCATCACCGAAAGAGACTCAGGGGTAAGCTGTTCATGGATATCTTGATTCATCCTTTCCTCTGGGGTGCATCCATGCACCCTTTGGATGGAGGGGCTGACATAGGTGGTGCGCAAATCCATGTCCAAGGTGAACACAACGTCTGACATCTTTTCGGCAAGAAATCGATACTTTCTTTCACTTTCCCGGAGAGACTCTTCCACTTCCTTCAGATCGGTAATGTCAATCAAAGTCCCGATTATCCCGATTACTCTATCGTTTTCCATTAACGGTTTGGCCTTGGTCTTTACTCATAGAACGCCTTTTTTTGTTGTGACGTACCGATACTCCGTCGTTACAGCTTTTCCTTCCAACGCTTTGAGAAAGTAATGCATCCTCTCAGAGAGATCATCAGGGTGGACAAAATCGGTAAAATGCCTGCCGATGATTTCGTCGGGGTGGTAGCCGGAAATCTCCTCTACATTGGGGCTTACGTAAGTAACCACACCTTTATCGTCCGTGGTGTAAATTACTTCGCTGAGGTTTTCCAAAATGTAAGTTAAATTCTTAATATTTTCTGTTTTTGATTTACCTTCTTCCGACATGGTACCCTAGCCTTGCTTTTTTTGGTTTTGCTCTTCAAACTCCACCGTGGGCCCGTATCCCAAAGAGGAATGCAGGCACTCGTCATTATTATATATGTCTTCGATAAAAAAGGAAATCAAAATGCCTTCCTGTTGAAAGAAAGCGACCGCATATCTTGGGAAGCATACTGGACATCCAATCAGAGTGAAGGGCGACGATTTGGAGAGGTTTTCAATTTTTAGTGGCCATCTTTAGAGTGTTAAGGTGTTAAATAGCATAACCGACAGTTTTTCAGGTAAACAAATTCGGCCTGACGGCCAAACAGGCAAATCCGCTCGGATGCCGATCATCCACACATGATTCTAAGCTGTCACAACAAGATTTGATCAAATGGGGGATAGGTAAAAATGGTGTCTGTCGCTATTTTTGGTGGAGGCGGCGGGAGTCGAACCCGCATCCGAGAATATTCCACTGTAGCCTCTACGTACGTAGCCTTTGTTTAAATCTCGCCATCCCTTCCCCCAAAGGCAGGGAAATTGGATGGCCAACCCGGGAATTTCTCGCCTTTCCTCCTCCGGGCGAGGAGGTTTGGCCAGCCTGCCTTTATCGCGCCCTTTCCCGGTCCGACAGGCGAAAATCGGGAGGACGCCAGCCGTCTTAGGCGGCTAGAGCGTATTCGTAATCGTTGGCGATTACTTTTTTCCTGCCTTTTTATCGAGGCCGGCAGGCACCTCGGTACGCAGCTACG
>Ga0209409_1003035_pt1 | contig 11416 bp, 8 predicted proteins | sample AD_JPNMR1_MetaG_FD_184424 | JGI IMG/M metagenome (GOLD analysis project Ga0209409, IMG submission 184424) | Active sludge microbial communities of municipal wastewater-treating anaerobic digesters from Japan - AD_JPNMR1_MetaG (SPAdes) (version 2) | ecosystem: Engineered > Bioreactor > Anaerobic >...
ATTTTAAGAATAAAAATTTTGAATTTCTTGATAGATTGCCACTATTATTGGAATTTTTGATATAATAAAAATTATTATTTACGATTTAAAAACTTTTTGGTATATTTTGAATTAATAATTCTTATTTTATCAGAATATCCCCCTTGAATAAATACAGATATCCCCTGTGTAAAAATTCAATTAATATTCTTCCGTCTTATAAAGATTAAACTTATTATCATGTTCATCTTCAAAAGTCACTGGATCAAATTCTGGATAAAATTCAGCATAATTTTTATAGATAGTCTCTTTATTCTGACACCCCCAGGTAGCATCAACCCTTAGCCATATACTTTCATCGCCAGTAAGATCAATAATATTCCACATATGAGATACACCAGTTGATTCCTCTGTCCCCGAGACCTTTTTTACTTTATATCCGAGTGTCCTTGTCATTGCTGCAAAAAGTTCTGCAAAGTCATTACATACCCCCTTTCTTAAATTCAAAAAATGAGATGCAATAAATACATCTTCATAACTTAAATTAGTTAAATAACCAGGGTATATCTGATCATAAGTAGTATAAAAAAAATCATCATTACTATCATTTGTTGTATCCCCAAATACTAAAAATTCATATATTCTTTTTACTTTATCAATATCATCTGTAAGATCTTTTGTGAGGTTTATTGCATATTCTCGTAAGTATTTATTGCCATTGTTAACATTTCTTGTCGGAAGAAGATGAACATATTGTTCTGGGACTTTTTCTATAACATTTACATTAAAAACAAGAGTGGAGCTGTTTTCTTTTACATATAACTTCTCAAATATAGAGTTATATCTTGGATATAAAAAATCATTCTGTGCTCTAAAAGAATAAACTTTATAATCTCCAGTCTCATCAAAATATATGTAACCTGTAAATCTATCTTTATTGTCAACTGGAATTGAGAAAAAGCGTTGCTTGTCACTATTTAGATTTTTAGCCATAAATAAAACAGAATGATAAAATCTATCTTTAAAACCAGATTCATAAGGAATTGCTATTCCAGAGACTCTTATATATCTTCTTACAGTCTGTTTATAATATACAGAATCATCAAGACGAATATCACTCTTATCTCTTGTATTTTCTGGATTATAGTAATATACACTTCCTTCTGGTGCTGGATTTTTTTGAATGCCACCATTCTCAATAAATATTTCTGGAATTATTACCTCCTCTATTGAGGATTGTGTAAACCATTTATCTTTTGAATGGTCAAGGTCTATCTGACAGCTAAGTAATAATAAAAAAATTAAAACTAACAATAAATTAATTTTCATTCTTCACTCTTTAAGATAGGGGATATCCCCTACTCTACCAATATTGTCTTACTAAAAATATAATTTGATTTTTTAAAAAAGTCAAATCTATTTATCTCTAAAATTAATCTTTATAGGAACCCCCTCAAATCCAAAGGTTTCTCTAAATTTGTTTATTATGTATTGCTTATAGTTTTCTGTTAATAACTTTTTCTTATTTATGAAGAATACAAATTCAACCGGATTGTTTGAGGTTTGTGTCCCATAATAGATTTTAATATGGCCATCTTTTGAAGAAGGAGAATATTTTTTTATACATTTTTCTATAAATTTGTTTAATTCTGATGTGGCTATCTTTTTGTTCATTTCAGAATAGACAAAGATTGCCTTTTTTAAAATATTAACTATGCCAAAACCAGTTTTAGCTGAGGTTGGAATTATTGGTGCATAGCTAACAAGTGGAAATTTGAATCGCAATAGATTCATCTTTTTATTAAGATTTTCTTTGGATTGTTCTTCTTTATCCCATTTATTTAAAAGTATTATTAATCCTTTTCCATTCTTTACTATCTGATCTGTAATTTTTTTATCCTGTTCAGAAATATTACATTCAGCATCTATTACTAATAAAGTAACATCAGCCTGTTCTATTGCCTTTATTGCCCTATTAACAGAATAATACTCAACATCGTCTTTTACCTTGGATTTTTTTCTAATCCCAGCAGTATCAATGATTATAAATTCTCTATTATTGAATATAAATTTTTCATCAATAATGTCTCTTGTTGTTCCAGGTATTTCACTAACAATACTCCTCTCTTTTCCAATGATTTTATTTAAAAGGGAGGATTTGCCAACATTTGGTTTTCCTATTATTGCTATTTTTATTGGCGGATCTTTTTCTTTTTCTTGCTTAGAAAAATTATACTTTTCAATATCCAGTAGATTTAAGATCTTTTCTTTTAATAATTCAATATTTCTATTATGTGCCGCAGAAATTGTAATAATATTATTAAGCCCATATTCATAAAAATCAAATATATTATTATCTTTATCTATTGTATCACATTTATTTATCGCTAATATTACTCTTTTATTTTTTTCTAAAAGATATTTAGCATACTCTTTCTCGATTGGTAAAGGGGTATTATATTCTACTAAAAATATTATTAAATCAGAATTATCAATTGCTTCATAAGTCTTTTTCTGAACTATTAAATCGAGTGGATCATCAGAATCGGTTAAGCCACCAGTATCAATCAATGTTATCACTTTATCCTCAATAGTAAAATCCTCTTTTATAAAGTCACGAGTAACTCCCGGAGTTGGGTCAATAATAGCCTTTTTTTTACCTATCAACCTATTAAAAAGAGTGGACTTGCCAACATTTGGTCTACCTATAATTGATACTACTGGAATTTCTCTCATTTTAGATACTTTTCCATCCATTTATTGAGTTTTTTTTTAACTTCTATACTATTTGTGCATCCGAGTAGTTCTTCTGCCAAAATTTTACAATCAGAAAATTTTACACTTCTTATTGCCTTTTTTACTTCAAGAATACTTACTGGACTCATTGATAATTCATCTATACCTAATCCTATTAAAACCATAGCGTTTTCTACCTCACTTCCCATTTCACCACAAAGACTTACCTGTATGCCATTCTTATGAGCATTGTCTATTGTTATCTTTATCAATTTAAGAACAGAAGGATGCAAAGGTTCATATAGTTTTGATACCTTTTCATTGCCTCTATCACATGCAATCGTATACTGTATTAAATCATTTGTTCCAATACTAAAAAAATCTGCATTTTTTGCAAGGACATCTGATATCATAACTGCTGATGGAGTTTCTATCATAATTCCCAGTGGAATATGATCTTTAAACTTTACTCCTTCTTTCTTTAGTTCTTTTTTAACCTCTTCTATTATTTTTTTTGCTTCAAGAACTTCTTCTAATTTTGAAATCATTGGCAACATTATTTTTAATTTACCATATATTGATGCTCTATACAATGCTCTTAACTGGGTTTTAAAAATTTCTGGATAATCTAAGCAAAATCTTATTGCTCTCCAACCTAAATATGGATTATTTTCTTTCCAGTTTAATTCTTCTATAACTTTATCGCCCCCAAGATCAAGAGTTCTTATTGTAACATATTTATCCACAAATTTTTCAAGGATAAACTTATAAGCATTAAATTGCTGTTCTTCAGTTGGTAAAAACTTTTTCTTTTTAGATAAATACAAAAACTCTGATCTATAAAGTCCTATACCATCTCTGGCATATTCAAGAGCAGCATCAATCTCCTGTTCTGGTATCTCCATATTGGCTTTTAATAATATTATCTTACCATCAAGTGTTTTTGATTCAAGATCTTTTATCTTTAAAAATTCATTCTCTTTATCCTCATATTCCTTTTTCTTTTGAGAATATTCAAGTATTGTCTCTTCATCTGGATTGGCTATAATAATACCAGATAAGCCATCTAAAATTATTATATCACCTGTAGCAACTAAATGAGTTATATTCTTTGCACCAACTACTGCTGGAATTCCCAATGCTCTTGCAAGTATAGCGGCATGGGAGGTTTTTCCCCCAAATTTTGTAACAAAACCAAGAACATGTTTTTTATTCATACTTGCTGTATCACTTACAGATAGATCGCTACTAACCACTATTACATCTTTTTCAAGATCAGAAAGAGAAAAACTCTTTTTGGCAAGAAGAATTCTTATTATCTTTTTACCTAAGTCTAAAATTTCTACTGCCCTTTCCTGAAAATATTCATCTTCCATTGCCGTAAATTTTTTTGCAAGTTCTTCTGTGACCTGATAAACAATATATTCGACATTCTTTTTTTCCTCTCTGATTCTTTCTGTTACAGTTTGAATAAATACTGGATCATCTGTCATTAAAATATGAGCATCAAGAAATTTCCCTTCATCTTCTGACATTTCCTCCACTATTTTTTGTCTTAACTCTTCATACTCTTTTTTTGTTTTTCTTAATGCCTCATAGAATCTATTTATCTCTAATTCAACCTGAATATCAAATATAGAAAATTTTGGAATGCTTAACTCCTGAGTGTATAAAAGAACCTCCCCAATTGTTATACCATGAGAAGCAGATATACCTTCTATTCTTTTCATTTAAAATCCTGTATTTTTAATAAAATCTTATTTTATATTTTATCTATATACCCTAATTTTTTTATACCCATAATTAAATAAGGAGAAATCAATATACTAAAAATATCATTTTTTTTAAAAAAAATCAATAAATTTAGATTGAGAAGGGTGTGATTTTATTTTTAGGCAGTTAAAAAAATAGAATTATCCTAAGGGTTAATTTTGTTTGAAAAATGATTGTAATAGTCTTATTTATTTTTTGGTAGAATTTAAAATAAATTTTTTCAATAATATGTCTCAAAGCCTATTACCTGATAGCAATTATTGTATATAGCTTTATAAAATGGTGTGGTGTTGCCGGAAAAGTGGGATAATTCTCTGCTCTTATTCCACTTTTTTATCTTTGTTAGTCTCAAAAATAACTTTAATGTTATTATACTACACTTCATCTCAACCCCTGTAATCCCAAGTCTCTCATACTCTTCCAAAAAAAGTAGGATAATTCTCCTCAGTAAACAACCCATGCTAAAAAAATTAAGATCAGCATGGATCTTCTTCAAGAAGCGGTAATCCTGTTTTGACAGATATACATGAATCCTACTATCCCCGTCTATTCTTTCATATCTATTACCATCTTCTTCTCCAAAACAATATCTCTTTTTTACCCTATTGCTATAGATTTGCAATATATACAAAATAAGTCCAGAAAGAGAGACGTTGAATTTTTTTGCAATAGTTGCAAGTCTTTTTTTCATATCAGAGTTAACCACAATATGTAACTCATGCTCAAAATTATAGTTTTTTAAAATCTTACGAATATTATTCATAAAAACCCTCCATATAAAAATATTTCTATATATTAATCACAAAATTTTTGAGAAAATCCTTTACAAAATTTAAGAAAAAAAATAAAAAATTTTTGCCTAAAAATAAAATCGCATCCATTGAGAATAAAAATTAACAATTAAAAAAAATATAAATAATTAAAGGTTAATCATATTTGTATAATATAACTATTATTTTATAAAAAAAATAGACTAAATAATTTTAAAACAAGAATTGTCGTATAATTGATTGATTTTAATTTTCAATTATGATAAATAAAATTTAGGAGGCTAAAGTATGATTATAACCAAAGAAAAGATCAACACAGAAATTAAAAAAAATATGCGTGGTGGTGATGGGGAAGTTACACTTCATCATCTTGTGCCTAAGGAATATCTTCTACATTCAAGGCTTATGGCAAAGATAGTTATTCCACCAGGGGCAAGTATTGGTGAGCATGAACATATAAAAGAGACTGAATATTATATTATCTTAAAGGGGCAAGGCATTGTAAATGATAATGGCAAGGATATAGAGATTAAAGGGGGGGATATTGTTATAACAGGTAATGGTGGAAAGCATAGTATAAAAAATACAGGTCACGAGAATCTTGAAATGATTGCTATAATTATTTTGGAGTAGTCTATGCATTTTGAACTTAATTTTTCTCCTTTGATTATTTTTAAAGAGAATGGAATTTTTGAAATTGGAGAATATATTAAAGGATATGGCAAAAAATTACTTTTTATTTATGGGAAAAATTCTTTAAAAAAGAGTAATAAATATCAAATTATAATCGATTCATTAAAAAAGAGTAATATAGATTTTGTTGAATATTCGGGAATAAAGAATGAGCCGGATCCAGACCTTGTGGATAGTGTTGTGGCTTTTTGCGAAAAAAATAACATTGATTTTATTCTTGCCATAGGTGGCGGAAGTGTTATTGATACGGCAAAGGCAGCATCAGCACTGATCACAAATAAAAAAGGTATTGAGAATTATCTTGAAAATGTTGGCTTAAATTATAAGATAGAAAATACACCTGTGCCATGGATAGCGGTTCCTACAACATCTGGTTCTGGAGCAGAGGTTACAAAGAATTCTGTTATTACTTCCTATAAGAAAAAATATAAAAAATCTTTTAGAGATAGTAGATTACTTGCAAGAATGGTACTTGCTGATCCTATGTTAACTCTATCATTGCCTCAAAAAGAGACTGCTTTTGGTGGAATGGATGCTTTATGTCAATTAATAGAATCTTATACTACTAAAAAAAGAAATAATTATTGTATGTCTTTGTCCCTTTATTTTATACCTATTGCTATAAAATCATTAAAAACTCTTGCCTCTAACCTTTTAGATACTGGTGCAAGAAAAAACATGCTTCAAGCAAGTATTGCTTCTGGTATTACACTTGCTAACTCTGGACTTGGTGCTGTTCATGGTTTTGCCTCAGGCATTGGTGGAATGTTTGATATTCCTCATGGCCTTATCTGTGCCATTCTTTTGCCACATATTATAAAATTTAACAGTGACAGAGATAAAAATATTTATGCTGATATAGTCAATTATTATTATAAAGATAGTTCAAATAACATTGTGAAATTTATAGATGAAATTTTTGAGCTGAATAAAATACTCAATATCCCTTATGACTTTAAAGAATTTAAAATTGATAAGAATCTTGCAGAGGAGATTATCGAAAGATCTACTGGCTCGAGTATGTCTGGAAATCCGATATCTTTTAATCCTGAAGAGTTAAAAAAATTTATTGAAAATTTGCTATAATCTGAAATTGTTATGTAAAAGAAATTTTTGCGTTTAACAAAAATTTTATTTTTAGATTAAGATAAAACAGGGGATATCTGTATGGTAGATTGTCGATATTAAGATAAGATAACTATAAATTTTTATAAAAAATAGATAAAGGGGGATATCCCTTACATAAACCTGGGATATCTGGTCTATATAAAAATTATAACATTTAAGGTGGATTAGATGAAATATTTTATATTTTTATTTTTTAATATATTTTTTCTCTATAACATATTTTCTACGGATAAAGAAGTGGTTGTTTTTGAGTTAAAAAGAGAATCTGTATATGAGAAAATTTATTATGGTGGAAGGATTTTGCCAAATTCTATTATCACTATTTATTCTCCATTGAATGGTATAATTAGGGATGTATATGTTGTTGAGCAAGATAAGGTAAAAATTGGTGATAAATTACTTTCCATTATACGAAAAACAGCGAGTGAAGATTACTTACCCACAATTGTATACTCTCCAATTAATGGGGTTATTTCAAAAATAAATGTAGCTTCAAAAAATGAGGTCTTTGATAGAAGCGAACTTTTACAGATAGCAGATATTAGTAAATATAGAATAGATCTTCTTGTGAGTGACAATGATATAGTTAAGTTAAAGAGAGGAGATATAGCATTTATTAAAGGGACAGACATTCAAGGTATAGTAAAATCAATAGGCCTTATTTCTGAAAATAATACCGGGCTTTTTAAAGTTTCAATTGAATTTTTCCCAGCAAAAGAAATTTTTCCTGGTAAGTTTGTAGAAATAGAGTTAAGAGTAGATAATTATACCGGTTTTTTATTACCAATCGACCTAATAGTTCAAAGGTATGGTAAAAATCTTGTCTATATTGTAAAAGATAACAAGGTTATTTTTCAGGAAGTCGTGATAGGCAAAAGATATGATAAACAGGTAGTAATAGAAAAAGGATTAAATGAAAATGATTTAATTATTACCAAATATAACAAAGTATTATATGAGGGCGATGCTGTTAAGGTAAAAATTGAAGACAAAATTAAAAGCAATTTAAAAAGGGAAGAGAGAGGCGGATTTGGTGGAAACAATCCATTTGGAGGAAGAAGATAATGTTGAAGTTTCTTTTAAACCGAAGAAGAATAATCTTATTGGTGATTTTACCATTAATTATTGCTGGACTATATTTTGTATTTCAACTGCCAGTAAAGTTATATCCAAATATGAGAAAACCAGTTGTTGTTTTAGACATAAGACATCAAAGCTGGACAGCAGAAGATTTTTATAATGAATATAGAGATATAATTGAGAATAAATTAAATAGTATTGAATATGTTGAAAATATAGTCTCTACTTACTCCTCTGGGAGATCACGATTTCAAATTGAATTTAATTGGGATATAGGTTTTGAAGATGCGAAGAATTTAGTTGAAAAGAATATTGATACAATAAAAAATTTACTCCCAGAAGAATCTCAGGATTATTCTGTATCTTATTGGGGATCTAACACTGGATTTATGGCTATTGCAATTACTTCAACAGAACTTCCTCAAAAAGATCTATACAATACTATTTATAATCTATTTAAAAATAAATTTTCTAATGTAAATGATGCTGAAACTGTGGAAATTGTTGCTATTCAAGAATTGAATACTAAAATCACATTAAAACCACTTTCTCTCTTATCGTATGGTCTTACACCAGATGAAGTGGCAAACTATATAAAAAATAATTACAAGAATATCTCAATGGGATCATTCAGAGAAAATAAAAATATCTATAATTTACGAATAAAATCTGGAATTAATAGCCCATTTGATATTGAGAATATTCCTATAACAATAAAAGGTAATAAGATAATATATTTAAAGGATATTGCAGACATATCTGTATTCTATGGGTTACCTAAAAGTCTATATACAGTAAATGGTGATAGATCAATTTTAATTTTTGCAACTCCTAAGGAAGATGGAAACTTAAACAGGATGTCTACTGATATAAAGAATATAATAAATCTCGAAAAAAATAATCTACCGCAACATATAAAATTTCATATTCTTGTTGATCCATCATCATTTATAACAAAAGCAATTAATAACGTAATAAATGCGGCAATAGTTGGTGGTATTCTTGCCATAATAGTAATTATATTTTTTTTGGGAGAAATAAGAAATATTCTAATTATCTCTATTTCTATACCATTATCAATTATATTGACCTTTATCTTAATGAAAATTTTTAATCTCTCTTTGAATCTTATATCATTGAGTGGCATGACTCTTTCTGTTGGGATGATAGTTGATTCTTCTATTGTTGCTATGGAAAACATCCATAGACATAGATTGATGTATAAGAATATTAATCTCATTGATAATATAATAAATTCTATAAAAGAAGTAAGAAATGCTATAATTGCATCTACTATAACGAGTATTTGTGTGTTTTTCCCTTTACAATGGACTGCAAAACTCACAAATGCAATATTAGGGGATTTATCAAAGGTGGTAATATTTACTCTTACTGTTTCTATGATTGTTAGTTTATTGGTGGTTCCAGTCATTGCTTATTATCTTTTTAGAAATTATCCAGTAGAAAAAGAGAAAAAAAATATTTTTGAAAATTTTTCAAATAGAGTTTTATCTTTTTTAATAAATATTTATGAAAAGATATTAAGAAAGATTTTATACAAGAAAATAGTCTCTATTGTTTTGATATCTTCTCTTTTTATAATATTAATTATTCTTTTATTATTTATCTTTCCTTTAATAAAAAAAGAGATAATAGCAATGCCAAAGAGTAATATAGTTCAGATAATTTTTACAAATTCAGAAACAAATGATAAAGAAATTTTACTGGAAAAATTTCAAGAGATAGAGTTAAAGATTGTCAAAATTCTTGGAAATAGGTTGGAGAGTAGATTTGTAAATATTTTTAGAAATGACAGGGGCTCAATGCTTATTAACTTAAAAAATAGTAAAGTAGCAGAAATTGCAATAGAGGATTTAAAAGATAATTTGCAAAACAATGAAGAATGGACATTTGAAATATCTTCATGGGATCCTTCTGCTCTTCCACTACCAATGACTTATGGATTACATATTAGAGTATCAGGGCCTGATAAAAATATAATTCTTTCTATTGTGGATAGAATTCAGGATATTATAAATAAGAGTGATCTTTATAGAAATAGTTTTACATCCCCAAATACCATAAGAAGTGATGAAATTAATCTAATACCTAGAAAAGAGGTATTAAGAAATTTTAATCAGTATTCAATAAATAAGTTAACTTCTATTATAAGAATCTTATTAAATGGGACAAATGTCATAAAGATAAAAGAGAATGAGAAAGAAATTAATATTGCTATAAATTACCCGGATAACTTTGTCTCATCAATTGAAGATATTATGAAATATCAATTGACTTATGAAGATTATTCTATACCATTAGGACATTTTTTTAATTACGAAAAAACAAAAGGTATAAGTCAGATAAGAAATGATAATGGAGTCGAAACTTTTAATATTTTTGCATTTATGAAAAGAGATACTCATCAATCAATGAAGAAGAAATTAGAGTCAAGTATAAAAGAATTATTAAAAAAAGAGTTGAATATTCCATCTGGATATAGTATAACATTTATGGATACAGATAAAGAGATTAATAGAAATATTATGTCTCTTTTTATAGCTCTGATCACAAGTATATTTTTAATATATCTTGTTCTTGGTATTCAATTTAATTCTTTGAGAATACCATTTATAATTTTACTTGCCATACCCTTAGGATTCATCGGAGTAATATCTTCTCTCTTTATTTTTAAATCCACTGTATCTTTAAATTCTTTACTTGGCACGATATTATTATGTGGGATTTCAGTTAATAACTCTATTATAATAATAGATTTTTATATTCAACATATTAAAGAGAATACAAATAAGACTGAAACAATTATAAATATTTGTAAGTTAAGATTTACTCCTATTCTACTAACATCTTTAACAACAATATTTGGAATGCTTCCAATTGCTTTTGCAATAGGCGACGGCACAAATGTAGTTCAGCCTCTCGGCATTTCTGTAACAGGTGGACTTCTTTTTTCAACTATTTTTACTCTTATTGTTATACCTGCTGTTTTAAATTTTTTGCCAGTCAAAATGTTTAATAGAGGTTGAGATTTTTATTATATTTTAATATACTCTTTATTTAAACTAAAAGAATTTTGTTTTGTCAAAAAATTAAACTATCGTACAGAAATTTCTCATATAAAAAGAAAAATTCCCTTGGTCGAAAAATATTTGTTGCAAAATTATAAGCAAAAGGTTTAAATATAGTTATAGAAAAAGAAAATCCAAAAGGAAAGTAATGAATATTCGTTTTTACAC
>Ga0209409_1003037_pt1 | contig 11414 bp, 9 predicted proteins | sample AD_JPNMR1_MetaG_FD_184424 | JGI IMG/M metagenome (GOLD analysis project Ga0209409, IMG submission 184424) | Active sludge microbial communities of municipal wastewater-treating anaerobic digesters from Japan - AD_JPNMR1_MetaG (SPAdes) (version 2) | ecosystem: Engineered > Bioreactor > Anaerobic >...
CATGCACAACGTACGCTGATCAGATTGACTTCTGATGTAAATCGATGAAGTCAAACTATGAAATTTCATAGTTCATAGTTTCAGGAACAAAACGATAGCTGCTAAAAAACGATCATCTTGGCTGTGATGTTCAGTCAAGAAATATGATCAGAGTTAGTCTGGAGAAGGAGAAGAGATCGAGCGAGAGTATTTAAAGACCACCACCTTGGGTGGTGGGCTGGTGAGAGAGAGCAAACCATAAAACCATAAAATTTGATGGTTCACTTTATAGTAATTTTTGAGTATGTTTGCGCGCTGACTTGTATCGCTAGGCTCATATCTCCACAGTACTGCATTATCATCGAGGATGGCTGGGCACATTGATGCATACCGGGATGTTTTGTGCCGAACCCTATATCCCGGCCGTCCACTTTGATTAAACCAAATTTTGCATCAGACTATAAAATGGATGAGCTATTAAGGTGCACTTTGCGCCTGAGGAAGATCCTCATGCAGAGAATCCATGCTCCTTTTGATGAGCCAACAATTGAACGTATAGACGCAGAAGTGAAGAAAAAAGGAATCAGTAGAGCTCAGTGGCTCAGCTCAGTGGTAAGCTCATACCTGCGCCTTTCAGAGCTCACGAAATACGCAGATCCTGAGGAGATGATCCAGGAGGTGACTCAGCTAAGGACAGCTAACGAGAACCTATGGAGGGAGAACCAGAGCTTAAAGAGGTCTGAAGAATCCGCACGTACAGAACTGGATCAAGCAAGGCGCAAATTGAGCGCACTGGAGGAGCAGATAGCATCAGTCACACAGGACCTGGAAACAACACGCTCCGAGCTGCTCCTTTCAAAGCGTGATATTGAGCATCTTCAGGAGACCATACGGCTCAAGGACGAGGAAATAGCGTTTTTGAAGTCGCACATCTCGCAGCTAACTCAGAGCATCTCGCAGCTCTCGCTGAAGCCAGGAGAGGAGGAAATCAAACAAAAAAAGTGGTGGAAATTATGGAGGTAAGTTTATTAATTCATTTTGAAATAGATGTACAGAACCACTCTACGAAGTATGAGGGATACATATGACAGTGGAATTTCATCCTCAAGACCGCATCTCAGATCTGAAGAAGCTTCTTCGTGTCTCGCTTGCTTGCTGCGTATAAAGAAAAAGATAAATCAGAGACGTAGATTACGCCCCTGAATTTCTTGTTTAGACCCAGTGAAGAGGATCTGTACTTAAGCTCGCCAGTCTGAAGTTGTTACGGCTTGATACAAAGGATATGTTTCGCTCGAGGTGATATTTCCCTGCATAATCCTCATCGATATCTATCGCAAGCTTCTTCATACGATGCATTAAGCCACGGTTTTCTCCTCGATACAAGCTCTCTTCATCATAGTTGGAGTTAGCCATCAAAGGAGTATCTAGCTCAAGCCTGTCGCTTCGTTTCGCACTCATATGTATCATACCAGTGATATCTTCTGAGAAATTGAACTCGGTCGTTGTGGCAATTTGGTTTCCAGTAACCCAATAAATTGCGGGATAATACGGGTTCATGCAGAACGTGTCGGGCTGGTAGAAACTGCCAACAACCTTGAACTGCTGATCAGTGTCGATAGCATCAGCATATCTGACCTCATGGATTATTGCATTCCCGGCATGGTAGTTCTTGATAGAGTTATCCTCCCTAAGCTGGGAGTAGTACCCGATGGGATTTTTACTGTAGAAGCCAGTTCCAATTCCGATTATCGTTGGATTGTATGACATTCTGTTGTCGTCAGATCCGGATATGCAACTTGATCCATTCTCAGTGGTTCTGACAAGAGTGTTATCTCTACGATAGACTGAGACTTTTTGTGCTTCGAGAAGTCCCTCATTATCTATACTACCGCTACCCGCGGTGAAAGCTGATCCCACTACTTTTCCGGTTTTTCCTATCAAGTATCCTACCTTGTTCTCCGGAGACAGGCTCTCAAAAACAGGTTCTGTATTAACAGTAACACGCCTATAAGTGCTGAAAAATCCACTACCTTCAGTCTGATGTTCATAAGTGAAGGACATATTGTCAAAAAACTGATTCACTACGTCGGTTGCTGTACTAACTGTCAAGATCTCCAATAGAATTAAGGTTAATAACAGGTATTTCATATCAAATCCCTCCAATCTGATAGAAACTGCTTATAACTGCTTATATGGCTTGTCCGAAGAAGTGCCAGTCAAGCTATGCGTTCCTTCCGAGGGTATGCACGAATGTGGTACTACACATGCCCGATGCATAGCGATTTCGTATGCGAGTAGTACCACATTTTCGCCAGCACGAGCCCGCTGCATATCGATTTTTCACACGCAAGAGTAGTATCTGTCCGTCACGACTGGGGGGGTGGCGAGGGAGGCGTTCGTCACGCGGCCGGTGCATATCGATTTTATATGCGAGTGACACGGGCTCGCCAGCGCCGCTGACTGCTATCGCTCGCCGCTCCATCAAAAGTGAGAGCGGCTCGCTCAGCAGCGCGCTGCGTCTCGCCACCCCCCGGTCCGATGTGGGCAGGGGTGTGCAGAATGCCAATTTATCATGATTTATCACACGTCTCGGAACCGGATGCGTTCGGGGTCGCGGTGGCGCTGTTACGTATCCATAACAGAGTGTAACTTCAATGCTCTCCGTCCCAAGTCCGGATCTCCCAGATTCCGTGCGGAGAATCCCGCTTCATCAGGCCTTCGCGGACCAGAATATTGCGGCATCACTGGGTAATGTTGCGCCAACGAATGAATTGGGATGTGATGCCAACGGCTCAAGGTAATATTTCGTCAGCTCGAGTTCCTAATGCTCCAGCACCTTGCCGTGCCACGGCACGCCGGAGTCTTTGTAGACGGGGTAGGGTTTGAGCTCCTCGATCATCACAGCACCTCGAACCAGCGTTTGATGCGAAGGGACATGAGCCGTCGCCGCTCGGCAAGAAATGTTTCGTAGTCCGGTACCTGGCCGTCGAGGAGGCTCGTGGGCAGGCAGTTTTCCTCGAAGTTGCGCTCCAGCGTCTTGCGGTCCGTGATGCCGCCGTAGCGCTTGGGGCCGCCGTTTACCTGCTCGGCGATCTCCTTGAAATAGACCTCTGGTGGCTTGTTGCCGATGGCGATGTTTATTTCGCTCTGCACCATCACAAAGTTGGCGATCTGGTTGTAGCGGCCCCGGTTCAGTCCTTGCTGCTGGAGGTACTTCCGCGGAAAAACGTGGTGCTTGTCGCCGCGGTTGAGCAGCAGGTCGCGAACGGTGATGTCCTTGGAGAGAGAGCCCTTGTCACCAAGTCGCGCTTGGGCGGCCAGGTAGGCGATGAAGTACGGCGACTGCGCCGAGGAGGTCTCCATGAGCTTCGGCAGCATTCCGGTCCAGAATGTCGGGTGCAGTTCGTTCTCGATGACCGTCTCCACGTAGCCCGCGAGGCCCTGCGTGTCGATCTGCCGAATGTCAAAATCGAAGGCGGCCTCAGGACTTCCTACATAGCGGCCGGTGAGGATGGACATCACGTACCATCGGCGCACCAAGCTTTCTAGCTCGTCCGCTGGCACGCCCTTGCGACGGCCCCGAAGATACAGAATGTAAGCAAAGTTGACCGCATTGCGGGAGGTAATGAGATCGCTGGTGACAAATCCGGCCGAGCGCAGGATCATGGTCAGGCGCTCGAAGTGGGATTTCTTCATGAAGTCGAGGATGCCATCCTTGAGCTTGGCAAAGGACTCCTCCGCGATGGCTTCCTCGTACTGCTTCGTCTCGAAGTTGCGTCCCGAAAGCAGCGCCACCAGGTCCTGGAGTTTGCAGCGGCCGAATTCGGAGGTAAACGCCACGCGCAGCACGTCGGTGTAGGTGGGATCGTAGAGCTCGTCGTTGACGTCCTTGAGCCAGCGTATGACCGGCCAGAACTCGGACTTGGCGAAGTCCGGATCGCCCTTTTCGATCTTCGAGGAGAATTCGGGAGCGACTGCGAGATGGCAGAAGTAGTCAACTGCCTTGCGCAGCAAATTGCCGCCGTACTTTTCGTTGACGGCGATCTTGGACATTGCGAAGTCTGCCTGCGAGAGTTCGACGCCGGCGGAATTCACTCGGATGAAGATCTCGGTAACGGTCTCAATGTCCAAGTCTTCGGCCAGCTCAATCACCCCAACGTGATTGTTGACGATCTTGCAGACCTTCTGGAGCACCTTGCCGACGGTTTTGCGATCGACACCGGGGTTGCGCCCGACATAGCGCTCGGTGAGCTCGATCAGATCGGCCTCCGGGCTGAAGAGGACGGAAATGTCCTCAATCCAGGTCGAATCCTTGGCGATGGCCGGGTTGCTGACCTCGAAGCGCTCCTCCACTGGATGGAAGGCGATGCGGATCCGAACAGTCTCATAATCTTTGGTGATCACCTCACGGCCGAGTAAAGCGGCCATCAGCGCCGTGATCCTCTGCTGACCATCGATCAGAATGCGCTTCCCGGCGGACAGACTCCCGTCCTTGAGTTTAACCGTCGGGTTGCGCCAGGTGATCAAGTAGCCGATAGGATAACCGCGGTAAAGCGAGTCAAGCAAGTTGCGCACCTTGGTAGCATCCCAGACGAAGGGCCGTTGGATTTCCGGTATGGCGATCTCGCCGCACTTCACCCAGGTCAATAGGGTTTCGATGGGATGCGGAGTGACGGAGTACCGTTGGGTTGTCATCAGTGGTGCCCTCCCAAAATTTCGTTTAACAACCCCTTCGCATCCTTCTCCACCGCCAAAAGGTCGGCGCGGATCTCCTCAAGAGTGCGCATGGCCTTTGGCTTGTAGAAGTAGCGGTTAAAGTTGACCTCGTAGCCCACCTTGACGCCTGCCGACTCATACCAGGCATCCGGCGAATATGGCAGGACTTCGCGGCGCAAGAAAGCCTCGATACGACGGATGACGGTCATGGGCAAAATAACGTCACGGTACTTGCCGCGCACGTAGAGGTCGCGCAACACGTCGTCCGCGATGCCCCAGATGAAATTCGTGATCCATGTGAGTTGGCCGTTTTCCATGCCTAAACCACCCATAATTTAGGTCGAGGCTCGTCCATTTGATGGGGATGGGATTATATAAATGATATTTGGTCGTCGTTTAATGAGACGGATATTGCAGAGCATGCAATGTGGTTGCTCCTATATGTGGCTCTAAGGGCCAGCGTCCGCAGCATCGCGATTTAGCGCAAATGTGGTACCACTAGCATCCGCTGCATATTGATTTTGCATGTGGTAGAGTAATATCGGGCTCGCAGCACCGCTGGGCGCTTTCGCTCGCTCGTCCACCGGAAGGTGGAGACGAGCTCGCTCCGCACCGCGGTGCGCTCGCCTCCCCTCCCCCAGGGTCCGACTGCGAGACGATGTGCAGAATGCCTGATTTGTCACGATTTGTCACGCAAAATTAATGCGGGCAATCTGGAACATCTCGGTACTGTTACACATCCTGTAACGCCCTGTAACCTCTCGAAAAACCCGAGAGGTAACACAAAAATCGATATCTGCCGTGCTCCTGTAACCTCTGTAACCGCTGTAACCGCACTTCAATGTATATATATAGACGCATGAAAAAATAAAAAATTGTTTGCATATGCCAGTCATACGTGTCATGCATGTACGAGGATTTTTTTTTTCAATTTCATATATATGACTTAAAATTGAGGTTACACAGGTTACAGCGGTTACAGGTCGTTTACTGATATTTTTTCCTGTAACCTCTATGAATATACGACAGGTTACACCGGTTACACATATGCTTAAAAAATCGGTCAGGGGTCAGGGGCATTGAACCCCATTCCCTCGACCCAGTACGTAATAGACGCAGGCAGCCCCGAGCAGGGCTTCCTGCTCGGCTTGCTCACGATATGCGGTTCCTCATCTTCCTCAGCCGGACCGAATCCTAGCGCGCCAGGCTTGAATCGCAACACACGAGCGAGCTTACCTTTATATCGGGTGAGAATCAGTCTCCTACCGTCGCCGGCTACATCAATGTACCCCAGCTCGTCAAGCTGCCGGTAAAGTGTCGGCCGGCTCACGCTGATCTCGAGCCCCGCATATTTTCGCACCGCCTCCAGGGCGAGGTCTGGATGAATTGCGATATAATCGATATCATCAAACACCGAAAACCCTGGCCGGTGCACCCACCCGATCATTCTTTCATTGGGAGACGGGCCGATATTGTTTTTCATCTCATCCAGGAATACGCGGCCAGCTGCTAGCAGTTCTCGCAGTGTCTCGACGAACCTCACTGCCTCATTCGATTCTTGTGTGAGCCTGGTTGAATTCGTGAGCAGTCGCCACAGTTCGGTCTCGAATCTGCTATTGAAATCGCGCAAGACCACCCCGAGGGGGCTCTGCAATGCGATTTGCCATACGTACCAGAGAGTAGCGGCGGTGGTCCCGATCCTTCCGGGATTGATCGCCCCGCTCTCCTTGGCTTTCATGACCAGCTCTTGCCGCTTCGTTCTCCACAGTGCCAGGTCGATCTCAGCAGCGCCGAGGTACCTGCACCAGATCCGACCGACCGCGGGCAGGGATTCCGCGATCGCTTGCAACTCGGTTACTTTGTCGAGATTCGGCTGGTGCTCGACCGATATCGGCAGGACTCTCGCGAGTGTGGACGACTCGAGGGCCACATCTTCGCCGGTCATGATCAGGATTGTCGAGAACTCGCTCACCTCTCGGTGCTCCACCTCTTTCGACAACCTGCGCTTATCGGTGCCCTCCAGGACGGCATGAATGAGGCTCACGAGCCGAGAGGGATCGTCTCGTCGAGTGGGCTTGTAATTATCGACGAAGAACGGCGTGCAACCGGCATCGTCCGCCAACTTCAAGAGCGCGTTTGTGGTCGCGCCCTCCCCGAAGCGGACGATGTTCGACTCTCGGAGATACCCGTTCCCATAAATCGCCATGCAGTGCCTCATCATCTCGGTTTTCATCAGACCGCTCGTGCCGGTCAGTATTAACCCGAACCGGTCGTCCGACATGTATCGAGCGACAAGCGGGGATCCGAGAACAGCAACGAGCGGCAGTATGACCTCGTGCCAGCCCTCGAGCATCAGCCGGAGAGCTCTCAGCCCCGTCTCCGTATCGCCTCCGGAGAGGTCAGCGGGTATCGCACTTGATATCCGGAGCTTCAAGTCATTATACTCGTCTAGGCCTGGAATCACAAGCCTGTTGCCGAGCCAGCACGGCTTTGTGACGAGACGCTTCTTGACAACGTCGACTGATAACAATTGTATCACGTCGCCATTCAACTTCATGACCCTATTTTGGGCGCCATAATAAGCGACAAGCATCGCCCGTAGCTTCCTCGGATCTGAGAAATCGCGTCCGCTAATATCAAATTTGAATTGATGGCCGTCGGCCGCCCCGCGCCCCTCGATAGTGAATGTGGCCTCGCCGTGCTCGTCGCGGATTTCTTCGCTTATAAATGCATAACCTTCTGAAATCAAATCAACATCTATCTCCCCGTTACGCATCGGTCTAAATCCGTACGTGCAGCCGTCCCTGGGATCGACAAAGAAATTGCTATTGGGGTCAGCACACACTCCTCGAGGAAGCTCAATAATCGGACATGGAGCTAAGGAGGAGTCCTTGCTTTGGTCCGCCACCGCCTTAGGCATTGATACTGTAGAATCGTTAGCGGTTGCCGGTATTTTTTCCGCCAAGCGTACATTGGAGAGGACTTTTTTATCGCGTACAATGTCCGCTGGTGTCATGAAACAACACCTCCCTCTCCTTCCTCCCCTTCATTTTTCGAGGCTCTCGCTATCGGTTTTACCACAATGCTATTCGTATCCGGGCGGTACTCGACATCCAATTCGCATACATTCTCCTCAATCCATGCCAGTGCGATCATGGCCGGCACATACATCTTATGATTAGGCCCGTCGTGCACGAGCTTCCTTTTGAATTTCAAATTAGTCGTCATCAGCATATGCGGATACGTAAAAATCGGGCAAATCCGATATAATGTCATAAAAAAAATACATCAATGTACAAAAATGTACATCGGATCGATTTTATAAAAAAGATTGAATGTGAGTATGCGCGACGGTTCGCGTCATCCTCGCGCACCCACCCTGCCCCGCCGAGCCGTGCCGCGGGCCGCAACGGAGCCCGCCTCCGCCCATTTTTGGGCGGGCGGAGCGAGCAGTTAGCGGCACTATCGAGGCCAGCGCATGCTGGTTTAATCATATTTGTTCAATATGCTTTTTATACTCTTGAACCTCGCACGCAAATTTTCGAGTGCCGAGTCCGCCTCGACCCTGTCAAGCACCGACTGCGCCTCCGCAACGCGTTTATGCTTCATGATTTGATCCGGCTCGACACCCTCCCGGGCTGCAATCTCCCTCGCGCGGATCACGTTTCGCCGCGCAGTCTCGAGGCGTGACTGCAATCGCTTAATCTCGAGCCAGAGCTCGTTGACCGACTTATAATTCCCTAATGCGTCTCGGATTGCCGCAAGATCGTCTCTGATGAGCTTGATTTCGCCCTCGAACTTCTCGATCTTGTCGCTCACCGGCTCCGCCGTCTCGGCAAAACCCGCTATCATTCGGCCCCGTCCGTCCCGAGATGCGCGAATGTGATCGAGGAGCTCGGATGCTGCTTTTTCGAGCTCCATCTCGAGCGCCCGCTTGCGATTTTCGAGATTCACGAGTCGGTCGTCGAGGTTCACTTCGAGGCCTCCCGATTGCGATTTCCAGGCCGAATCGGCTTCACGATTAGCACGTCCTCGGCTTGGTCGTATAAAATTTCACACTTTCGCGTACCGTCTTCATACCACTTCTGTGCAATAGCTTTCGGCACAACGATTTTGAAGCAATACATCGCACGGTTCAGCGACCGCACAAACCAGTTGTATACCTTTTTCGACGGCATTTTGATCACAAATAGTGGCCACGTAAAAACCAAGCCGAGACCAAATGTGTACCAAAACCGACATCCCGATCCGCACCGCATACCGATAGCCGGCGAGGTTGTGGCGGGGATGGTGGTGGGGGAGGCGCTAAATCTAAAATTTTTGAACATGCCGCTGAGGCTCTTAAAGAACTCAACGTTACGAGGGCAGTAGAGCCGTTGATAGAGGCTCTAATGGATGAGGACGTGTTGGTACGAAGAAGTGCTGCATGGGCGCTAGGTAAGCTTAATGACACCCGAGCAGTAGAGCCGCCCATAGAAGCCCTCGGAGGTGGACGCGATGATCCGAGAGAGGATAGCAGAGCGGTTCTCGGCCCTGGAAGAGGCTGAATGATCTCGGTCATATCTTATATGCCAGGCACTGGAGAGAATCGGCATATAAGACGGGATGGCCAGCTTCGTTTCAGGCGATCAACAGTTCTTTGCGTTGGTCAGTTAAAGGTCTAGGCGAGTCTTCCTCGTACTCGATTAGGTTCTTTATAAAACCGTGGCCTTGCACTATGACATCTGTAACGTCATTGGATGAGGATATTTGGGGACTGCAATGCTTCAGAGCAAAATACTCTGAGATTGCGTCATCGAGCTCCATGAGCTTCTTAATGATGAGGTTCTGCTTGTTCAGCTTGTACATTTTAGCCTGTCCAACTGATCTGGTGGCGGTCACGAGTTCCAGATCCTCAAGCTTTGGCCAGACCTTGAACAGTGTCGCGCGGCTGATGCCGGCGCCATCTGCGATATCGGCCTTTGAATAGTCAAAGATCTCGTTATCCATCAAAAAGTCCAATACTTTTAGCATCGGGCTTTTAATTCCGAGTTCTCTAACAAATAGAGACGTGTCCGTATGTTTTGCCTCCTTTCTTTTTTATAACCTTTCTTTTTTATAATATAGTAAATGCCTAATCTACTCCGCCCGATTCTGCCTGATTCTGCCATACGCCATATTATACGATAACGTATAAATAGATAACCGATAATGTCTAGTATATTAGACACGCGTATAATGATTGTTCATTAGGTGATTTATTGAAAAAACAGGATCCAATGATGCTAAAGGCGCAAATTCTAAAAAAGCTTCGTAGGCACGGATACTGGGGAGGACGCCACACTTCTTTTGATGAGCTCCCAAAGGGGACTCCAAAACATCTTCACGGAACCATAAAAGACATCGCCGAAGAGCTGATCAAAGAAGAATTATTGTTGAGCCACCCGACTGCATACGGGCTTCAAGTATCCTTAAACCCAAAAAGGAAGGCCGATATAGACGAAATTATTAAAGAGTGCTTGGGGGAAGAGCCTTGAATGGGGGACCAAAAAAAGCTTGAATAATCACCTCGTCTTAGAGGCTGTTGATCATTTGAGCTCACCAGCGCCGCTGAGCCTCTTCTTCGGCCGCTTCCACACAAGTGAGAAGCGGCCTCGATTCAGCCGCGGCGCGGTTCGCGAGATGGGGGGGTGTGGGTGCAGGATATGCAGGATGCCAATTTGTCACTGTACATTGAATGGTTCAACGATCTCACGTACTTGCTGTAGATTTTGTGTGTCGATTTCGATACCATGATTTTCACCAATATAGTGCGCACGTAAAATCCAAAAAAATGAGCATGTCTTAGTCTCGTCACATCATAGAATCTTAGAGCCATTCGCTCTCGTCCTGGCATTCCGAGACGCACATGCAAATCGAGATGCAGCGCCAGTCTCGCATCAGATTTTTATCTGCCTCGTATTATGAAAATGTTTTCCACCTCGTCAGTCGGGAGGATACGCACCAGAAATCCCGTATTCTCGTATTGTGTGGAACAACTCTCCCAGCAAAAAGGCAGATCAGCTCAGGGGCTCGAGTGATGAGACATCAGAAATTTCTTAATGATGTCACGAGACAAGAAACGCACGGGACATCATAAAAATTTTGAAAGAAGAGACGCCCCGCCGAAAGATTCGATGCAGGGTTCGTGCATTAACTGCCGCGGGGCGGTGTTCATTTTTTGGGCCAGTAAGATTTTTATTGATAAACATCGTATTACTGGCCTGATCACAACATGAACGAAGAAAGAATTTGTCCCGATGCTATATTAAGCTTTCCTGGAATAGTCGCTGACGAGCAGTCTATCGTCCTGACAGCTACACAGCTTCAGATGCTGATTCAGCAAGCGATTGCACCTCTTGTTGCTGAAATCGCTGATTTGAAACAGAGAATCGAAGAGCTCGAGGGAACACATACATCTGAGCGAGAAACACCGACTCATCCGATCCGGAATGCAGAGAACCCTGTTGAGCACGCCCCCCAGGACCTGGGGACTTCCAGGGTGGCGGAACCTTCAGATTCAGGACATGAGATCCCCTTACTGCCCCTGGTCACCCAGCATGACCTCGAGAGTGTGAAGTCTGAGCTCCTTCACAAGATCGATGAAATGTACATCGATCTCCAGCTCGATATTGCAGCTGACAGGAGGCGCATCACAGTGCTCGAGAGACCCAACTACGGCGAAAGATCACGAGAACGCG
>Ga0209409_1003051_pt1 | contig 11366 bp, 6 predicted proteins | sample AD_JPNMR1_MetaG_FD_184424 | JGI IMG/M metagenome (GOLD analysis project Ga0209409, IMG submission 184424) | Active sludge microbial communities of municipal wastewater-treating anaerobic digesters from Japan - AD_JPNMR1_MetaG (SPAdes) (version 2) | ecosystem: Engineered > Bioreactor > Anaerobic >...
ATGTTATGGTTGCAACTTCATTCTAACCGAGGGACACAAGAAATGGCTTCTTTTATTTCATGGGGAAACCAATTTTACACAATTATACGGACTCAACTCCGGCATAGGTAGAGTAATTTCTGCCGCCTATTCATTTGTTGAGGATCGAGACCGCAAGAATTCACTAAAATATCGATCCATTCATCAGTGGAAAATTCTTTACGGCGCTCTATAAACTCATCCAAGTTAATGACACTAACCTGAAATGGTGTAAAGCCTGTGACCTTAAAAGGTCTGATCTTCTTATTGTGAATCTCTGTCTCGTCATAGGTCAGATCGATTGTACCCCACATTCCGCCCGATAGCAGCATGGGATATTGACGGACTATACTCTCGGGAATGTTGACGAAATTCTCGTTGATGGCTGAAATCGTACCCCAATATCGATCCTCTGTTTCAACTAAGCGTGCTTCCAGGTTTGCGATGATTGAATGGTGACGATTTTCGCGAATATAGTGCCTGATTTTTTCGGCTTCCGCCCCGTAGACAAAACTCTCCTTTAACCTTCTTACAACCCTCTCCATATCTTCATAAAAGGTTTCTTCAGAGCAGTAATTGTCAATAAGATACTCTAAAACATAGCGAGGGAACTCATCAACACCTGTGTTAATTGTATAGGCCTTATTGACAACTTTTCCTTTGAAAACTTCTTTAAGCTTTTGATTCACCTTCAGCCCTCCAATCAAGAATAAACAAGAGCAAGCCCCAGTAGCACTCCGGTCACATAGGTTGGGTTGACATAGAGAAACCTGGTTTATTACCTCATACCTTTTGGCATCAAGCCTAGTATCTTTCCAAGATGTGCCGGTACACGGCGAATGATTTTTTCAGAATCCAAACGTAAAGAGAAGCGAATAGACCGGGTTTTTCTGACGATTCGCTGCCCCTCTCGGTAACTAACACTGATCGTTAACGTCCGCTCCATAGAGCCAATCCTGCGTTCTTCATTCGAAGCGTCGCTAGCATCCGGAACAAACCGGAAGACAATATCATCCCACGAAGCAGAAACATATTGTACAATTGAAGGAAGTGTCCGTGTTGACTCCCTGTTATGATAGACAGCTTGTACGTCTATGCGAAGTCCCCTATGCCTATAAGAGTCAATAAGCCGAATCGGCATCCTAAATTCAGCTTCTTCGCCTTCAATAAGTTCCGTAGGACCTGCGATCTGGCCAAGCTCCAACAAGCCATCATCCGGCATTTTTACACGCATGACAAGCATGGGAATAAGCATTTCTTGGATGGAAATCCCCCCGTGAGAAAATGCATCTGGATTGAAGTGGGCATGTGGTCGCGACAGAGCAAAACCTGTTTTCGGGAAAATGATCGATTTAAACCTCTTTTTCCGGGTTTGTTTTGTAACTCGATCGTACACTTCTTCTGTATTAGGCATCCTCAAGTCGGTAACCGAAAACTCAATAACATTTTCACGCACTTTTTGAGGCGCTCCCACATCGCAAAGATTCTGTTTAAGCCAAGCATTTAGATAGAAACAATCACCAGGCTCATTCAGCCAAGAAGATTCTAGCCAAAGACGCTCGCGACCGACAGCGCCAAAGCCATGGTCAGCCACCACAAACACCTTGGTATCGGGGGGCAGGTTACGAATAATAGCCATCACTTCAGTATCGATGATATCTTTAATATGCTGCTGATAGATGAAAGCCAACGGGCGGTCTGGAACGCGCCGTCCATCTGGTAGCGTTTTTAACCGAATTTTGTGAAGTTCTTTATCACAGAGTTCAAAGATGAAAAAATCGATATTATCTGCACGATATCGAACAATTTCACCCGTTCCTGCCCCATCAGGAGTTATAACTTCGACATCCCCAGTATATCCAAATTCCCGTTGCATGGCTTCTTTAAGCAGAACATCTTCACCGCGACGAGTATCAAAAGAATCGGGAAAGGTCCCGGCAAAAATAGCTTTTCTGCTGATATGAGTCTCTGAAGGTAAAAGGGACAAGGCAGGGTAATCTTCAATAAATTCCATCCGTTCCTCAAAAACGGGTCTAACCAGTTCTTCCCATATATCGTAGCGCATACCGTCAAATACAAAGACCACTGCCTTTTCCCTTTCGGGATCCCAATTGGGTTTCAGACAGCGCCGCAAAAACTGGCTGGTTAACCACACATTCGATGAGTCGGAATTAGCCCAGGATTTATATTGCTTGGCCACTAATTCCTGGTAACGAGTATTCAAAAGCAAAAGCGCTTCTTGTATTCTGTCATTCAATAAGCTAATGCGTTCCCGGATGCGATTCCGAGCAGCCAAAAACGCCGATGGTAGCTCGTTCTCCGGGCGGGGGAGAAAATCACCACTATGCGCCAGACGTTCCAGAGCAGACAGATAATACTCCAAACGGTTGACCCGATGATCATTCCATAAGATTCGGAACCACTCAAAAGTCAACTCGGTAGTCGGTTTCACTCTCACTATTTTAACAGCATCATCCAAGTTCTTTTGGATCTCAAGTATTGAACTAGTTAATTGATATGCCGTCTTTAAATTCTCCCAGGCTGATGATGGACGTTCCTCGATAAATCGGTCCTTTTTCCCGTCCTCTTCTGTAAAAAGAACCTTTTCAATTTTCTCGTGAGCACCAAGAGTCGGTGTAGGAGAAAGAAGATTATCAAGAGCGACCAAAAGCGCCAGGGAACGGATAAGGACCGAATAATACTCCCGTTCAATTACCTCTGCAAAGCGCCCACCAGAGATAAGCTTCAGTTGGTCGAGAAGAATAAAAGTAAGCGTCTCCTTTGATAACGATTTCTCGACCTCCAGCAGATCGCGGTTAGCTCTATCGCGATCAAGTGATACGAGTTTAGATGAAGCTTCGCTAATAAGCGACGGTTCCATTTCGCTGAAAGCCCTTAGTTCCGGATCTATGTTCGTAAGTAGTAATTTCCAGTGCTCAAAATGCTGCGACAATATCGTTGCTAGATAAAAGGCTCTTACAACCAATTCGGGAGGTGAGTCTGCGAACCAACAGAAGGGTGCCGGAGCACTACGAAGCTGTTCGCGTATGGAATGTGCTATCTCTGGAACAAGTGAATCAAGTTCTTCAAGAACCGGATACCCCATCAGGGCAATCCGCCAATAAGTTTCGGCTTCAGGCCGTTTGAAAGCGGCCTCTGGAACACCCAGTGCCGAGTAGGCAACAATGGTTTTGAAATCATGATCTGTAAACCTGGTCGAATGAACTACACGTAAACCCGCGTGAGCTTGGAGAACAGCTTCGATGGAACCTATTATCACCTTTGCAAAACGTGGATCATCCACTTCTTGAGGCCAGTTTGGGTCTCCAGTTTTTTCGATCAAAAATTGCCTGAGACTGATGACGATTCGTGCCGTCTTCTTCGTTCTTGCCAAAAGATCGGGGTAGAACGGAGGGGGGCCTTTGTCATGGAAGCATGAGTCCTTCTCCTGACAGGAGCACGATCTATAACAAGCAGTTTATTAGTGTCCTTTGCTGCGGTTGCTTTTTCATAAAGCTCTCTGAAGACAAGGTTTGTAGAGGCAATAATGACAGTAAAACCATTCTCATTGGCGAACCGATGCACAGCACCATCAGTTTCTGGAAGAAGTCGAAGTGGATCCTGAACAAGCAAAATCTGCTCGTCCTTCATTTCCTCCAATCTATCAATGAGCCAACTTGAAAGCACCAACCACCACTCCTATTCCAGCTGAATCATCGGAAGGGTATCGCTATCATCTTCTTCTTGAGTAAATTGGGATTCAAGGAAACGACCGAATTCCTCAGTCACGCTTCTTATCTGTTCCTTTTGGATAGTGGTTATCTTTGGCCGGAAATCGGTAATTTTAACCCGTTTCACAACAATACGTTTAAGATACTTATTTATAAGATCCACAATTCCCGGGTTCTCCTGAACAGTCTTGACCAGATATGTCCGGAGCTCATCGGCAGTTTTACATGCCAAAAATGCGGCAATGACAGGTTCATGCTTACCCTGTTCCAGACGTTGCCTGATCGCGGAATTCAGGAATACTTCCATCTTTTGCCGGAAAGTCTGATCTAATAACCAGCTGGCCTCCTGGACTGCTTTTTCAGCTATTCGCATATGGGTATATGCATTGTCAAACGATAATCCACACTCATGTAAGGGATTTGTACGTAGATATTCTCTAATAGAAGCCGGCGAAGGAGACGGGCACTTGAACAGCTTTTCTCCAAGTTGAATTATCTGTTCTCCCAGTTCATGTGCACTTGCGGGTTGCAATGCTGTGATACCATCAAGAATCTCGAGGGCCGTAAGTTCATCCCCTTCCACTATATCTGTAATTTTCTTGCGACAATCCTCGATCTTGTTCACTACAAACTCGTGCATCGGTAGATATAAAGAGGAATACTCTTGGATCATCGCGGCAATCGTGTCTTTTTCTCCAGGAACAGGCGGGAAGTGACCTACAAGTTCGGTTTTTAACTTGACCTCAGAATCAATGTAGTCTTTTAGAGAGTTAAGTTTGACCCGGACTGCTTCGATCGCCTTACAGACACCAATCAGTTCTTTCTGTTCTCCTAGTGTGATGGTGCAATACGAATGAGCTGTCCTGAGTTCAGTTTCAAATTCAAGGAACACCCGCATATCTCTGTAATTTTTTATTCGATGGGCAAGGTCATCTACTTCTGCAAGAGATGCCATATTCGTATCAAAAGCATTATATCCAAAGGCCTCTTTAAGTGCATGCAAAAGCAAAAGTATGTCGTCTCCACTTTCAATATCAATTGTAAAAAGCTTCACCATCTGGTCCAACTCTTTTTTATAGGGATTAGCTAACTTCAGTGTTTCAAAGAGACTTTGCGCCCGATTCGCTATCCGGGAAGAATCCTCTTTTTCCCGTATGAACAATCGCCGTAATTCCGCCCGGTATTTAGAAATCATGGCGTCATCCAGATTATCTGGAATTTCGATCCCGAGCAACTTCTCCGCATACGGTCTTAAAACCTCCCAATTCTTTGGTTCGCCAATTTTTTGTATTTCACTCAATGAATCCAGTATTTTCGCGGAAAACTCCACATCGGCTATGTTTGTATAATCAATCATAGAAATAGCCAGCCCGGCCTTTGGTCCTACGGTGACACGTATTCGCCCTTTCCGAACGAGACAAAGTAAATATATCTGTACCATGCGACGGGTTAACCCATAATCCTTCGGTCCTCCAATACCCATGAAATTTTTATAAATGGTATCCACCTTCATAGTTTGCCCATCATCGGTCAGTTTTTCATTGATAAAGTTCCACATATCATGCACATAAATGTTATCAGAAATATCTAATACCTTTTCAGCTCCTTTCTTCATGATTTTTAGGCCATAACCGAAGTTCTGTGCAGCACTTATATTCTGATTAGGCTTAGCTCCTTTTGGAATTTGTCCGGTCTTAACAATACCGTTAATGACTTTGACACCCTCTTCTTTCCGGAATTCATAAGGATGATCAAACTTAATGTCCCTCGATACATATGTGGCCGTGAGCACCCGATCTACCAATGGCGTAAGGATGGCTTTCAATTCACCGGCTACGTGAAACTCCATTCGGGTATTATTCAGCGCATCCATCCGGCCACGGGCATAGCTGTTATCAACAATTTTCATGATCCTGGCAAGGTCGAATTGAAGGGCATTAAAAACCCAGTTAATTACTGCCACCGCATCCTCTGTTTCTTTACCCTGCCAATCAAAGATCATTTTACGGTAAGCAGCGAAATCAATTAGCCGGTCGTGTTCTTCTTGGGTTAGTTCCGCTGGAGTCCATAGGATAATACGGGGATCTTTACGTTGCTCGATCAACTTCCAAATTGTGGAGTCAGTAACCGGTCGTATACCAATATAGACTGCAAAATCGTAATCTGTTTGATCACTTTCAATCGGTGGTAAAGGTTGATTTTCAGCGAGCATACGACTAAAGTCACGCATTCCTATGCGGCCAGTGATCTGCCGGCCCTGCCAGACCACACTTATTTCTTGATCCCCAAAATGAATTATTTCTTGCTTCTCCCAAGGCCCGCGAAATGGTGCAATGTCTCGGAAAAGAGATTGCACTCCATTTGATAGATTTATAGTCATTTGACGAGTGCGTACTGGCCATTCGTCTAACGCCAATAAATGCTCCCAGGCCTCCTTCTGCATTGCTTCATTACTCTCCGCCTCGTCTCGAGCCTTTCGAAACTCATCCCTCGGATCAACGCCGGTAAAGACGGGATCAAAACGGTATCTTGCCCGCATTTCCTCATCGAAGGTCTGGACAATCTGCCGCAATTCCTTCTTTAAATTTTCAGCAATTGTCTCATAATGCTGGATGTTTTCATCCGGAGTCGCATCGACATCCCGTTCAATCAGTACCGAGTTGGCAATCTCTTCTGGTGTAATCCCCTGCTGACGCGTGCGGGCAATATGGTAGAGAAAAAGAGTTTGAAGAACCTTAATGCTTTTATCACGATTTGCTTTTAGATAACCTTTAGTTAAACTATCAATCTGGCGCTTGCAAGCTTCGTAAGCCAGATAGTCAGTCTCACGTTTCGTCTTGATCGCCACCAGACCAGCGTGAACACCACTGGGGTCCTCTTCATACCGCACAGTCTCATCAAATAGTTCCCACAGACGAATGAGTTCCCTGCCTTTATTCTTTACTTGGTGTTTCAATGTCTGATGCATAAAATGAATTGCAGAGCGGGTTGTTGTCAACTCATATGTAATTGCTCGTAAAACCTCTAGTGCCGGCTTATGGAAAGGGAAGAAATGCCGGAATTCTGCTTCCCCAATACTGTTCGGCCAGGTAAATCCGCGTTTATAATGCAAATAATAATTGGTTATTGCCGCTGGGTCTTTAATCTCCCTGACTCGTGCCAGAACAATATCGTAATAATCCTTATCTTCTTCGAGCAGCTTTACTAGCTTCAGCCGGTCATCGGCAATAATATTTTTGACCCCCATCTTGCTTTCAATAGCTTGTTGAGCTGCACAGACTGTCCATACAGGTAGATTATGGATTTTTGCTAGACGGTTAGAGAGCACAACCAGGGTTTTCTCATCGTCGGTCCGTTGGTCCTCATCCCGGTTCTTCATAAACAGAGATACTTCATCTAATACTATTAAGACTCCACTATACCCCTCGGCTAAAATCGTTTCTACCATATGTTTGAGGATATCCTCGGTTTCGGCGGCGATTTGTGGCTGAACCTTCAAATATTCTGTATAAAAACGCCAAAGCTTATTACCGCAGCTCTTCTTGTAATCCGGCGTCATGTTCTGTTGGATGTCGCGAATGAAATCGTCAACCTCTTCGAATTCATCTTCATCAAAGAACCTCGGATCGCGGAGAAACTTGGCGAGGTCTTTACGGTATCGTTCCAGATCCTCATTGATAAACCGGTCAGCCAAAAGCTCTGCCGGGTATAAAGAGATATTTTTCCCCAACTCAATTTGGATCTGTTCTTTTGCCGCATCGAGGATGTACTCAACAAGCCGGCGTCCTTTGTCGGCTAAACCTACTGTACCACTACCAGCGCCTACCAACGTTTTGACGATAACAAAGATGCCCTTGGTTTCATTACTGCTTTTAGCCTCGATTCCTTCCTCCCAGAAACGATAGAGCGATTCGCGCTTTCCGCGGCCGGAGGCTTCTTCTTTCCTTTTAACAATGTCCCAAACCTCTTTCCGGCCAAGGGCCAATGCGGCAAGAAAACACAGAAGATGGGATTTGCCGGATCCGAACTCGGCCTGAATCCAGTACCCCTGCCCGATTGGATTGTCTTTTCTTTCCCGCTTCCAGGGCGCAGCCATATTCCGTAGAATGTCTACAAGAAATGGCCGGACCGGATCAATCTGAAACTCCTCTATAGTTTGCAGTTCCGGCCTACGAGCCCTACGACTCTCTTCCGAGTTTGAGTCTGCCCAAACATGCTTTTCTAGAGAATAAACGGAAATTATTCTATCGGGGACCGCACAAATTTCGTCCAAGCTTTTCCTATTCGTAAACAGGTTATCAACCATAACTATCCCTCGCTTTTTTCAAGCTCAATATTTGGGTTTGCTTGTTTTCCGTGCCAACATGCGCACGCAGACTTGATAATCTTCCTCAACGTTTACCTTGACTTCCTCAGGAAGATTGCCGGTGTTAAGCCCTCCCTTCTCAAACAAGAGCTTACCCTGCTCGTAAAGGCCAGCCCTCTTGCAGTGGCGAATCCACTCGGCAAGGGTAGCGTCATTCGGGCGTTCGCTATCAGGAATGGCAGCGCCTTGTTCGAGTTGGACAAGATAGCGTTTCACTCTCCGGCTTAAGCCTTTGACTCGGGCCTCCCGCTTAGCCTCTTCCTCTTCCTCGGAACAAGGAAGACGCCATGTCCCCTGTTCTGTCTTATAAAAATAGTCCGGTAGGATTTCAATCAATTGACGGCGCGGCTTATCTTTTACAGTATAAATATAGTGTTCGAAGAGATCACTATAGTGAACCCCTTCCATACCCGGATTCTCGCTCATGAATTTTTTGATAAATGCACCAATCTGCTGTGCAACCGCCTCTTCTCGGGCGCTTTCGGCCTCATCAAAAATATCCAATTCAGTTTCTTTAAGATACCATCTCGCTATTCCATGAGTACCAAAAAGATCAGGTTCCTTCTTCTCAAACAAATTCTTCATTACTGGAGTCTTTACTTCTTCAGCCACTGTTCTCAGAATACTATCAAAATCATGTACTTCCATCTGGCCACAGCGGACCATACGACTAACCACTTCGTCGTATATACGGTCTTTCGTGCTGCCTGGATTTGCTGCAAGATAATCCTGGATTATTTGGCGGACCTTTTCTGTAAAGGTTGTTTTGTTTTCATCTCCGGTGATAGCAATGGAAGGTATTAACTCGCCAGGTTTGGGTTTGCGGAAGTTGATAACAAGATCACGTTTGTTAACTTTATCGGCTACAAGCTGGTTATAAGATTTTTGTTCTGTATCAATATAAAGCGCAGCCTCAGTCTTTTCGACAATAAAGCCTACTTCGGCCATAATATCCTGAATCAAAGCCCATGTACCCTCCGAGGTGTCGTGATAGCAAAGGGAAATGCAGCGCCCGGGTTTGAGCACCCGGTAGCATTCAGCCATCGCCTGTCGCATCATATTTGCCCAGTCTTCTACGGTCTTGCCACGAATTTCGTTAACAATGATCTCTTCATCATGCCAATGGGTATCAAAACCAAGCCAGGCTTCCCAAATAAAGTTAAGTTCACCATATTGAACTTTATCTGCATAAGGTGGGTCAGTGAAAATGTAATCAATTGTATTTGATTTGATATTGGTCAAGTCGGTTGCCGAATCAGTAGAGATTAATACATCCGGAATAAAAGATCCTATCTCCTGCCAACCTTTAATAGCCACTTTTAATTTGCTTTCGAATGATGAACTAACTTTTACCTCTTTTGATATTTGAGGCAGATAATAGGTTCCAGCTATCGTGGCGGTGTTGCTTTCACGTATCATCTTTGAAACACCAAGAAGGCATGCGCTAAATACAAAGAGAAGTTGTTCCTGAATCTCATGTTCAAATCGCCTTATCGCAGCACTTATCGTAGCAAGTGCCCATAGGTTACGCTTAGTAAAGAGTTCGTCAACTGTACGAAAATTGCTTGTCCCCGCTCGCCACTTCACACCCCAGCATTCTTGTTCTTCCGGCGCATGCATCATCCGATCCTTAGGATACCAATGGGGTATCTCTTTAGTCTCAATCTCCCGAATCTTTCCGAGATCATAAGTTTGGAAATATTCTCGCTTTTTTTCTTCCGGGTCATTATGCCGCCGCTTACCATGGGGAGGCTTACAACCGTTCTCGCACCGGTAACTTACCAGTACCGGAACTGCGCCGAACTTCTCCGCCCGTGTGTTGATCTCCTCCATCTTACCCTTCTTGTAGCAATGGGGGCAGGCGTTGATTTTTTTGGGCTTACCTTGTGCAGTAATACCCTGAGTTTCAATGCAATCGAACAACGGTACCTTCTCAAGACACCGCGGGCACTGGAAAACTTGTGAATACACTGTATAAGTCGTGGTTGCCTTACCACCACAACGGTCGCATTTGGTCTCGTAAAGCCAGTCAATCTCCGGTTTGACCTTGCGCTTAAGTTCCTCAAAAGCTTTTTGGAGTTCATCAATGTCCACCGGCGTACAATAGTTCTTAGTTATAAAAGTTGCAGCAGGGGAACGGTCAATAGCAATAGCCTTGCGTCCTTCCATCAACGCAGCAAGCGCTGTCCCACCTGAGCCGCAGAAAGGATCGAGAACCATATCACCTGGCTTTGTATAGTGACTAATATACTGACGGATAGCATCGTGGGGTTTCTTCGACCAGTATGTATGCATATTGTAGATTGCAGTTGCTTTAGTAGTCTCAATCGGCTTGTCAAAGGCTGGCACATCATAATCGTCCGTTTCCGGATTATATGGTCTTTGTTTAAGATGTTGCTCCACAAAAGCCCGCAGGTTCGGATTGGGTTGATCTCCGGAATAGTACCCATCCGGCATTTTTGGAATACCCTTTTTGAAAAGCTTTCCTGACTGCGGTTCACGTTTCCTAACCATTTTTATTCAGTAACCTCCCATAGATGGTTTTCGGCAATCAGGTTCGTGGGCAACGTATAGTTGCCCTCCTCCATTTCATGGAACATAATGATCCTCCCATGGGACCGCCGGCCGGGTAAAAGCAACAATACCCGGTCCTCGTCCGCCGCCAGGGTTCTTAATAGATTCAGTTCGATATGATAAGCAAAGAGCATCTCTAAATTGGACAAGACAAGGATACCCTTACCGGTTAGATTCGCCCGGAAAAACCGCTCAAAAGCCTTAGCCACATGGGCAGCAGTGGGTTCGGGACGCCTGGCTTCATTTTCCGCAAGGCGTCTAAACTCTTCATCAGGAATGGCGCTGAGGATTCCCCGATTTACATTAGCGGGTTTGGGAAAAGGAACACCGTCAGCAGTCTTTGCCTGGTGCAGCTTTTTTGCAAAACTATCAAGTTGGCTGTACGTACCCAAAACCCCATATAGATGTCGCCCACCAGGAATCGTGAGTTTTTGACGAAGGGCTTCAATGATCTCGGTTGATCTCATGGTTCTTCACTCCCGAGATGATACGTTCGACTACTTCGGCAAGTTTATATTTGGTCGTGAACTGACGGATGTTGTCGATTTCCGAGACTTTACTGATCAGCCCGCGGTTACGTAACTCATAAAGGGCATTAAGCAGCCTTTCCGGATTCCAGAGCATGGCCTGAATTAAGCGGTTCTCTTCAAGCTCTTTAATGTCGTACATGCCAGGTT
>Ga0209409_1003058_pt1 | contig 11352 bp, 7 predicted proteins | sample AD_JPNMR1_MetaG_FD_184424 | JGI IMG/M metagenome (GOLD analysis project Ga0209409, IMG submission 184424) | Active sludge microbial communities of municipal wastewater-treating anaerobic digesters from Japan - AD_JPNMR1_MetaG (SPAdes) (version 2) | ecosystem: Engineered > Bioreactor > Anaerobic >...
ATTTTCAAATAATGCTTTTATTTCTTTAATTTCTGATAAATCATTGTTGAAATCAAAATAAAAACTACTTAATACTAAATACTTACTTTTTCTCATAATTTATTTATTTTTTACAACGGATACCATTGCCATTTGTTATTTTCTAATTTATAATCACCTGATTATTTTTTATTTTTATATTATATAAAAAATTATTTTTTTTAATATTTTTAAATTTCAAAAAATATAATTATAAAAATTATAAAAAAATATATAATATAAAAAAAATGATCAGTATAGAACAGAATAATGGTATATTAAAAATATCATATGTAAACAAAGAAGGAACTGTTAGTATAAAAAATATTCAAATTCCTAGAAATGAATATTTTAAATGGGTATTGTGTAATGATAATGAACGCGGTAATAATAAATATAAAACATGGGACGGAAAAAATATTAAAAAAGTTCCAACAAAATATTTAGATAAATATCGTGTGATTGAATTACTATCATCTATGGATGATAATGATATTGAAGAAATATATGAGTATAATGAACCCAACATTTGGTATTGTGATATAGAAGTTGAGATTATAGATGGATTTCCAGATCCAGCAGTAGCAAACGGACAAATATTATCCATATCATTATTTGATTCAAAAACAAAAATTTTATATATTTTTGGACTTAAACCATTAAAGCAATTTGAAATAGATAAAATAAATAAATTAATAAATGAATATATTTCTAAATATAATTTATCTATACAAACAGAATATCTTTATTTTGATGATGAGATAAATATGATAACTACTTTTTTAGGGTCTTATGTTAGAAATATTCCATTTTTAACTGGATGGTATTTTACAGATTTTGATTGGAAATACATAATAAATAGATGCAAAAAATTAAATATAGATTATAGAATATCATCAATATCTAATAAAACTGTTACAATTAATAATTTTCCAATGCATAAAATTGTTGTAGACTATATGCAATTGTATATAAAATATGATAAAACAATTGACCTAAAAGAAAATTATAAATTAGAGACAGCTGCAAAGCAATGCATAGGATCTGGAAAGGTAAAATATGCTGGAAGTCTAAAAAATTTATGTAATGATGATCCAGTATATTTTATGTTTTATAATTCAATTGATTCTATATTAATATATCTAATAAATGAAAAAATCCATGTTATAGATATATATTTGCTGATAAATCATTTAGCAAAAGTTGAAATATATGATGTTTTTTATATCACTAAAATCACTGAATGTATAATGGTTAGAGAATTTTATAAAAAAAATAAAATAGTAATATATGATGAAAAAAAATCATTTGAAAAAAAATCATATGAAGGAGCATATGTAATAAAGCCGCAAAAAGGATTATATAAAAATGTAGCTATATTTGATTTTTCATCATTATATCCAACGACGATTCGTCAGTTTAACATATCACCAGATACATATATAGGTAAAGATGTAGAAATGAAGCCTGGATATATTAAATGTGTAAATGGTACTGTTTTTGACAATGAACATGATTCGATATTGAGAACAGTATTTACAAATTTTTTTAATGAAAGATCATTGTCAAAAAAAATTGCCTTAGAAATTTATCAAGAAATATCATATTTAAAAAATAATGATATTTCAAATAAAAATTTTAAATATGCTAATTTAAATAATGATATTTCAAATGAAATAGAACGATTAAATACATTATATAAATCATATAAGAACAAAGAACAAAGTATAAAATTACTTATTAATTCTATGTATGGAATCTTTGGAGCCAATTTCTTTTATTTTTATAATATAGACTTGGCAGAATCTATCACATTACAAGGACAAAGTACTATGAAATTTTGCAAAAATGCTATAAATTCATATTTTTTAAAATATTGGCCAAATGATAAAAAAACTCATAAAAAAATGGGAATATCAAAGGTTGAACCAATAAATAATGAAGTTGTGATTTATGGAGATACAGATTCAAACTTTATATGCTTTGATGAGATAATATCAAAAACAGACTGGGATAAAGATCCAACGGACTTTATATTAAAATTTTATGATGTATTTTTATCTGATTTTTACAAAAAAGTATTAAATGCATATGCACAAAAAACAAAAACAAAAAATTTTCAAAAATTTGAAATAGAAAAAATATTAGATAAAATTATATTTTTTGGTAAAAAATCCTATTTCTCGCATGTTTCATGGGAAGAACCTAATATTAAATATGATAAAAATAAAAAAATTTATTTTAGAGGAACCGAACTAGCAAAATCAACATATTCAGATTATATTAGAAATATATTATATAATATGGTTAACTATATAATAAATAATGTTGATAATTTTAATATATATGAATTTAATAACATTGTATTAAAATATAAAAAAGAATTTAGATTAAATAGCATAGAAAATATTTCATTAGCAATGACATTATCATCATATGATGCATATGTTATAGAAGATAAATATGATATAAAAATAGAAAAAAAATGTCCCATTCATGTTCGTGCTGCCGCCATTTATAATCATATGCTATATAATTCTAAATATAAGGATAAATACGAATTTATCAAAAAAAATGATAAGGTAAAATATTATTATGTCAAGAAAAATCAAAATGTTGATGTGTTTGCGTTTTTACCAGGAAGCTTTCCCATAGAATTTGCTCCAGAAATTGATTATAATATGCAATTTGATAAACTTATCTTAACACCATTAGAACGATTTGTATCTGTAATAAACAAAAAAGATTTATCTATCAAAAATATAGATATAGATATCACAAATAATTTATTCTAATAAATATTTATTTTTCTATTTTTAATTTATTATAAATAGCTTCTATAAAATTTTCTAATCCATCTACATATCCAGATATATGTTCCAGTTCTTCTTTAATTTGATTTAGTACTATTAATGTAGATACAGTTTGTTCATTATTTCCTTTTGCTGTTTTTGTTCCAATAGTTTTTGTTCCAGTAGGAGGAGACATTATAGTAATACTTTCATTAGGTTTTTCTTTTGATACAGAATCAGATATATCTTTAATAGCCTTTACAAGTTCTTCAAAAGAAGTTTCAAGAGTATCTGTAATCCTTGATGCTAATGCTTCTGGCGCCTTTGAAATTATAGCCATTGAATTCATCATAGAATTTGTCAATTTTAATTTTTCAACATCAAAATTATTAACATTTGTTTTTAATACTCCCATAGAAGATGCAAATTTAGAAAATCCATATGCTTGTTGATTTTTTGAAAGCGTTGATATTGATTTTTCGAATAATGTAAATGATGGAATAGATGTTGAAAATATCTGAAATCCTTTATTTAAATCTATAAAAGAACCTCCTAATTTAGTTAATGAATCCGAAAATTTATCTAATCCATTTCCCATTTTTGACATTTTTTCTAATTCATTAGTAAATAATGAAAATGACGACATATTATCCTTTGCCTTTGAAAGAATATTAGTATCTAAATCAGTAAATATTGTTGGAATAAATGATATAATTTCTTTCATATGAGAATTCATATCTTCAATATTTATTGGGGTATACCCAACAATTGTACCTTGATTATTATAAATGGGTATCCCTTTTTCTATATCCATAAATGAAACAATGCCAGATATAATATTATTGAATACATTCGAAACATCACTAAATGAATCTACGGCATTTTTTATTTTTCGTTTGTTACCTTTAATTTTTTCTCCGGCATCTACAAGAATTCCAGTTAATACAAATAGAAGTCCATCATTTTTACCTTCTGATCCTATTAAAATATTTTTTATATTTGGAACTACCTCAGATAAATCTTTATTTATATATGTTAATCCTCCTTTGCCATCTGCAACTTGAATAGGGAAATCATTAAAATTTGCAAATGCGGCAATGCCTCCTGCAATACTTGATAATGTATCTCCTATACCTGTTATAGATTTTATTCCTTTCTTAATATCTTCTGCCTTGTTTCTTGATGTTCCTGAAATATCATCTACAACAGTTTTTCCTATATCTCCAAATATATCTGATAATACAAATAGAAGTCCATCATTATTACCTTCTGATCCTATTAAAATATTTTTTATATTTGGAACTACATCAGATAAATCTTTATTTATATATGTTAATCCTCCTTTGCCATCTGCAATTTGAATAGGGAAATTATTAAAATTTGCAAATGCGGCAATGCCTCCTGCTATATTAGATAATGTATCTCCTAAATCACGTACACTTTTAATACCTTTTTTTACATTTTTATTTTCTCTTTGTTTTTCACCAATTGATGAAAACACATCTGATAATACTGTGAGTAAAGATGGAACCGTTGATTTTATTTTATCTATAGATTCATATAAATTAACAGTAGAATATATTAATTTATGCGGGTCCTTTGGATCGGGAATTTTTACAGGAAATTGTTCAAATTTTGCAAAAGAAATAATGCCGCCAGCTATTTCAGATAATACAGATGACATTTTTTCTGTTATTCTTATTCCCTTTCTATATCCACTACGATCTTGCTTTGCAATATTTACAAATCCAGATAATATAACAGAAAATACACCATTATCTTGAAATAATGTTTTTATATTATTATTTATACCTGATATATCATCAAGATGTTTTCCAAAAAAACGTAATGATTTTGCAATATCTAAAACTGCATTACTTATCATACCTATAATAATAGATCCCTTCATAAGTTTAATAATATTACCGCCCGAACCAATTCCAGATATTGTTTTATATAAATAGTCTATAATACTTAATCCTTTTATTTCATATGATTTGGTGGTTGTATTTTTTTCTAGCATTCCATTATTTGATAAAAACAACAATGTCTTTGAAAATGACATTAGTCCTGCAGATAATAATAATAAAGTTCCAGATATCATAGTCCCACTAGCAAGTCCTAATACTAATAAAGGCAAAAGAATTCCTAATTTTGCAATAGACCATCCCAAGCTAAATATAAAATTACCTATTTGTGCAGATGCTTCATTTAAATCTTTATATATTAGCATTAATTTTTTCATTCCAATAGATAATAAAATAATACTTAATGAAAATATAATTAATGGAACTGACATTGCTAGCATAGATGCCCCGCCGGCTATGATTAATGGAGATACTACTCCTAATAGCATAAATGATTTACCAATCCCCCATATCAAATCTGATGTAGATTTAGTAAAGTCAGATACCGTTTCAAAATTATATAATATTTTTTTTATAGAATTATTAAATAATAATAAAGATATAGAAAATGCTGCTATAGATGCCCCTATTAATAATAATGACATTGATCCCGAATTTAAAAATTTTGATAATAATGCTAATGTTACAAATGAAAGAGCTGTACCAACAATAATTCCTCCAATTATTGCTGTCATCATCATTGGGTCTTCTTTTTTGAACAATGCCATTGTAATTTTTAAAACAAGAGACATTGCTAATATTCCTAATGAAAATAATAATAATGAAGATCCAATTTTTTTCATATATGAAACCCCACTATCTATGCTTTTAAGCAATCCTATTGTAGCATATATAAATGACAATCCATATATTATTCCTGTCATAATACCAATCGTCTCGGCAACATCTGATTTCTTAAATATTAATGATAATAATTTTATTGATAGTCCTAACGTTACTATTCCAATGCCAATAAATATTAATGATTTACCAATGTTTCGAAGAGAATCTTCACCCTTAGATATCATTTTAGATAATGCTCCTAATCCAACAAAAATTCCTCCAATAAGAGTTATTAATCCTATGCTAACCATTAGATTTTCAATACCAAATTGTTTTATTGCTAGCGATACTAATATCATAGATAATGTAAAACCAACAATGCCCATTATAATACTTTTATCTAAAACATTTTCTCCTTTTTTAACAATTTTTTCCATTTGTCCAACAGTTATAAAAAGAGTAACATATAATCCTATTAGTCCAAGACCTGCTAATAATACAACTGGGCCTATCAACAAATATGCTAATGATAATATAGCTAATGCTGATGAAAATAATATTAAAGATTTTCCAATATCTATAAGAGAATCTGTTCCAGATTTTATTTGTTTCATCCATTTACCCATTATTGAAAATAATCCAACAATAGTTGTTAAAAATAATAATGTTGTTGCTACGACAACTGGCCCAGCTATTGCAATATATAATGTCATAACAGAAAGTCCTACAGAAACGGCAATTAATGCTTTTCCAATGTCGTGCATAGCATCTGCACCCTTTTTAATATCCTTTGATTTTTTACCTAAATCTGAAAATATATTTAGTAGTGATTTTATTGTCAAAACACCCAGAAATATTAATGGAGAAGCTAATCCTAATGGTATTAATAAAAATAATGATTTTGTCATTTGAGATATTCCAATTCCTAATGCTTGAATGCTTTCTCCCATTTTTTTTATTTTAGTTATATCAGACGTTTTGATAGATGAAAACGGGTCGATCAATCCAGTTATAATTTTTTTAAAAATATTGTTATTAGTTTCAAATAATATTTTTTGTATTAATGCTAATTGAAATATATTTTTAGGATTAAAAATTTTTAATATATCTGCTGTTGTTCTTGTTATATCTGATACAAAATTTGTATATTTTAATGTTGATGATATTTTTACAGTAGAAGCAATATCCATTAATGATTTTGTGAGAGTTAAAAACAAATTTACCTTTGTCTTTGTAAATGCCTTTGATGATATTGCAGAAACCAAACTAGCAGATGATAAAAATATTGAATCTGTTGATATTTTTTGCGACGGCGTCGATTTAGATTTTTTAGTAGATTTACCTTCTGAAACTTTATCTTTTTTTAAATCTGATAAAATATTTTTTATGTCTGTTGATATAGATATTAATTGAGATAATTGTTTTGAACTAGAAATATCCATTCTTTTTTTAATATATATATAATTACAAAAAATTCGTATGCAAATAAAAATTAATTATATTTTTTAAAAATTTTCGTTTTTAATATAATATAATTACAAAAAATTCGTATGCAAATGAAAATTAATTATATTTTTTAAAAATATTCTTTTTAAATATAATATAAAAAATTGAATATGATACAAAAAGAAGATCTATCTATAATATTTTTTATAAATATTATTGTTAATGAAGAATATAAGACATTTAATGAATTGAAAAATCATGATATAGAAAAAGCAATATATTGGGAAAAAATATATCAAGATATAAAATCAAAATCTATAATTTTATATAATGATAACTCATTTACAATAGACGCATCATATAATAAATATGCTAAATTTTATCCTGAATTTGGTAAAATAATATCTGTAACATTTGCATATATGAGAAATAATTTAATTAATAACAATATGATTTGGGATGTACAATTTAAAACATTAGTAGATAATACAAATTCTGAATATGATAATATAATTATTCCATCAGCAAAATCTTTAACAGTTTTTAATGATAGTTCTAAAAAGATTAAATTATGTGGATATAAATTAACGCATTTTATATTTAAATATTTTGTAAAAAAATATATTATGTATGATGTTGAAATACCAAAATTATTAAGATTTTGGGAACAAAAACCGTGGGAAAACCAAAATATTGATTTATATAATTTATTAAATGTATATACATATAATAATACGATATCATATGAATTAGCATTAAAATCTATGAATATTAATATAATAAATATAGATTGGGATAATATTAATATATATTATAATGAACATAATTTTGATAAAATTAAAATGTATAATGAAGAATTTGTAAAATCTGAAATTAAATTATGTCACAAAATCTCAAAATCTGAAATACCATTGAACATATAAATAATTATGGATAATAACACTCTTATTGATAAGATATCATATCATTTTATAGATTTAAGACCCGAATACGAAAAATATATTGTGCCTGGTTTTTTTACAACACCAGAAATAGAAATTGCGTTTAAGATAAGAAAAAAATTTAGAGAAAAATATAGAACCCCGCCCACATTAAATCAAATGAAAATTATTGTTCAGGGTAAACAAAATATTGGATTAGATGCTGATATGCTAAATGCTATCTATGATATAAATATAGATGAATATGATTTAGAATGGGTAAAAAGTACTGTTGAATCTCGTATAAAATATGTATATCTTAACAAATCTGTTTCCGATATGATATCATACTTAAAAACTATTGAAATAACTAATGAAAACATAGATGATGTACAAGAAAAAACATTATCCTATATAAGCAAAGGTACATCATTAGTATTTGATTCTAACTTTAATGGATCATCATTATTTGACCCTAAATCTCATATTGTTACACATCAAAAAAAATTACCGTCTGGATATAATTATATAGATAATGTGCTAGGCGGCGGATATTCTAGGCAAAATTTAATAGCATTTGCTGGCATACCCAAGGTTGGAAAATGCGTGCATGGATCATCGATAATTGCTATAAAATATAAAAATAATATATCCGCAATATCATTCTATGATTTACTATTTAAAATAATGATTGAATATGTAAATAATAATAAAAATATTGAATTTTTAAAATGCGACAATGGTATATATATGGACATATATAATGATGAAATATATATTTATACAGATAATGGATTTAAACAAATAAAAAAACTCATTATAACATATCCCGAAACAACATACAAAATTGAAACCACCAAAAACCCATTATATTGTGCAGATAATCATATATTATATAAAATAGAAAAATCAACAACAGATGATTCATTATTTAATTCATTTGAACCAAAAGAAACATACGCAAAAGATTTAAATATAGGAGATTACATATGCGGTATCGATGGATCATTGAAAATTATAAATATTGAGCAACTAAAAGAAAAAAATATTTTATTTGATGTTGAAATAGATAGCGATGAGCATAGATATTTTGCAAATAATATATTATCTCACAATTCTTTATTCTTATGCAATATGGCAGTAGAAGGTATAAAATTATCATATAACATTGCATATATAACACTCGAACTATCAGAAAATAGAGTGATAAGAAGAATAACATCAAATCTATTAAATCTTAAGGTAAAAGAATATGATGCATTATGCCAAGATGAAAAAGAAATAAAAAAATCATTAGAAAATTTTTATAATCAATCTATAAAAACACCAGGAAATCTTATTGTAAAAGAATTCCCTACATCATGCGCAACAGCATTTGATATAGAAAATTGGCTAAAAGAAATAGAATTATATGAAAAAATTAAATTTGATATTATAATAATAGATTACATTGGCATAATGAAAGACGCAAAATCTTCAAATAGCTATGATATGTATAATAAATTAAAAAATATATCAGAAGATATTCGAGGTATGGCAATGAGAAATAACTGGTGCATAATAACAGCTTCTCAATTAAATAGACAAGCATACAATCAAAATGATGTTGTAATAGAACATATCGCAGAATCATCAGGACTTATACATACAGTAGACTGTCTATTCGGAATTATTCAAGACCCTATGCTATATTTAAATAATGAATATTATCTAAAAACATTAGTAAATAGAGATGAAGGATATAAAAATTCTAAAAAGAAATTTAAAATTGATTATGATTATTTAAAAATTACAGAAGATTTAAATGATGACATTATATATAGCTCTTTCTAAAATTTATGTGGTTTACAACAGACACAAAAAGAAAGCTCCGTTCTTTAGGCAGGAGATGAATTTTTGTAAATATAATAAAAGAAAAAAAATCAGATTAGTCATATTTGGCACAATTTTTGATATACTATACTAACAAATATAATAAAATAATTATATGGAAATAGCAAATAAAGAAAAGGAATATCACAAAGATAGTCATTTGGTTTATAGTTGTCAATATCATATTATATTTTGTCCGAAATATAGAAGAAAAGTTCTGGTTCCTCCAATAGATAACAGATTAAAAGAATTGATTTTAGAAAAACAAAACGAATATGGATATTATGTTTTAGACATGGAAGTAATGCCAGACCATGTTCATTTGCTTATAGACGCTGACCCAAAGATAGGTGTTTTCAGAATAGTTAACAAAATAAAAGGATATACATCTAATGTATTAAGAAAAGAATATCCGCAATTAAGAAAAAGATTGCCCACTCTTTGGACACATTCAAAATTCATATCTTCTGTCGGGGCTGTAACTATTGAAATTGTTAAACAATATATTGAAAATCAAAAAAATGTATGATATTGACATTTAAAATAAAACATAATAGAGATTTTTCAAATGAGTTGTTAAAAGCAAAACAAATTGCAGAATTTATTGTTAAGAACAAAGAGAACTGGAATAAACCACCAACTTCAAAAGATGTTAAACATTTTGGCCTTAAATCTATAATATCAAATCAAATAATAAGAAAGTATTTTAGAAACAAAAAGATAAAAAGTGTAAAAAGTGTAAAATTGACAATTCCAAAACAGGGTATAAAACTGGATAAAGAAAATAAAGAAATCTATATTCCATCCCTTGATTTCAGATTTAATTATCATTATCCTAAAGAATTTGAAAAAATCAATCAAATTGAAATAAATAATGAGTTTGTTTACGTTTCTGTTTCTGTAAAAGAAAAAGGAACAATTAAAACAAATAATTTCATAGGTATTGATTTAAATACAACTGGACATATAGCGGTAATGTCAAATCCTGAAACAGGAAAGGTTTGGAAACTTGGGAAAAAAGCTAAACATATACATCAAAAATACAAAGATATAAGAAGAAAACTTCAAAAGAAAAAACAATATAAAAAACTCAAAAAGATAAAAAATAAAGAAAAAAGAATAATTAACGATTTGAACCATAAGATTTCAAAAAAGATTGTAGATATAGCCATTGAAAACAATTCTGGAATAAAACTGGAAAATCTGAAAGGGATTAGAAAAAATAAAAAGCATAGACAAGAATTTAATTATTATTTGAATTCTTGGTCTTTTTATCAACTACAAAAATATATAGAATACAAATCAAATCTGAATGGAGTTCCCATAACCTATGTAGAGCCGAAAAACACATCTAAGGAGTGTTCTCGGTGTGGAAGCATAGGAATTAGGGAAACTAAAACTTTCAAATGTCCAAAATGTGGACATGTTGACCATGCTGACGTCAATGCTTCGTTCAATATAGCATTGCGTCTTCCTTTAATGGAAAACATAGGTCAATTGCATGTAGACAGGGATACATGTAACGGGAGCACTGATACCCCCAAAGAGGCGACTCTGAGAACGACAGAGACCTTAGAACCCCCTATGCTTTAGCATGGGGAGTATGTCAGAAAT
>Ga0209409_1003060_pt1 | contig 11348 bp, 7 predicted proteins | sample AD_JPNMR1_MetaG_FD_184424 | JGI IMG/M metagenome (GOLD analysis project Ga0209409, IMG submission 184424) | Active sludge microbial communities of municipal wastewater-treating anaerobic digesters from Japan - AD_JPNMR1_MetaG (SPAdes) (version 2) | ecosystem: Engineered > Bioreactor > Anaerobic >...
ATAAGTTGTGCCAATGGATACACTGGGTATTGCACCACACCTGAAGAGTATTCCATGCAGCGTTACGAAGGCGGACACACCCTGTATGGACCAAATACTCAGCCTTTTCTTGCCTTGCAGTATGCTCAGTTAACAACAACTATCGCCAAAACATTGGGCGATAGTAACTGGTCAAAAACCTACAGTATGAAAAGTGCCTCATTCTTAAAAAAATATCCACGCCCTGCCAATCCTGTACGTAAAGCAGTAAAACAACCTGTTTATGTTGTAAATCCAGGGATAGATGAACCCTACGTTTCTTTTTTGTGGGAAGATGTGCCTCCTGATCAATTAGAATTCAACAAACCAATTGTTGCTATTGAATATAGTTTGCAGAATGATTTTAAGCCATTCACTCAAAATGAAATTATAGTGGATGATACTGGCTATGACATAGCAGTGATATTTACAGGCACAATAACAAAAGAAGGGATGGCAATCTATGAAGCACGCTGGTATAATCCTCCACTTAATTCAAATTACCACTTTAGATTTGTAATTCTGCCACGAGAACATCTAAATATACTACATTCAGAACAATTTTCCTGGTAGTATATAAAAGCCTTATTTTCAATATGACTATGCTTATCCAGTTATTTGATTATTGTAATCCGCTTACTGGTCATATGCTGGGGCTTTCATATCATTAATTTTCCTTAATACACAACCATTACAATATCTGCTCTTTTTTATCTTTAAATGGGCACTTAAAGTAATGAGTAGTTGCAACAATATTTTCCATCAATTTATTTACAAAGCTTACCTAACTTTTTTTAAATCTAATCTTCTTTTTCATTTCATTCATGAATGGCACCTTATGCAAAAATATTATTATGGCTGTACGACCACCTTTATAGCCTCAATTGATTTTTGAGCAAGATTGTTGAAAACTACTGGCACATCTTCAAGCGATACACTATGAGTAACAAGTGCTTCTAAAGCTAATTTTTTCTCAGCCATATTTTCAATAACATCATCAAACTCATCAATACTATATCCCATTGAACCTAACACTGTAATTTCTTTTGCAATTAAAGAGAGTGTTGGAACCGGCTGACCATAAAAGTTTATACCAGCCATAACCATCCGTCCTCTGGGTTTAAGAGCTGCTAGTGCTGTATAAAGTCCAGTATCCGTTGCTGATGTTTCAATAGCAACCGTAAATCCTCCCTGTGAAATGGTTTTCAATTTTTTCCGTATATCAGTATCATAACAATCAATAACACCATCAACTGTAATATGGGATGCTATAAATGACATTCTAAAGCTATCTACCTCAACAATCACAACACATGATGCATCAAACAGTTTAGCCCATATTGCACATAAAATACCAATGGGTCCACCACCAATAATACAAACAGTATCAGAAGATGTTACACCTGCTAGATTAACTGCATGGAGAGCAACTGCTGCCGGTTCAATGAAAGCACCTTCTTTATTACTTACAGCATCAGGTAACTTACGTACCATATCTGGTCTAACACGTACATATTCAGCATATGCACCATGAACACTATTGCCAATGATGTTTCTTTTATTAGCCATTATACAAATGTTATGGGCGCCAATCTGGCATGCATAACATTCTCCGCAAGGATCAACAGGTAATGCAGTAACCCTATCACCAGCATGCAAATCACTTCTACTGCCAGGTAAATATACAGTTCCACAAAATTCATGTCCCAGGATAATGTTTCTTTTACCATTCATACCCATACCAATTTCCCAATAATGAATATCCGAGCCACAAATACCACATGTATCAACCTTAATAATCACACTATGACCATCATCATGAGGCATGTCATAATCTCCATACTCCATCTTTTGAGGACCGGTTAACATTACTGCTCTCATTGTATCATTCCTGTATTATTTCATTTTTTCAATCCTGCATAACAAAGCTTTTATAGGAACAGAAGCACTTGCAGGACATAAAGGGTTATCATTGGTGATCATATTAATATTTATCCTTTTCCACCCATCATCCACACCATACCAAAATCCATGAGGTGCATGTACTACTCGTGGATCAATACCTTCAAAATATTTTGCTTTAATCTCAATTTTACCTCGAGGCGTTTTTATATATACCCATTCTCCATCAGCAATGTTTAGCTTTTGTGCTGTTTCTGGATGTATCTGCAATTCAGGATCAGGATGTTTTTTACGTAATGAAGGGATATTCCGGTGTGATGAATGATAGTATTCTATAATTCGGCCACCTGTAGTAAGAATTAAAGGATAGTCTTTATATAAATCTGGCGAAGCAACTGGCCCTTCATCAGGTTCACGAAAAACTGGCAGTGGTGAAAGATTAAACATTGTCAGGTATTCTGCAAATATTTCAACTTTTCCTGAAGGTGTTTTAAATGTTCCTTTTTTTTCATATCTCTTATATTCAATTGGTGTTGAATAAACCCCTATTTTTTTAAATTCCTCAAATGTCATTTGTATTGGTTCAAGCCTATAGTTCAGCATTTCTTCTACTGATTTCCAGTAGCCCTGCAGATTCATTTTTTCTGCAAGATCAATTAAAATCTGCTTTTCATCACGGCATTCTGGAATTGGCTCAACGGCTTTCTTTTGACAGAATACATGATTTTTCATCAAGAGATCTTCTATATCGTCTCGTTCGCTCCAGTGAGCCGGTGGTAAAATGATATCAGCCAGTTCAGTAGTTGGCGTATGGAAATAATCCACTGCAAACAGAAAATCAAGCTTCATCAATGCTTCCCTAACAAATGCCGAATTAGGATATGCACATACACTGTTATTGGCAAATAGACCAATTGCTTTCACATGATATGGCTTACCTTCTATAATTGCTGGCCATACAACCTGAGGAGGGCAAGGGATTTGCATAAGCAATGGGTATTTATCAACTCCAAGTTTCTTCTTAGCAACATCTTTTGATACGTTTCGTGCAGCATCAAAATCAGGGCCATAACAGCTTCTTTTGCCCGTTGGTGGAGTACAGTTAAGATTGCCACCAGGTACTTCAAGATTACCAGTAATAGCACTTAATATTGTTAATCCTCTTACCAGATCAAATGCATCATTTGCCTGACACACACCTCCCATACCTGCTCCAATGCATGCAGGTTTTGTTGTGGCAAAGACAGTTGCCGCTTCAATAATTTTTGAGGCAGGTATCCATGTTATGGATTCACATTTTTCAGGAGTAAAATCTTCAACATATTCTACCAGCTTATCAAATCCATTGGTCCACTGCTGTACAAACTCAGCATCATACAAATTACGTTTAATGATGATATGTAAAAATGTTAGCAATAATGCCACATCAGTACCAGGTCTGATCTGTAACCAGATATCTGCCTTCTTGGCAAAATTGGTTTTTCTGGGATCAACAACAATAAGTTTTGCTCCCTTCTTTAATCCCTGATTAATATCGTAAAGATATAATCCTGGCCACGATGCCTCAGGATTATGAGCCCACAGTATCATACATTTACTTTGAGCATAATCAGGCTCAACAAGCGAAAATCCTGCCGTGGCTGTACTCCCCAGTACTATGGGACCTCCGCTCATGTTTGAAGGAGCCATAAAGTTAGGTGAACCAAAACAGGCCAAAAATTTATTTAAATATGGAGCCATTCCGCGTGTAGTGCCTGACCCAAAGACTACTGATTCTGCACCCCATTTTTCCCTTATATTAAGTAAATTTTCTGCTATAACATCAAGAGCCTTTTCCCATGATATCTTTTCAAAACGCTTACTTTCCTTACCTCCCACTTTCATCAGTGGACTGGTTATTCTATCAGGATGATAAACAATCTCCATGCATGCTCTACCTTTAGGACAGGTATATCCGTGGCTGAATGGGTGATCTTTATCACCCTGAATCCCTGTTATTTTACCATCCACAACTTCAAGTATCACACCACATCTACAATGGCATTCAAAACATATAGTTTTTACAAATGTAGTTGCCATAATCATAAGTCTCCTGAAGGATTTTTTAAAATGCTAAGAGCAGCCATAACCATTGACTGGTGATATTTATCTCGCTCATCTTCATGAATAAAAAAGTGGCTAAAATGTCGTGAGCCTTCAACCATTGCCATGAGTACTTCTGCTGTTTTCTCAATGTCTTGTGTATGTATTACGTTATGTTTCTGCAGTTCCGATAGCTCATGTATCAGAAAACGCTTGAAAATATGATATAACCGTTCCAGTCTTTGCTTAACTTTTTTGTTCCTGAAACTGATATCTATAACAGCAAAAGAAGAAGCTATATGTATTGCTTCATAATATTCACGGCTCCATAAAGCTTTTAGAAGATCCATAAGACGCTTTTCTGGATCATCAGTATTGGGTATATACCGCTGCAATAATTTTGAATATTCTTCGATAGCTCGATCAACACACGCTAACGTTAAGTTTTCCTTATTTTTAAAATAATGGAGTATAAGTGTTTGTTTGAGACCACACCGTTGTGCAACCTTAGCCAGAGACGCTCCTTCAAACCCTTCTTTAATAATTGTTTCATAAAATGCCTGCACAATCTGGGGTTTCCGCAATGAAGCATTTTGCCTTTTTGTTATTTTCTTCATATACATTCACATTTTAGTAATTTACTGAATATTCAGTAAATTATATATTTTTGTCAAGTTTTTTTCTCTGGTTAGTATTGGCACATAATACCCAAAGAAAAAATATTACACTATACTGAGTTTTTTTAATAAATCTCAATATCATACAAGACATCCTGCTCATGTATATGTATACTCATATCATATTCTTAATCATATAGGAGTTGCTTTTTATGCGTGATGTATATGTTATAGGTGTTCATACGATAAAATTTGGTAAATATATTGAGAAGACTATCAAAGATCTTACCGCACAAACAGTACAGGGTTGTTTACAGGACGCTTCTCTGGACAAAAGACATATTCAGGCTATATGGTTTGCTAATTCAGCATGGGGTTATGCAAAGGGACAGGAATGTATTCGTGGTCAAGTTGCTCTCCGGCCATTAGGTATAGATGCTATACCTATTACTAATATTGAAAATGCTTGTGCAGGAGGTTCTACAGCTTTCCACCATGCATGGCTTGGTGTTGCATCCGGTTTATATGATATTACAATGGCAATCGGAGTCGAAAAGCTATACGATTCAAATAAATATATGGTTTTTGCTGGATTTTTAACTGGTCTTGATATTGAAAATATTAATACTATTGTTGCCAACATTGCTACATATGGGCTGTCAACAGAAGATAAAGAAAATTTGAAGCAGCATATAGCAATATTTAAAAACCACTCTACCCCATCAAAAAATAAATTTAAATCAATCCCTGAACGCTTGAAAGATTATGAAAATTTATTACGAGTATACATACGTTTAACTGATTATCTAGGGAAAGATACTGTGAAACAACTCCGAAAACTTTTCAGTATTGATCATTCCCCTTTTATGGATGTATATGGCTTTGCGGCTCGGCAACATATGAAAAAATATGGAAGTACAATAGAACAACTTGCTCATATTGCATCTAAAAATCATTTTCATTCATCACTAAATCCTAATGCCCAATATAATTTTACTATTTCTGTTGATGAAGTTCTTGCAGACAGAATAGTAAGCTGGCCACTTACGCGTTCGATGTGTGCCCCAATTGGTGATGGTGCTGCAAGCGCAATTTTATGTGATGAAAAAACAGCTAAAAAATTAGGTGTTTTTACAAGAGCAGTAAAGATCCGCGCTTCTGTACTAGGTTCAGGAAAAGATCGACTTCCTTATGATATGGATATTGCTGAACGCTTATCAAAAAAGGCATATGAAATTGCAGGTATTTCACCTACCGATATCAATTGTGCAGAAGTACATGATGCAACTGCTTTTGGCGAATTGCATCAGACCGAGGCTTTAGGTTTTTGCAATAAAGGAGAAGGGGGTATTATTGCAATGCGGGGTGAAACTAAAATTGGAGGAAGAATCCCAATTAATACAAGTGGCGGACTTGAATCACGCGGGCATCCTGTTGCCGCATCAGGATTGGCACAAATACATGAAGTAGTTACCCAGTTGCGGCATGAAGCAGGTCAGCGTCAGGTTCCCAATGCCAAACTTGCCTTAACCGAAAACGGTGGTGGTGCGTTGGGGCAAGAAGAGGCTGCAATGTGTATTCATATCTTTGAAGCACCTTATAGTAAAAAATAAAACTAATTATACATGAGGTTTACCATGTTTTCATTATATTACACAATACAGGATGTTAAATTCAAAATGAGAATACTTAAAGGTTTTATGCATTTTTTAATAGATGAAGCAGCACGGGGAACAATATTATTAAATCTACCATCTCTCATTAAATATAAAAAAGTAGCAAGAGATATGAGCTGGGCAGAATTATTGGAAGAAAAAAAATACAAACATCCCAATCATGAATTTTTATACTTTGAAGATAAGGTTTACACTTTACAACAAATGGATGAAAAAATTAATAGGTTTGCTAACTATCTGCTCTCAATTGGAGGTAAACCAGGAAAAGGGCTGGCCATCATGCTAGAAAATTCACCTGAATTTCTGGATGCATTTATTGCAACGCAAAAAATAGGAATGTATTCAGTACCCATTAATATTTCTTTACGGGGTGATAGTCTGGTTTATATTCTCAATCATAGTGATGCAGAATATCTTATCATTGAAGAACATCTTCTACCTTTTTTTGAGAAGGTAAAAGATAGCATTGAAACAATACATCATGTAATTGTAAAATCTGACACGCTCACCAACTATGTTATACCCCCATTTCATACTCATGTACTTAAAAATATTTATAGTGCCCCTTCAAAAAGACCAGATATACACTTTGATGACAATAATATTTGTTTTATTCTCTATACATCCGGAACAACAGGACTTCCTAAAGGAGTAGTATACCGTTATAATAAATCTATGGTACGTCTATTATCCATTATAGCATATACCTTTTATGCTAAGGATGAAATTTTCTATACGTGTCTTCCACTATTCCATGCAAATGCACTCCTTCTAACTTTTACCGTTGCACTTCACAGGTGTGGCAAATTGGTTCTGGCTAAAAAATTCAGCGCACGTAGATTCTGGAATGATATTTATACCTACAATGTAACAACCTTCAATACTATTGGTGCCATGATACCCATTCTTATGAAACAACCTGTTAGCGAAATTGAAAATAAACATAAAGTCAGAAAAGTACTATCCGCCGCATGTCCTTCTGATGAATGGGAAAAGTTTGAAAAACGTTTCAACGTTACACTTTATGAGGGATATGGAGCTGTTGACGGTGGTGGCAATATTATTTTGAATGTGGGCAACGCACCAAAAGGTTCAATTGGTAAACCCGGACCTGGTATTGAATATAGAATAAAAGATGATAATGGCAATGATGTCCCCATTAATACACCTGGCGAGTTGGTGTTCATCTCTAAAGGCTATAAAAAATCAATAGAATATTATAAAAACGAAAAAGCAACCAATGATAAGCAATCCGGTAAATTGATTCACACTGGAGATCTGGTTAAACAAGACAAACACGGATATCTTTACTTCATAGGACGCAAAGCTGAATTCATGCGTATAAAAGGAGAAAATGTTTCTGCATATGAAGTGGAACAAATAATTCTAAAGCATCCTGCTGTGTTAGAAGCTGCTGTATATGCTGTCCCTTCTGAACTTGCAGAAGATGAAATAATGGCACAGATCAGCCTGGTTGATGGTTTTAAACTTCAAGAAGAGGACGTTATAAGTTTTTTACAGGAACATTTACCTAAGTTTGCAATACCTCGTTATATTAAGATTACCAAAGAATTCCCAAAAACAGAAACTCAACGTATAATAAAAAAAGAACTTCAAAAAGCAGGAATTGTTGAAGGTACATACGATTCAGTAAAGAAACAATACATCACAAAAGCTATTATAAAACATTAAGGTTTTATTATGAACTATCAGATTCAAATTTAATACCAAATATTTGAAGATTTCTTAATAAGGAGGTTCTTCCAATGAGATATATATCAACCAAAGAAAAAAAGATGTTTTTGGAACAAAGGCCATGGATATCCGAAGCGTTCAATAGCTTACAATCCATCCATACCTTACCCCGAAGTATTTACCATGACGTTGAAACAGCTATTGCAATTGCACGAAAATTTAATAAGGAAGTACTTGAACCAATATATCTTTCAGAAGAACTAAAATGTATGCAGGATCACAATTACCTAGCATGGGACTTTGTAAAAAAAGCAGGTGAATGGCGTTTTTATTCACTCTTTGTACCAAAACTTTTTGGAGGTCAGGGATTAAACTTTTTTGCGTTATACCCATTTATGGAAGAGATAGCTTCGGTATGCCCCGGTCTTGGTCATATAATATTTGTACATTACTTAGGAATTGCAACATTATTTCCCTCAATGAACGCTCGTATTATTAACAAAGTTTTACGAGATGTTGCAAAAAGTGAAAAAGAAGGCACTCCACGTTTGCTAGATTTAACTATCACCGAACCTGAAGCAGGAACTGATGTCCAGGAACCTATTATTTATGGCAAGGGGAACATAAATGGCACAGCAACCAAAGTAAAAGGTGGTTATATTATTAATGCTCGTAAAATATTCATTTCAAATGGACACCTTTCATACTGGCATATTGTTAACGTGTGGGAAGACAAAAAAAATCAGCGTGAAACAGCCTTGCAATGCGTAATACCCAATGGGACAAAAGGTTTTAGTTTTGGACGGTGCGAAAAGAAAATGGGCAATTTAGCATCTACAGCTAGTGAACTAATTTTTGAGGATTGTTTTGTACCCAATGAATGGGTTTCTATGCGAGTTCAGGATCCAGGAATTAAAAATTCTAAAAAAGGACCCTACTGGTATACACACACACTGGTTGATTTTGTAACCTCAAGCTCACGAGCTGGTGTTGGTGCTATTGCGACAGGTATAGCGCGAAGCTCGTATGAACGCACTAAAAAATATGTAACAGACAAAATAGCAAATAATGATAGGCTCATTAACCATCAGTGGGTACAAATACTCCTTACCGAAATGTATAAAAATGTTAATATTGCTCGATTAACATACCTGGAAAGTGTTTATACAGATATGCTTCAAGGACTATTTAAATTGCTCAGCAAACCCCCTGTCCATATTACAGTAACATATCTCCCTCGATTTATATTTACTTTGCTATCGCCCCTATTAAATTTACCTGTTGTTACATGGTTTTTTAGAAAATACTATTATGACTTGTATACCGATACTGAACGCAATAACTCCACGGGATGGGCATCAACGGCAAAAATTACCTGCAGTGAATTAGGTAATAGAAATGCCAATATAGCACTGGATATTACCGGTGATGATGGCCTTCGCCATGAATATGGTATAGAAAAGACTTTCAGGGACATCAAATTACTGGAAATTTATGAAAGTACCAACCAGATAAATGCAATGAATATCTGCCATGCTATGGTTACAAATGATTGCAATGATGTTATCTATTATAAATAATTAAAAGGAGGTCGCCATGAATACTGATACATATAAAGATGAAATAATACAATTTCAAGATATGGCTAAAATGTTTAGTACTAAACGTCTTCTACCTTTTGTTGAACAAAATGATGAATATCCTTTTTCCGTTGCTGAGATTGATTATATTGAGGATATGAGTTCATTGGGATTTTTTTCAATTAATCTTTCCCATGAATATGGAGGTATTGGTTGTGGTAGTGATGTTATAGCTACATTATGTTTGGAAATTGCTCAGGTTGATGCCAGTATTGCAACCATCATTCTTAATCACGCATCAGCTATAACTATTTTAAATATGGCAGCTTATGATGGCGATGCAACACTGTCAGAGATAATAAATGCAGGTTCAAAACCTGTTGCATTTCAATTATATAGTCATATTAATGCTATGTCACTACCAGTATATGACAATGGCATAATAAATGGAATAGCAAAGACAGTTGTTTGTGGTAATATTGCTGATTATGCTATTATTCCCGTGAACAATAACAATTCTATTTCCTATTGTTGTGTTAAAATTGATGATAATGCAGTTATTGTCTCAGAACCTATCGTTATGTTAGGAATGCATGCATGTCCAGTTACTGATTTACATTTCAATAATAGTAAAGCTTCAATTATTGGCAACGCTGAAAAAGGGAGTTTCTACTTTGAAGCAATGTATGCACGTATGGCTCTATGTGCTGCTGCTATTATAGCAGGGATTATGAAAGGCTCATTTAAACAAGCACTAATATATACACAACAGCGACAGCAAGGAGGAAGAGCAATCATACACTGGCCCCAGATTCAGATGATGCTTTCAGAGATGAAAACTGCAATTGATTATGCAGAATGTTGCTTACAGTATTTAATTCCACAAGAAAAATCTATCAACACTCATTTGCATGAACTTTATACAAAATCCATATTTTTAACATTAAGTGAAATGGCTATTTCTACTACATCAATAGGAGTACAACTTTTAGGTGGAAATGGATATACAAAAGACTATCATCAGGAAAAACGTTTACGAGATGCACGACAAGCAAAAAGTTTTTTTGGCATGCATTCCCTAAAAAAAATTGATTATATTAATCAATATTTAAAATCAATAGAATGAATATACTACATAGTGCTTTTTCACCTCTTAATCATTAAAATTAAATTGGAGGAAAATGTGCATTTAGAGAAGGAATATCCTGAAAAAAGAGTTCTTATAACCGGCGCAGGTAGCGGTTTGGGCAGAGCCTTATCAATAGAATTTGCTAAACGTAAATGGAATATAATAGTAGCTGATATTAATAGTAACAGGGCTACTGAAACTGTACAATTGGTTGATAGATATGGTGGAAAGGGTTTTGCAATAAAATGTGATGTTACCAGTGAAAAGGATTGTGTTGCCCTCCTTAATACTATTTATAAAAACTATGGTGGCTGTGATATTTTGATAAATAACGCAGGTGTTGCTGCTGCAGGTTTTTTTGAAAAAATACCTGTTACAACATGGGACTGGATATACAGCATTAATACTAAAAGCATTATTTTAATGTGTAGAACTTTCATTCCCATGTTTAAAGAACAAAGATATGGATATATTATTAATATTGCTTCCAATGCTGGTATTGCTTCACTTCCTGAAATGGCATGCTACAATATGACGAAAGCAGCTACAATATCTCTAAGCGAAACGTTGAGTGTGGAACTATCACCTTACAACATTAATGTATCCGTTGTATGTCCAACATTTTTCAAAACAAACCTTATGGATCAAT
>Ga0209409_1003066_pt1 | contig 11324 bp, 10 predicted proteins | sample AD_JPNMR1_MetaG_FD_184424 | JGI IMG/M metagenome (GOLD analysis project Ga0209409, IMG submission 184424) | Active sludge microbial communities of municipal wastewater-treating anaerobic digesters from Japan - AD_JPNMR1_MetaG (SPAdes) (version 2) | ecosystem: Engineered > Bioreactor > Anaerobic...
TAATATATCTTATCGCTTCCTTGGATCTTCCTCTATCTATGGCATAATCCGCAAATATCCTGTAAATATAGGCAATTGGCGATGCATATCTTAATATATCAAGCGCTTCCTGAGTTCTTGGCCAGTGTGAAGGCCAGTTCTTTGGACCAAAGGGTTCTGCAACAAGGGTCAATTGTTCTGCCTTTCTCAGATATTTGTCAGCAATTTCATAGTTTCCTGAATTATAATACTGTCTTGCCTTTTCTATGCAAGTCCATACATTTGAAGCAAAAATAGAACGAAGACCTACATTCCTTTCATACCAAACCTGGGCAAAAGTAGCTGTAGTCAGTGCAAGAAAAACCAGAGAACAAAAAATCTTTCTCATGTTATTGTTCCGTTGTTTTAAATACCAATTGTCCAAATTGAGCCGGATTGTCTATTTTGCCTGTCCATGTAACTGCTGGCAAATGATCAGAAACTCTTTGAAAATTAATCTCCCATCTGTTGCCGGCTTGTTTACTTTCTCCAAAATCAGAAAAGGGAATCATAATTTCTGCGACCCAGCCATTATTTGTAATACTTGTTGCTGCAACCCATTGAGATTCCCACTCTGAATCATTATCATCAACAATATATTTCTTCCACACATAGGCAAATTTTAAAAACCCGGTCGCATGAAGAGTATATTGATACCACCTGCTTCCAGAAGACGCGGGATTAATACATATCGTTAGAAAATCACCACTATCAAATGTCAAAGAAGAAGCATCAGGATCCATACAGGTAATAAGGAAATAAATTTTCTCGTCATCAAATGTTACCATAATAGATGTCTGAACTTCTGATGGAACTTTTTCTCCAATGACATAAATCATTGTTCTATCTTCAAGTAATGATCGCCATATCCGATCACCTGAATTTCCATCAATGACAGGCGGCTCCTTTGTCTTTACAGCCACGATTTTCTTAAGAGATACTTCAGGCATGCCTGTTAATAAAGTCTCCTGCCTTTTTTGAATTTCAGGAATTTTTGTTCTTAATGCTGAAGGAATTTTTCTGTCTGACAAATAATGTCTTGCTTGAGTTCGCAGTGGTTCAATATCCTGGCGGCTCAGATTTACCAGTGTATACAAACCTTTCTCTTCTCCAAGCCTGCTTAATGCCCATGCCACTTTGAGTTTTACTTCAAGTTCCGAATTTTCAAGAAGCCTTAGAAGATCAGGTATAGCAATTGACGCGTTCAATAGAGCGATTGATTCCACTGCCATTGATTGTATCTGAATGTCTGGATTTTTGATATCCCTTATCGCAACTTTCAATCCATCTGCATCACCAAGCATCGCAAGTGCATAGGCGGCGTAACTTTGAATTTCAGGATCATCACTTTTCAACTGAGCAGTCAACAGGGGAATCGCTTGAGTAATATGCGCCTTGCCCATGCCGAGAATTGCAAGCTTCTTTATTTCATCTGACTGGTCTAAAAGCATTTCTTTCATTACTGTGAATACTGCCGCCTTAGGCTGGTAAGTTAACATCTCAAGCGCTGCCAAACGTACGTCCTGATATTTTGAGTAAAGCATTCCCTTAATCAACGGTGTAACAAAAATTGATTCCTTAAAAAATGAAAGTTTTTCAAGCGCTTGGTTCCTTTTTATTGAATCACTTGATTCGAGACCATCTTTAATATTTGTAAGAACCTTTTTTAAAATTTTTTCCGCATTTGTCCTAACTGTAACATCCGGTTCAAGACGACTGGCAAAATTCAGATACATTAAAAAAGCAGTATCATCAGGATTGGTTCTATACCAAGCAGTAAGTATTGCTCTTCTCAAAGAGGGTTCAGAATGATTTTTTACAGAATCGAAAAATAATGATTCTTCAGGAGAAGCAATTCTTCCGAGCAAATCAGCGATTGTCACACGCGTATTTAAAGGTAATGATGAATCTACCAGTGCATCTTCAAGTACTGGAATGAAATCAGGGTTTCTCAGTTCAAGAATAATGTTATATGCATAATTTCTAACTTTCTCGGATCCATCTGCAAGTTTCTTTACGATAGCCGGAAACGATACAAAATCAGCAAATTCCTTTAGTGCCCACAATGCAAATATCCTCACATTTTCATCCGGGTCATCAAGCTTTCCAATAATAGCAGGAATACTTTCGCTATCATCCAGACGAACCAGGCTTTTAATTGTTTCAACCTTAAGTTTTACAGAAGGTTCAAGAAGTTTCGCCCTTAAAAACTCAAACCCTTCACTTGTTTTCATATTTTCAAGAGCCCATACTGCCTGTATTTTGACATCGTCGGAAGGGTTGTTTAGAAATTCAAGTAATGTCGGTATTACTCTTTTATCACTAGTAGCTTCCATTGCCCATATTGCATTGGTTTGAACCTTTACATCATCAACCTTTGCAGATTGATTAATCATGGTTATGGTAGAATCGGGTAATTTCCTGAATGTATATCTCGCCTGGTCGCTACCGAGAATCCTTCTCAATGCCCAAAATAGCTCAGCCCTTACTTGTAAATTTCCATCTTTCAAATGGGATAACACTGGCTCAAGCATTGTATCGTCTCCAAATTTCCCAATCCCGATTGCTGCCCAGTATCTTACCTGCCAGTATGAATCATCAAGCGCTCGTTTCAAATCAAACATAATTTCGTCACCTGTACCCCACTGAACCAACCCTTTGATTCCGTTCAATCGAACCTGCCAGCTGGTGTCATTAAGTTCTTTTTGATACGAAGTAACAAATGAACTATCTCCAAGTTCCAATAATGCCTGTGAAGCAAAAATTCTTACATCTGTTGAAGTGTCGTCAAGAGCAACCAAAGTTTCAGGAAGAACTTTTGTATTTTTCTCAGAAATGATTTTTTTCAGAGTTTCAATCTTCTGTTTTGTTGTTCCATTAATTAAAATTTGTTTCACTGCTTCCTGTTGTCCATAGCAGTTCCAAACTAAAATTCCTAAAAATAGCAGTACCTTAAAAATAAAGTTCTGGCGGATATCCAATGTCAACAATCTTAACTTTCCCTGCATAAATTTTCCCTTTTTCTGTATACAATCCTGATTTTCCAAAACCAAATGTCACAGTTGTATCTGCTTTCACTGCTATGGAATAAGGCACTCCTGTATTGGCATCAATTCCACTTGGTATGTCAGCACTAATGACATATTTGTCTGAGGTATTAATTTCATTTATTATCTCTTTATATATACCCTCAACAGGCCTGGTTAAGCCTACTCCAAAAATGGCGTCAACAATTAAGTCGCTTTTTCTGATTGCTTTTCTCAAAATTTCAATATCCTGCAAAAACGAAATCAGATTCATTTTAACCAAAATTTGATAGTTTGTAAAGGAAGGTTCTTTAAGTTTGTCAGGATGAAGGGTAATGAAAACACTCACGGGCAGGTCATAACAATGCAAATATCTGGCTGCTGCCATTCCGTCTCCACCATTATTACCTGGACCGGATAACACAATCGTGTTTCTCTTCCTGTACTTTTTCAAAGTTCGTATGACTTCTAATGCTGTCTGTCTGCCAGCATTTTCCATAAGGATTAAAGGTGGGATGCCATATCTCTCATAGGCGATTTTTTCCCTTTCGTATATTTCTTCACGAGAAAGAATAATCTTTTTCATTTCATCAACACCTCTTTCAGTTTCAGCCCCACTTCATAAATGGGCCCTGCCCCTATTGTGAGAACAATATTTCCTGGTTTTATGTTTTTTGCAAGATAGTCAACGATATAGTCAAAATCCCTGATATATTGTGCCTGAGTACCGTTTTCAATAATTTTATTCACAAGCATCTCACTGTTGACCAATTGTTTCTCATTTTCCGTATCTCTGACAAAATATATATCAGGAACAATCACTTCGTCAGCAAGTGCAAATGAGGATGCAAAATCTTTCAATAAAAATCTTGTTCTACTATACTGATGTGGCTGAAAAATTGCTATAATCCTTCTTGACGGAAATCTCTGGCGTAGACCTTTCAATGTTGCAATAATTTCTGTGGGATGATGTCCATAATCATCAATAATATAAATATCGTTTACGCAGGCAAGTAGTTGAGACCTTCTCAAAACTCCTGGAAATTTTTCAAGAGCATCAACGATTTGAGAAAAAGGTATGTTCAGCACTATTCCGGTACATATGACAGCAAGTGCGTTCAACACATTATGTTTTCCATAAACAGGGGTAAAAACCTCACCAAGTTTTTCCCCTTTATAGTAACAATCAAATCTATTTCCTTCTTCGAGAAATCTCACATTCTCTGCGACGACATCCCCATGTTCCAGTCCATACCCAGTAGACACACTACCACTTCTGGTCAAAACTGATGCTACCACTGGATCATCTATCATACCTATAAGATTTCCACCCGGCTTTATCCTCTCAGAAAAATCTTCAAAGGCATTTTTTATATCATTAAGATCCCGATAATAATCAAGGTGGTCTTCTTCGATAGAAGTGATAATACCAACTTCGGGTTCTAAATTCAGAAACGACCGTTTGTATTCACATGCTTCGACAACGAGAAAATTTCCTTTCCCCACACCAGAATTTCCATATCCACAAATTTCACCGCCAATAACAAAATCAGGGTCGTACCCAGCGTGCTTAAGCATGAACACAGTCATTGCTGACGTAGTGGTCTTACCATGAGTTCCAGCTACTGCAATCCCCTTTTTTTCGTGCATCAGCAAGCCGAGAGCTCGAGGATAAGTGATCACAGGGATATTTAATTGTTTCGCCCTGAGAAATTCAGGATTATCAGGATTGATTGCCTGTGAACGTATCACCAGGTCAATCTTTTTATCAATATTATCAGAACTGTGCCCATAGAAAACTTTTATCCCAAGATTCTCAAGAAATTCTGTTTGAGAGGTCTTCCTCATATCTGAGCCCTGTACTTTTTTTCCTATTGCGTTAAAAATTTTTGCCAGCCCGCTTGTTCCAGCACCCCCAATTCCAATAATATGTATAACTCTTACGTTTTTAATTATTTTTTCCATGTTTTTCAATTCGATTAAGGCAGTATCGAGCAAATACTCCATTTACATCGGCAATACACGCGGATTGAAACTGTTTTTTTCTCGTATCAATTTCTTCGTGAATCTTTCGCAATATTTCGACCAAATTTTTCGATGTTGCTTCTGGTTCCTCAAGCATAATACAGCCATTTTTCGCTGCCCATTCAGCATTATATCTCTGATGCCCACCCCCAAATCTATAAGGAATAATAATCGAGGGTATCCCTTTGAAAGAAATCTCTGCAATTGTGCCGGCACCAGCACGGGTAATGCCAATATCAGCAATATCCATCAGGCAGGGCATATCATAAGAAAAATCCGTCACATAACCTGGTATTCTTTTCCTGCAATAAATATCTTTTACCTTTTCAAGATCAATTCTGCCAGTAATATGAATAACCTGAAATTCATTCCAGTTTAAAAATTGTATCGCTTCCAGAAACAGGTTGTTTATAAACGACGCACCCTGACTTCCGCCGAATACCAGGATGGTCCTTTTACCTGATGAAAGGTTGTAATCGACTGGATTTCCCCTTGAATATAAAAACTCCGGTCTCAAAGGAAATCCGGTACGAATACATTTTTTCAAAAACTTTTTTGTATCTTCAAACGTGATAGCGGCTGTTACACCAAAATAATTCAAAATTCTATTCGCCAATCCTGGAACAAGATTCTGTTCATGAAGAACAACGTTTCGTCTCGACAACACGGATGCTATTCCAACGAAAACTGTCACGTAACTTCCCATGCACACTACAAGGTCAGGGTTAACTCTTGAAAGTAAAATGAAGGACCTGATTAAAACGAAAATTGCAATAAATGGAGCAAAAATCAGTAAAAACCATCGTGACGGTCTTTTTAAAATCGGTATCGTAATAAATTGAAAATCTTTCATCTTCCAGATTTCGAGATTCTTTATTTTCTTTTCGCCAGCAAATATTACAGAAACCGATGGTTCAATTTCTCTTAGCTTTTCACCAAGAGTGATTCCTGGAAAATAATGTCCGCCTGTTGACCCTACAACAATCAAAATTTTTTTTGTTGTACCCATTCAACATATTTTAACATACCCGCATGATATAATAAAAACTATGAAATACGAACAAAGATTCTATAGAAAAATCATCGACAGCGAGCTGGTCGCAACTGCGGTCACGATTGAAGAAAGTGACTTATTAATTCTTTCTGAAAAGGATCTTTCATGTGAAGCAAAAAAAGAGCTGAGAAAACAGAGAAATCTTTTGAAAACATACATCAAAAACTTCCCTGAATTTTATTATTCTTTTGAACCTGTGCGGGTTGATCAATCAGCTCCTGAAATAGTAAAAAAAATGAGTGACGCTGCCTTTCTGTGTAATGTTGGACCAATGGCAACTGTTGCAGGCGCAATTGCAGATTTCGTTGGTAGACACTTATTAAGATTTGCACATGAGGTGATCATTGAAAATGGAGGAGATATTTTTCTGATGATAGAAAAGGAAAGGATTGTGGCAATTTTTGCTGGAACCAGTCCTTTTTCCCTAAAAATCGGTATACGCGCCAAGCCAAAGCCATATCCGTTTGGGATTGCAACGTCAAGTGGAACGGTAGGGCATTCGACCAGCTTTGGCAAAGCTGATAGTGTTACAGTTCTATGTCCGTCTGCTACAATTGCAGATGGTCTTGCTACTTTCATGTGCAATCAAACACTTGACGATGATTTTTTAGGAATAAAAAATTCAATAAAAAATTTTCCATTTCTTGAGGGTATTCTTGTTATCAAGCATGAAAAACTCTTTGCATGGGGGGATATTGAACTGGTCAAGATATGAACTGATGAAGTTCTTTTCCAATTTTAGAGTATCTGCTGGCTGGATTTTTTTTCTTCTTGTGGCTTTCATTGGTGAAATTCATAGTTATTGGCCGTTGTTGTTTGTGATTCTTGGAGAAACCATGAGGACTATTGCTTCGGGAACAATTATAAAAAATGAAAAACTCAGCACTTTCGGATTGTATGGCATAATAAGACATCCTCTTTACCTTGGCAGTATGTTTATAAGTTTAGGATTTTGTATGATGTGCAACAATCCTATTCTATGGATATATTGGGTAATTCTTTTCCCCATATGTTATTACTCTGCAATAACGATTGAAGAAATGTCGCTAAGCAAAAAATTCGGCAAGGAATTTTTAGACTATAAAAACCGTGTTCCTTCATTTTTTCCGATCAAGTTTAGATCACCTGTGATGATGAAAGATACTTTTTCATGGACTCTTGTCAAAAAAAATAAGGAATACTACAATTGGATGATTTTAATTACAATATTTTTGCTCATTTTATTGAAGTCTGTCTCAAAATCCCGATAAATATCAATTTACTTAAATTTGACAAACTTTAAGATTCAAGTAAAATATTTCTCTAATATTTTTTGCAAAAGGAGAAAATCGTGGAAGTGACAGTAAAAGAACTTCTCGAAGTGGGTGCGTATTTTGGACACCCATCAAGACAATTTGACCCAAGAATCAGACCATTCTTATATGGCAAGCGCCAGGGAATTTACATCATTGACATAAGCAAAACATGCGAAAAAATTTATCAGGCTGCTGAAGTTCTTCAGAAATACGCCAGAGAAAAAAAAGCCATTCTGTTTGTTGGAACAAAAAAGCAAGCACAGGATGTGGTAAAGGAGGTTGCAGAAAAAACAGGACAGCCCTACGTTAACTATAGATGGATTGGTGGCACACTGACAAATTTCAGGACAATACGGAAACGAATAGAGCGGCTAGAAGAAATTGAAAAACTTGAAGAAACAGGACAAATTAATTATTATACAAAAAAAGAAGCCAGTCTCATTCTAAAGGAAAAACAGGACCTTCAAAAAAAATTTAGTGGTATAAGACATTTAAAGGAACTACCAGGCATAATGGTTGTCGTTGATGTTAAAAAGGAAATTAACGCGGTCTCTGAGGCAAAAAAAATGGGAATTCCTGTGGTTGGCATTGTTGATACAAATGGCAATCCGGAACTTATTGATTATCCTATACCTGCGAATGATGATGGATTTAAATCTATTCAATTGTTGCTCGAAAAACTCGCGGAAGCAATAAAAGAAGCACAGACCGAAACCAATATGATGGAAGAAAAACAACCAGTGATTGAACAGCAAATTGAATCAAAGCCAGAAGGAGAAAAGAATGTCTCAAATGGTTGAAACGATAAAAAAGCTTCGTGAACTGACAGGGCTTGGTGTCATTGATTGTAAAAAGGCACTGGAAAAATCTGGAAACGACTTTGACAAAGCCCTGGAAATTTTAAAAGAACAGGGTGTCAAGATTGCTGAAAAGAAATCAGAAAGGGCAACAGGTGAAGGTCTTATTGGTAGTTATATTCATTCGAATGGAAAAATAGGCGTTCTGGTGGAAGTTACGTGTGAAAGCGATTTCGTGGCAAGAACAGAGGATTTTAAAGAACTGGTTAAAAATCTCTGCCTTCAAATCGCTGCGACTTCGCCTGAATATATTAAAAAAGATGATATTCCTGAAAGCGTTATTGAGGAAAAAAAGAAGGTTTATAGCGATATAGAGCAATTCTATAGGGAAAAAGTTCTGTTCTGCCAACCATTCATCAAAGACGATAGTATTACCATTGAAGAGTATGTGAAAAGCAAAATTGCAAAACTTGGCGAAAATATAAGAGTCAATAGATTCACCCGTTATGAAATATGATGAAAAAAATTGTTTTTGAAATTGGTACGGTTCGGATCGAAGGCACACTCAATTCAAGTAATACTGCAGCAAAGATTTATTCCACACTACCAATAAAAGGTAAGGCGAACCTGTGGGGCAAGGAAATATACTTTTCTGTACCGGTGCACTTACCTCTTGAAGATGGGAAAGAGATTGTGAATATTGGAGACATTGCTTACTGGCCTGAAGGACCGGCTGTGTGCATTTTTTTTGGGCCGACACCAATCAGTAGAGGAGATGAAATTAGACCATACAGCAAGGTTACCTTGATTGGTCAGGTTGATGGAAATTTTATAAAAGATTTGTATAATATAAAAGATGGAGATAAAATAGAAATGAAACCCTTAACCAGTGGAGGTGACTGATGAATTCTGTGTCTGCGGGCGTGTATTATGAAATGGGATATTTGCTTGCCCTTGCAGTAATCGGATTAAGCTTTCTTGGTTTTATGCTGGCGATGATGATGGACGAGATAAACAAGAAAAAGGGCATTGTAATGTATGTTCTTTCTATAATTCTTCTGCTTCTTGGCGGTTATTATTACTACACAGTGGGACAATGGCAAAAATTACAGGGTGGACCAAGTATTAACAAGCTCAACTATTATTTACACGTTTATCAGGAGCAACCAGCTTCACAACAGCAAATTCTTCCGTTATCTCCACAACTACCACAAAACACTCAGTAAGGAAATTTTTCAATGTTGCGGTACTGGTGGCATTTTTTATTTGTGTTTATACTTTGCGGATGTACACATGTTCCGCAATTTATTCCTACCCCTGTAGAATTAGACAATCAAAAAGAAAAATTTTTCTTAGACAAAGGTTCTGTATACTTGCTCGATGAGGCGGATGTCCAGGTCTTCACCTCAGGTGCTTCAGTAACAACTGTCCATCAAAAAATTCTCATCACGGGTGAAAAAGGCAAGCAACATGGTACACTTCAAATACCCTTTGATGCTGAAATTCAAAAGATAGAAATCCTGAAAGCAATAACGATTACTGAGGAAAATAAAATACTTGCAGTAAAAAAGTCAGACATTAGAATCATTACACCTGCTGAATTATCATCGTACTCAGTGCTTTATCCTGGTATAAAGGTTTGTACTGTGACTTTTCCATCTGTCAATATTGGTTGCATAGTTGAATATGTCTATAAAATTAAAACAAAAGAATCCAGGATGCCAGGTGAATTCTGGGACGGATTTTTCTTTCAGGGTACAGAGGTCTTTGTTGTTTCGCGATACAGAATTACGATTCCGGCTAACATGGAGTTATATACATATCCATTCTCAGTTGCATTAAAATCAAAAACAAAAAAGGGAAACTTGATTGTATACGAATGGGAAAAAATGAATGTACCGGCAATTACGCCGGAAAAAATGATGCCTCCTTTAGAAGAAGTAGTACCGAAACTTTATGTCACCACAATCAAAAACTGGGATAAGATTGGAAGATGGTTTTTTGCCCTCGCAAAAGATGCAACTATCCCTGACTCTACTGTAAAATCTATTACTGAAAGCATAACGAGGGATACCAGAAATAATGAAGAAAAAATAAAAGCAATATATCACTTCATCTGTAAAAACATCAGATATATCGGGTTAGAACTGGGTATTCACGGATTCAAACCACATGCAGCAAAAGATGTTATTAAACTGGGGTATGGTGACTGTAAAGATAAAGCTGCATTAATGGTTGCAATGCTGAAATCAGCTGGTATCCAGTCTTATATAGCCCTTGTCAACACAGAAAGGCAAATTGATGAAAATATACCGTTTCCTGGACAATTTAACCATGCAATTGTTGCTATAGGAGAAAAAAATCAATTTCTTTTGCTTGATCCAACCTCAGAAGTTATTCCATATCCAGAGTTGCCCCCAGGTGACCAGAATAAAACAGTTCTAATACCAACGGAAAATGAGACAATTCTTATCAAAACCTATACCGCAAGGCCTGAAGAGAATAAAAAAGAGCGTGAAATCTTTGTTTCGCTGGATCCCAATGGGGACATTATCGCCAATGTTACTGTTCTGCCAACAGGAATTTTTGCGGCAGGATTAAGGAATAGCTTCAGATACCTCTCCAATGAAGAAAGAAAACGAGAACTTTCAAGAAGTATAAATTCATTAGTACCAAATTCAACCTTGAAAGAATTCAAAATTACGGGCATTGAATCTCTCGACACACCACTGTCCCAAACTTATACATTCATTTCAAAAAAATATGCGATACCAATCAAGGAAAAATTGTTGTTAAAACCAGCTCTGCTTGAAAGACTCGAAAATACTGAACTGGTGAGTCTGGAGACGAGAATCTTCCCAATAAGATTTCCTTACAAAAGTATGAATAAGGACGAAATCTTATTTTCACTTCCACCGGGATATGATATTGATGTGTATCCAGAAGATATAAAGTTTGAAAATAAATTCGGATCGTATTCCATCAAGTTTGAAATCAAGGATCATAAGTTATTTTATCAAAGGATACTATGCCTGAATGTCCTTGAAATTGGTGCTGAACAATATCTCGAATTCAAGAATTTCTATCAGCAAATTTCGTACTATGATAG
>Ga0209409_1003068_pt1 | contig 11320 bp, 14 predicted proteins | sample AD_JPNMR1_MetaG_FD_184424 | JGI IMG/M metagenome (GOLD analysis project Ga0209409, IMG submission 184424) | Active sludge microbial communities of municipal wastewater-treating anaerobic digesters from Japan - AD_JPNMR1_MetaG (SPAdes) (version 2) | ecosystem: Engineered > Bioreactor > Anaerobic...
AAAAGAACTCTCTGGCAAAAAAACTGAAGAAAAAATAGATTTAACTTTTAGAGTAAAAGAAATTGCTTTAATGGAAAGCAAACTAAAAAGAGAAGGAGCGGAATACAAAATTTTAGAAAGTGCCTTTCTAAAATAATTTTTAATTTTTAAACTTTAAACATTATTTTTTTAAAAAACATGAAATACGATTTAGAAGAACGTACGGCAAGGTTTGGAGAAAATATTATTGATTTTGTTAAAAAATTGCCTCAGAATGTAATAAACAAACCTTTAATTTCTCAATTAGTAAGATCGGCAACAAGTGTGGGAGCAAATTATAGAGAAGCCAATCAAGCGATTTCTAAAAAAGACTTTAGAAATAAAATTTATATCTGTCGAAAAGAAGCGAACGAAACACAACATTGGTTAAGAATGATTTTAAAATCTAATCCGGAAAAAATAGAAGAATGTAAAAATTTATCAAAAGAAGCACATGAATTAACTTTAATATTTTCAAAGATTGCCTCTAAAATGTAAGGAAATAAAAAATATTTAAAAAATGAAATTAAATCGTACTGTTTAAAAATTTGAAATTTGAAATTAGAAATTAATTATGATAGTTCATTTCATCGGCATTGGTGGAATTGGGGTTTCTGCTTTAGCTCAATATTATTTAGCAACTGGCAATCAAGTCAGCGGTTCTGATTTGGTTGAATCCGAAATTACAAAGAATCTTCGAAAAAAAGGAGTAAATATTTATATTGGGAAGCATAAAGCTAAAAATGTTCCAAAAGATGTTGATTTGGTTATTTATACCCCAGCAACCCCATCAAACAACCCGGAGTTAAAAGAAGCACAACGTTTAAAAATTAAAAGTTCAAGGACGAAAAAAATTTCGTTCTCTTCTCCTGCCTGCTCTCAGGCGGAAGTTCGGCAATTAAAGATTTTATCTTATCCAGAAGCTTTGGGCGAGCTAACCAAACAATATTTCACCATTGCTGTTTGCGGAACCCATGGAAAATCAACGACAACAGCAATGATTAGTTTAATCTTTATTAAAGCAGGGTTTAACCCAACAGTTATTATTGGCACAAAGCTAAAAGAATTTGGAAATAATAATTTTCGAATGGGAGGATATCTAAATTCCAAATTCCAAAATCGAGTTTTGCAACAGCAAAACGAGATGCTCAAAGAATTTCATTCTTCTCGCGTCTCGGCTAAAGCTTCACCGGAAGAAGAGAACGAAGTTCTCTTCGCCCTTCCAAATTCCAAAATTTTAATTATTGAAGCTGATGAGTATGCTGGTTCTTTCTTGAATTATTGGCCACAAATTATTGTTTTGACAACAATTGATAAAGACCACCTTGATTATTATAAAAACCTTACAAATATTTTAAAAGCATTTAAAAGATTTATTTCTCATTTACCAGAGGGTGGCTATTTGGTAGCGAATCAAGATGACAAAAATATTCAAAAATTACTAATTTCTAATTTTAAATTTTTAATTTTTAAATATTCTCTTTCGCAAAAGAAAGACGTGAAAAAGTTAAAAGAAATTTTAAAAATACCAGGAGAACATAATGTTTCAAATGCTTTAGCTGCTTTAACCTGTGCTAGGATTTTAAAAATTCCAGATAAGATTACTTTTAAGGCGCTTTCTGAGTATCACGGAGCTTGGCGTCGTTTTGAAGTATTTAATGCAAAATTGAAAACGTCTAAAAAGCCGCAAGCTATAAGTTATAAACTAATTAGTGATTATGGACATCATCCAACCGAAATAAAAGCTACTTTAAAAGCAGCTAGAGAAAAATTTCCTGGTAAAAGAATTATTTTAATTTTTCAACCTCACCAATATCAAAGAACAAAATTATTATTTAAGGATTTTGTTAAATGTTTTGACGAGGCGGATCTTTTAATCTTAACTGAAATTTACGGAGTAGCTGGCAGAGAAAAAGGAAAAATTGTAAGGTCAAAAGAATTAGCGGAAGCTATTCAAAAGAGATGGGAGAAAAAATCAAAAACTAAAAAAATTATGTTTATTAAAAATATGAAAGACATTCCGAAATTTTTAGGAAAAATTTTGCAACCAAATGATGTGGTGATAGTAATGGGGGCTGGCAATATTTATAATTTAACGCTCAAATTAAAATCGAAGAGCTAAAATTTAACTCTTCGATTTTATTTTTTAAAATTTTTTTATTTCTGGGGTTTCATCAGGGGAAAAAGAATAATCTCTCTTAATGTTTTAGAATCAGTTAAAAGAGCACAAAGCCTATCTATTCCCATTCCAAGCCCTCCTGCTGGTGGCATTCCATATTCAAGCGCTTCAATATAATCTTCATCAAACGGATGAGTTTCTTTTTCTCCTTTTTCTCGAGCTTTTGCTTCTTCTTCAAATCTTTTCTTTTCTTCTATTGGATCATTTAACTCTGAAAAAGCATTAATCAATTCCCAACCAGCCACTACCAATTGAAAACGCGCAGCTTTACTTGGATCTTTTTCGTCTCTCTTGGCAAGAGGTGTAAGTTCAATAGGTTGATGAAGAACAAAGGTAGGGCTAAGAATTTCTTCCCTGCATTCTTTTTTAAAAATATCATCAAGAAGTTTTGCTCGAGATTTTTTTTCAGTTGGAATTTTAAGCTTTTCAGCTATTTTTTGAAGTTCTTCATCTTTTAATTTTTGTGGCTCGGCACCAATTTTTTCCGTTAAGAGCGCGAAAAAATCTACTCTCTCAAAGGGCGTAGTAAAATCAATTTCTTTCCCTTGATAAGTAATTTTTGGAGAACCAAAAATATTGGTAACTATATTTTCAAGCATTTTTTCTGAAAATTCCATTAATACTTCATAATCAACATAAGCCCAATAGAATTCAAGAGTGGTAAAGTCTGGATTATGAGATTTGTCCATTCCTTCGTTTCGAAACACTCGACCAATTTCAAAAACTTTTTCAAATCCTCCAACTAAAAGTCTTTTTAAATAAAGCTCTGGCGCAATTCTTAAATATAAATCTATATCAAGAGCATTTAAATGAGTTTTGAAAGGTTCAGCTGCCGCTCCCCCGGGAATTGACTGTAAGATTGGCGTTTCAACTTCAATAAATCCTTCTTTTTCTAAATATTTTCTAATTTCAGAAATAATTTTTGATCGTAAGACAAACTTTTCCCTAACTTCGGGATTCATTAAAAGGTCAAGATATCTTTTTCTAAATCTTTCTTCAACATCTTGTAAGCCATGCCATTTTTCAGGCAATGGCAAAAGGCTTTTTGAAAGCATTTGATATTCCTTTGCTTCAATTGTTTTTTCGCCTCTTTTTGTCTCGAAAAGTTCTCCTTTTATTAAAACAAAGTCACCGATATCAAAATTATCCAAAAAGAATTGATATTGTTCTTTTCCTAGTTTGTCTCTCCTCAAAAATGCTTGAATTTTTCCACTTCCATCTTCAAAATGAAGGAAAGTTGAACCACCATGTTCTCTTATACTCTTAATTCTTCCAACTAAGGTTAACTCTTTCCCTTTTAATTTTTCAAAATTCAAAAGCACCTCATTAATTGGTAATCGAGAAATTGCTTTTTGAGGATAGGGATTAATTCCGGCCTTCCGCAGGTTTTTTAATTTTTCTTCTCGCTGTTTTCTTATTTCTTCAAGGGTAGATTTTGCCATAAATATGGAAATTTAATTAAAAATGTGATACAAAAAGATCTTATAAATCTTCAATCTTCGATTATAGAATTTTTAAAAAATTTTAAATAATAATTGATAAATTTTAAAAATTAGAAATTTAAAATTAGAAATTAATTTTATGCTTTGCGATCTTCATATTCATACTTCTTATTCTTATGATGGTCTTGATTCTCCTCAAAAAATAGTAAAGACCGCCTTATCAAAAAATCTTAACTGCATTTGCATTACTGATCATAATGAAACGAAAGGAGCTGTTGAGGCTCTTCGTTTTGCTTTTGATAAATCAATATTGATTATACCAGGCATTGAAATCAAAAGCAAGGAAGGAGATATTTTGGGAATTAATGTTAAAGAAAAAATAGAAAATAATCTTTCAGCAAAGGAAACAATTAAAAAGATTGAAAAATTAGGAGGAATGGCAGTTTTCGCTCATCCATTTGGCTTTTTATGTAATTTTAAAGGAAATTTAAAGCAATTAACTGATGAGTATCGAGATTTTAGTTTGGGAATAGAAGTTTTAAATGCTTCAGTTGTTGGCAATGGAAATGAAAAAGCTTTAAGTTTTGCCCAAAAATCAAACCTTTTTTTTACTGCTGGTTCTGATGCTCATAATGCCCAATTTGTGGGGAAAGTTTATCTTGAAATTAAGAAAGATAATCTTTCAGAAAATGAAATTTTAGAAGAAATAAAAAAAAGAAATGTATCTCTCGGCGGAAAAAGTGGAGATTTTTTGGAAAAAATTAATGATCATCTAAAAAGAAGCTTTGCAAAATTAAATCATTTATAAAAATAAGTTACTATTTCCTAGCTTCATATCTCAATAAATATTCGTAAAGAATTCGGCATTCATTGATGTATTTTCATTACTCTTTTGTTAAAATTCTTGGCCCCTTTTGCGTAATTGCTATTTCGTGTTCAAAATGACAAGAGAGGGATCCATCTTTGGTTTCAAAGCCTTGTCCATCTTTTGATCTTTTAATTCGCCAATCACCAATGGTTACCATTGGTTCTATGCAAAAAACCATTCCTTCTTGAATTTTTAACCCTTTATGTCTTTTTCCGTAATTTAAAACCTGGGGATCTTCATGAAGTTCTTTGCCAATGCCATGACCACAAAGTTCTCTTACAACATTAAATCCTTGAGATTCAACATATCTTTGAATAGTATTTCCGATATCACCTAATGTATTTCCAATTCTTGCTTTTTTAATCCCTCTTTTTAAAGCTTTTTTTGTCACTCGGATAAGCCGCTGAGCTTCTGAAGAAACCTTGCCAACTGGTACTGTTACTGCCATATCAGAATGATATCCTTTGTATTTCATTCCAATATCTAAAGAAAGAATATCTCCTTCCCTTAAAATTCTTTCAGAAGGAATTCCATGAACAATCTCTTCATTCACAGAAGTGCAAATAGTTGCAGGAAAACCACCTTCTCCTTTAAAATTTGGTTCTCCCCCACATTTAAAAATAAGCTCTTCAGCGAGCTCATCAAAAAATTTTGTAGGGACACCGGCTTTCACTTTTTCTTCTAATTTTTTCATTATTCCCGCAAGAAGTTTACCGCCTTCTGCCATTACCTCTATCTCTCCAGGAGATTTTAAAGTAAGCATAACATTGAAAATTTTAATTTTAAATTTTTAAATTTTAAACAAATAAGGTTTAGAAATTAAAAATTAGAAATTAGAAATTTTATTTAATGTACTTCATCATTTCTTCAAAAACTTTGTTAATTGACTGTTCACCCTTTATTTCGATTAATCTTTTTTCTTTTTTGTAGTAACGGATTACTTTCATTGTTTCTTTTTTATATTCATCTAATCTTTTTTTGATTGATTGAAGATTGTCATCGGGTCGATTTATCAATTTCCCTCCACATTTATCGCAAGCTTTTAATTTTTTAAATTCTCCCTCAAAAGGAATAATTCTTCCACATTTTTCACATTGTCTTCTTTTTGTTAGACGATCTAAAGATTCTTTGGCTGAAATTTTAATTAAGAAAATCTTGAGGTTTTTATTCCATTCATACCATTCCAAAGCCTCGTCTATTAAATAAGCTTCTAAAATTTTTCGAGGACTTCCATCAATAATGAAGCCATTTAATTTTTTTTTCATTTTTAAATTTTCAAATTTATCAAGCCATAATTTAAAAATTACTGGAGTAGGAACTAATCCTCCACTATCAATGGTTTTTGCGATTTTTTGGCCAGTAAAATCTTTTTTCTTTTTTCTTTCTCTTAAAAGATCACCACTTCCTATATAATCAAGACCCAATTTTTCTCTCAAGAGTCTAGCTTGAGTTCCTTTACCAGATCCCGGTCTTCCTAAAAATATGATAACTAATGGTTTTTTCATAGGTTTTTTATTCTTTTTAATATTATAAAAGAAAATTATAGATAATTTTTAGAAAAATTCAAATTTATTTTTTATCCTTGCAAAAACTATCAAAAAAAAGTAAAATTTTTTATTAAATAAAATTAAAATTAAATAAAAATATGGAAAAAAATATTTTAGTTTTAAATTCCGGCTCAACCTCTATCAAATATTCTCTCTTTAACGAAAAACTGGAAAAAATTGACAATGGAGAAGAAGCAGGAATTGGAACAAAAGATGGAGTAAAAAATCATCATGAAGCTCTTGAAAGAATTTTTAAAAACATTTCTGGTTCTGGAAAGATCGAAAACTTATCTGATATTAAAGCTGTTGGCCATCGAGTAGTTCATGGCGGCGAAGATTTGAGGAAACCTGTTTTAATAAATAAAAATGTTCTTAAAAAAATAAAAGATTATGCGAAATTAGCTCCTTTACACAATCCTCCAAATATTGCTGGAATTGAGGCCTGCCAAGAATTATTACCATGGGCAAAAAATGTAGCGGTTTTTGATACTGGTTTTTATGAATCTTTAACGCCGGAAGGTTATCTGTATGCTATCCCTTATGAACTTTATCAAAAAGAAAAAATTCGAAGATATGGTTTCCATGGTATTTCTCATAGCTATATTTCACAGAAAGCAGAAAAAATTTTGGGTAAAAAAATCAAAAATTTAATTACTTGCCATTTGGGCGGAGGAAGTTCAATTACTGCTTTAAAAAATGGAAAACCAATCGATACTTCAATGGGTTTTACTCCTCTTGAAGGACTCATAATGACGACTCGCTCTGGCAGTATTGATCCTGCAATTCCTTTGTATTTAATTTCAAATTTAGGATATACAGCAAATGAAGTAGATAATCTTTTAAATAAAAAATCCGGCTTTCTTGGAATTTGCGACACAAACAATTTTAAAGAAATTTTGGAAAGAAAAGATGAAAAAGCAAAATTAGCTTACCAACTCTTTTTAAGAAGTGTGCTAAAATATATTGGAGGATATGTCACGCTCTTAGGAGGATTAGATGTTCTTGTTTTTACTGCCGGCATCGGAGAAAATGCAGTAAGGTTTAGAAAAGACGTAGTTACGCATTTAAAATACTTGGGAGCAGAAATTGATGAAAAAAGAAATAAAAAAAACGAGGTTATTATTTCTAAAAAAGCATCAAAGGTCGAAATATTGGTAATTCCAACGAACGAAGAACTAATGATCGCTAAAGAAACTCTAAAATTAATCAAAAAAATATATGAAAAAAATAATTTTCCCAGAAGGAGAAGATGAAAGAATTATCTCTGCTGCTAAAATTTTAAAAGAAAAAGAAATTGCTGAACCCTATTTTAATAAGTAAGAAAAATATTGAAGGCCTTGAAATTATTAATCCGGAAATCTCGAAAGAAAAAGAAGAACTTTCGCAAGAATTGTCAAGAATCACTGGTTTCCCCTTAAGAATAACTCAAAATATGATTTTGCACCATTTGTATTTTGGAGCAATGATGTTAAAAACTAATAAAGTTGATGCAATGATTGGTGGTGCAATTTTTACTTCCGCTGAAGTTCTTACTGTGGCTACCCAAGTGGTTGGGCTTGAAAAGGGAATTTCCATCCCCTCTTCTTATTTTTTGATGGAAATCCCAAATTACGAAGGCGGAGAAAATGGGAAGTTAATTTTTGCTGATGCTTCAGTCAGCCCAAATCCTCAACCACAATGTCTGGCTGATATTGCAATTACTACTGCAAGGACCGCCAAAAGATTTTTTAACTGGGAACCAAGGGTGGCGATGCTTTCTTTTTCCACCAAAGGAAGTGCCTCCCATCCTCTCGTTGAAAAAGTTGTAGAAGCAACTAAAATTGCTCAGAAAAAAGCACCTGAAATAGCAATTGATGGTGAACTCCAAGCTGATGCAGCTTTAAAAGAAGATGTTGCAAAGAGAAAAATGAAAGACATTGGAAAAGTAGCTGGCAGAGCGAATATTTTGATCTTTCCTGATTTAAATGCTGGAAATATCTCTTATAAATTAGTGAATATTTTAGCAAAAGCAAAAGCCTTAGGACCAATTTTGCAAGGTTTTCAAAAGCCAGTCAGCGACCTTTCTCGTGGAGTAAAAGTTGAAGAAATAATTGAAATTGCAAAAATTCTAATAGGGTCCTATTAGAAAACTTCATCGGAAAATATGATTTTTGGAATTGGTATAGATTTAGTTGATATTCAAAAATTCAACAAATTAGTAAAAGCAATAGGGGAAAATTTTTTGAATTTAATCTTTACTAAAAATGAAAAATTAAGGACTGAATCAAAAAATGGAATTAAGTCTTTAGCTGGAATTTTTGCTGCAAAAGAAGCAATTTTTAAATCTTTAAATCTTTCAAAAAGAGAAATCAAGGATTTTAATTATTTTCAAGAAATTGAAATTTTACACCTATCTTCGGGAAAACCAGAAGTTAAATTTTTAGGTTCACTTGCAAAAAAATTCCCGAAAAAAAAATTTAAAGTTTTTCTTTCAATTAGTTATAGTTCAAAAATTGTAGCAAGCGTCGCGATTATTGAAAAAAATAAATGACAAAAAGCAGACCCTTTTCTGGGCCTGCTTTTTTATGAGTTGCCGCAAAGCTGTTTAGAGTCGGGAAATTAAGCTTTTTCAAAAACTACTACTTTTCTTCCTCCTGGTCCATCAATAATTTTTGCTTTAACCGGAGCAGGAAGTTCGCTGTTTCCTTTTTCAATTTCCTCTGGGCTTGAAACTGGCACTCCATCAATTTTCGTTGCAAAAATTGTTCCTTCTTTCAATAAAACTTGACCGTAAGCAAATGGAGCATAAGGAGCAAATTTTTCGCCAGGCCAGTAGCCAGAAGTCGTATACATTAAAAGCATTCCCTCACCCGATATCTCTGTCCATTCTAAATTCCTACTTCGACATTTTCGACAAGCAGAAATTGGTGGAAAGTTTATTTGCCCACAATCATTACATTTCATTCCCATAATCTTCCCTTCCTCTAAATAGTCGTACCATTTTTTAACTATTGGTTCCATATTTTACTTTGCTGGCTTATAAACCACCACTGTTATGTGAAGAGCGTAACCAGCGTTGTGCTGTACTGCTATATTAATCGGTTTCTTTACTTGTCTTGCGCCTGCTTCGCCTCTCATTTGCTTAACGATTTCATAAGTATCAGCGCCAGCTGAAGCTTCAAAGGCATGACCTACACCATGTCTACCTCCAGAAGTATTTAAAGGTTTATCACCATCAAATCTTGTTCTTCCGTCTAAGATTGCTTTCCAAGCAGTGCCTTTTTCAAAATAACCAGCTGTTTCGCTTGTGTCTAAATGAGCACTTTGCAAACAATCATGAACTGAGAGATAATCAATATCTTTTGGTTTGATTCCTGCCATTTTGTAAGCGCCTTCAAAAGCGATAACATCGGCTGATCCATCCCAAGGCCAGTTATAAGCAGCACAATGATAACCAGCAATCTCGATTGGAAGTTTTTTGTTATACTTGTCTGGTTCAGAAGAAACAATAATTGCTGATGCTCCATCTGCAGGATTTAAAGCTGATTTTCTGCGAGTTGGCCAACCAATAAATGGATTTTTATCTGATTTCCAATATTCTTCAACGCTTGAAAAACCTTCTCTTTCTGCTTCTTCTTCCAAAGTACCATATTCATACATAAAAGCTTTTGGATTAGTAGAAGCATGCAATCTTACATTCTTATTAACTTGCAACATTGTCCTATCATAGTCTTCAAAAGATACATTATTGGTCTTCATATAAGCCAAACCAGAAACACCATTTAATGCATCAAAGCCATAAAAATGCTGATAGCCAAAATTATGGTCTACGGCATAATCAGTCCAATTCCAAAGTTTAACGTCGGGAAGAGGTTTTCTGTCCAAAGGAAAAAGATTAACATCATCAGCCGGATAAGAAGTTGTGAATTCTCCTCCTACAACTAAAATATTGCGGTATAATCCAGACGCTACTAAATTACGTGCCACACCAACTGCATTTAAGGTCGTTGAACAGGCAGTATCAATATGAAAACCAGGTTTGCATCTTAACCCCAACCAGTCAGAAGCATTTGTTGCTTGACTGTTGCTTAAACTTGTCTGGGGCAACATATTGCCAACAATAAAAGCATCAATTTCTTCTGGAGAAATACCGGCATCGTCATATGCTTCAAAAGCTGCTTCAGCCAAAAGTTCCTGAAAAGTTTTATCTTTAAGTTCAGGAGTTTCCAAAGATTTGCCAAATTTTGTCATCCCTACTCCAATAATACAAGGGTTTTTAGCCATATTCTTTATTTTTATTAATTTTTTATTCGACCTTTAAAGCAAAAAACCCAAAAAAATTACTTTTTGGGTTTTTTATTTGCCTTCTTCCTTTAATTTTTTGATAAGCCAATCAATAGCTTCACCTACTGTCTTATTTTGCTGAACCTCGCTGGAAGAAATTTGTATTCCAAATTCTCCGCTTAAAGCTCCAATCAAAGCTAACATTGACATAGAGCTTGGATGCAAATCTTCGATAAACCTGGATTCTCTTTTAATCTCTTCAGGTTTTTTGCCAAATACATCAGCAATAATTTTTATTGTTTTTTCTTCAATTTCTTTTTTGTCCATTGTTTTTAAATATTAATTAATAAAATAAGACCTTTAAGATTATAACATAAAAAAAATTTTTCTATCAAAATTCAATTAAATGTTAAGTTATTAAATTAAATTCTTAAGGTATTATATCATTTTATCAAATATTCCTTTTAAAAATCAAGTAAGGAATATTTAAATTAAAATCCGAGAAGACATCTCGGATTTTAATTTATAAAAATTTGATTTTTTAAAACTATTCAGCTGGAGTAGTAGAATTATTCTCTTCCTCTACTGGTGTTGTCTCTTCTTCAGTTGTTGGTGTTGTCTCTTCGGTTGGGGTTGTTTCTTCTTCTGTTGTTGGAGTTGTCTCTTCTTCTGTTGGAGTTGTCTCTGAAGGTGTTGTTGATTGACTGCTCATCGTAGCCCAAACAATAAGACCAATAGCTATTAAAACTATGACTATTATTATAATAGTAGTAGAATCCATATTTTTAATACTTTATTATGAATAAATTATGCAACGACCTTTATTAAATAAGCGTGTTTTGCACTATTTAATTTATTATATTGAAAGAAAAATTTAAAGTCAACCATTTTTGAGTTAAAAACTCACCGCTTTAATAAAGCAGGTGAGTTTTTTTATTACTCTACTGATAGAATAGTCAGATAACGTTTTCCTCTTGGTGTTTTAACTTCACAATGATCGCCC
>Ga0209409_1003070_pt1 | contig 11318 bp, 8 predicted proteins | sample AD_JPNMR1_MetaG_FD_184424 | JGI IMG/M metagenome (GOLD analysis project Ga0209409, IMG submission 184424) | Active sludge microbial communities of municipal wastewater-treating anaerobic digesters from Japan - AD_JPNMR1_MetaG (SPAdes) (version 2) | ecosystem: Engineered > Bioreactor > Anaerobic >...
ATAAAAATTGGAAAAGAGAAAGCAAAATGAGTAAAAAAGTCAATCAATCGTTTGTAGGCATACCACATCAAGACTTTATAAATAAAATAATCTACAAAGCAGAGAATGTAGGAATTAAAGTAATAATTACAGAAGAAAGTTATACAAGTGGAACATCATTTTTAGATGGTGAGTTACCAATAAAAGAGAATTATAATAAAAGCAGAAGAATCCATAGAGGATTATTTAAGTCTAATAATGGTACTTTAATAAATGCAGATTTAAATGCTTCTTATCAAATAATGAAAAAAGTATTCCCCAAAGCATTTACAGAGGGGATAGAGGGTGTGGGGTTACATCCAATTAGAGTAAATGTAGCTTAGGCTATGTTGACTGACAAATAATTTTATTAAAATTTTAAACCTATTTTATGGATTTTAATAAAATTAATAACCTGAACTTTTAGAGGGGGCTGAATAACGGTTAAGATGAGAGTACTTTCGTTGTTCGACGGCATAAGTTGTGGCAGAGTGGCGTTAGACAGGGCGGGGATACCCGTAGAAACCTACTACGCCAGTGAGATACATCAACCATCAATCACAGTTGCTCAAAAGAATTACCCAAGCACCATTCAGTTAGGCGATGTTACGAAGGTGGACGGCACACAGCTGGGAGAGATTGACCTGTTAATTGGGGGCTCGCCTTGCTTTAGGGCAGGTACGCTGATAACTACGGATAAGGGTTATAAGAAGGTTGAAGATATTCAGAAGGGCGACATGGTGCTTACGCACATGAATAGATTTCGAGAAGTTGTCGCTCCGATGGTGACTTTGTCGAATAGAATTTACGCACTGCACATACAAGGTCGTGCAGTAACTCACGTTACAGAAGACCATCCGTATTATGTTAGGCGTTTAACCTTTGTAAAAGATAAAGAGACAGGTGAGTACGCTAAAGTATTTACAGAGCCAGAGTGGAAAGCTGTGAAAGATATTACTGACGGAGATTTAATAGGGTCTACGGTTGATGAGGACATCTTAAAGCAGGACGATTTGATTATAATTGGGTCTTTTGTTTGGCTTCCTTTCCGTAAAAAAGAGCTTCTCGACCTTGCCGATACTGTCTATAATTTCGAGGTTGCTGAGGATAATAGTTACGTGGCGAACAACTGCATTGTGCATAATTGTCAAGGCTTTAGTTTCGCTGGGAAGCAGTTAAATTTTGAAGACCCACGCAGTAAGCTGTTCTTTGAGTATGTACGAATTCTTGAAGAAGTGAAGCCGAAGTATTTTTTACTGGAAAACGTCGTTATGAAAAAGGAGTATCAGGATATAATCAGCAAATACCTTGGTATTGAACCTGTGATGGTAGATTCAGCACTGGTGTCCGCACAAAGACGTAAGAGGCTTTATTGGACGAATATTCCTGACCTCACACAACCGAGGGATAAAGGTATCCTGCTTAAAGATATAGTCCATGAGAACGCAGACCTTGATACGATAATGGGTGATAGCTGGGTGAAGCGGTTTACGGAGAGAGCCGATTATCTTTTATCCAAGAAGTATGTGGCAATCAATCCAGATAAAGCTATCACGCTTACGGCGAGGCAGTATGCGAACTGGAATGGCAATTTCGTGATGGAGTGTTTGAAGGAGTACATAGTTCCTTTCACAGATACATTGAAGGTGCTTGATAAAGAGGTGCAGTCAGGCAAGATGGGCTTCTTCCGTAAGGATAGTCAGGCGAACCGAGTTTATTATCTAAACAACAAGGCGGCTACGCTATGCGGTGACGCAGGTGGTGGAGCTGCGAAGATGGGTCAGTATTTATTCGGGTCAGTGCTACCTACGGAGGTTATCATTAAGGAGCCGAGGGTGGTTGAGTTCACCGAAGGACAGAAGTTTTATACGCTGACTGAGAAGAATAACTGTGGAGTATTGGTTGAGGGCTACATAAGAAAGCTCACGCCGATTGAGTGTGAGAGGTTGCAGACACTGCCTGATAACTATACAGCGGGCATTAGTGACGCACAGCGTTACAAGGCATTAGGTAATGGCTGGACAGTAGATGTCATTGCTCACATATTAAAACATATAATTGAATAAAGTTGTTGATAATAGCAATAACTTGTGGTATACTCTTTACGGATAAGAAAGCCGATGAGGAAGGAGGGCGATAAGTATGTTAAGTGCAGATTTTTTAGCTGAAATAGTGCTTAATGCGGTTTATGAAGACCGTGAGGGCATTGAATATCTTGCATTGCACAAGGCTTACGACAGTGAAACAAAAGAGACTGTTATAGTGTACAGACCTGTGTTAAGCTCCCACGAGAGTTTTATCTGCACAGAGGCTGAATTCAGAAACTCCTTCGCTTATTTGAGGCCAGTTAGTGACGCAGAAACTATGGAGTATGTGAACATCTATCCGACTTCCGAGGCTACGGAAGTAGTAGTGATAGGAGGCATTTATACTCATTTCAAGGGTATGAAGTATAAAGTTCTCCATCTGGCTACTGATGTAGCGACAGGCGAAACTAAGGTGGTTTACGAAGCACAGTATGACGATAACAAAGTCTGGGTGCGTCCGCTTACAATGTTTACTGAGAAGGTAACACGTGACGGGAAAACTTTCGATAGGTTCAAGCTTGACACACTATAAGGGCTACACCTTTTTGCATAACGACGATAACCTTTACCTTTCAAGGAAGCTCACCGAATTTACGGTGAGCTTTTTTGTGCCTGTAAGAAATAATTAGCAATTAACAAAGGAGGTGTAGTTGATTGGAAATGACAAAGAACAAACGCAAGTGCGTGCAGATGACCCCTGCGGTAAGAAAAGCAGTAAGCTGGGCGAAGTACTGGTATAGACCTGCAACCGTGGCGGTTCTCAGTCCATTCAGTGTTGTGTTAGTGCTGAATAATAGCTTTAAGCTGACACTCCCTTGGTTCTTAACGCACCCGGTGTCTTTGGTGTATATGGCTTGCATTAGTTTAGCTTTTATCTGGATAAGACACCGCAGGATTATCGCTGCAATAGTACTTCTATTGTTGTTTGTCTTTAGCGGTAACCGTAGACGTAGGGAAATCAACAACTTTTTCAGAAGGGGGTAGTGTGTTATGTCGAAGAATAAGAGCAAGGACAAGTTGGGGGCTAAAATGCCGTACTTCAAAGCAATACACGAGCAGATGCTTGCCGACGAAAGTAAGGAGTTCTGGGAATTAGCTCCTGTTGAGAATACTATGATTGGGAGAACCGTAAGTCACGTAATTTTCAGAACAGTAGGTGTAGATATTGCGAAATATTTTGCAAGTAGGCTTGAATCAGGAAACGAAATGCCATCTTTGACAGAGAGTAGAGCACCAGTCGAAGTGGCTGAAATGGAGTTTTTATCCGCTTGGAACAATCTAAATCAAAGTTATGCGACGTTGCAGTTGGAAGCGATAGCGTTCAGAGCGTTAATAAATTGTCGTGATTATCAGCTTTGGTTGGCAGAAACACTATCAAAAATACCGCTTACGCAGTGGGAGAAAGTAAGGGCAAGATTTACGCAGACAAGCGGAAATCCTGTGTACATAGCGGGCTATAACACGTGGATAGACGCACTTCGTAACAGATTGAACCCTGATAGTAAAATAGCTTGGTTGCCTCACAGCGAAATGACATCGCTTGAAAAGTACGTAATATCACGTACCGTTAAGCATTATCATATCGACGAGGAGTTGCAGGCAAGGATAGATGAGTGGCGTAAGCAGGCTAAGAAGCATGGTTACCTATCAATGTCCTTGACACAAGGCAGGGTAAATGCGGTGTACAATTCGGCGAAGGCGTTGGGATATGTAGACTTCGGTCTTACGGATGTGGGTCTTGAATACTACGAACACGCTGTGGTTTTATGGGGGCTTTGGGCTGATTCAATTCCTGAATTAGTCCCAGAGGACGCTGACAACAAGAAGGTTATGGCGAGCTTGGCGAATTCCCTTGTAAACAACGTCAGCGTGGAGCTTTACGGTAGACTAAGAGACTCATTCATCAATGAATGGTCGAACAGACACAGAGTGCAGTTCGAGGAAATCGAAGAAAAGCGTACATCCAAGAAGATACAACAGCTTGAAGAAGAAAATGCACGCTTACAGAATGAGTTATGTGCGTCACAGAGTAGGCTCACAGCTGCGGAGAAGGAAATCAAGTCCTTGAAGGAAAGCAATAAGGAGCTTGAAGCTTCGAGGGATTGCTACAAGGAGAAATGCGATGAATTAGCCGACAGCTTGAAGAAAGCTGAGAAGAAGCTTGCGAAGGTGGCTGAGGAGGCTAAGAGTAACTCTGAGGCTAAGAATGGTGCAACAGCAACACCACAGCAGGTGACAGCTCTTGAAAAGAAAGTAGCCGAGCTGGAATTTGGGTTGAAAACGGTTACGACCAAGCTTGACGACCTGTATGTGCTTTTATCTGCGGAGGATACGGACGACGATATTGAAAGTAAAGCCGAAGCATACGAGAACACAGACAGCTTGACAGCTTTATTTGAGGGTGCTGCGAAGGAATTGGCAGAGAATTCCCGTGTTATTATAAATGGTGGTGCTAAGACATGGCAGGCACGTGTACGCAAATGGTTTGAAGACCAAGGCGTAAAAGTTAGGACCTATGAATTAGGGGATTGTGTGTCTGGAATTCGTCCGACAGACGTGGTACTTTTGAATGTCATTCAGAATAAGCATAAATATTCTATGAAGTTCATGGATGATGTAAGGCGTATCGGAGCGAAGCTGGTTGTCTGCAATGTGAACAATGTAGAGCAGACATTGAGAATTGTGTTTGGACATCCCGAAAGAAAGAAGTGCTCCAGGCCTGTCAGTGTAGAATAATAAGGTGTAAGCCGAGTTATTCTACACTTTTTAATTGCAGGAGGTGTTTTAAGTGGGCAGGTTAATACAGGAAAATGAAACTGGTGGCATAAAGTATGCGGTGATTGAAGTAAACGGCAAGACTTATATGACCCAGCAGTTCAAAGGACCTTTTCTGGAACATTTTGCGAAGAACTGTCAAAGAGTACAGAAGAAGTCTTATGAGGTAGAGGTACTGCTGCCTGACAGTCCTAAGAAGGTAAAGAACATCCTTGAAGGAGCGGACTATGTTGCGAATCCGAATGAGGGCGGGGTTATCATCAAAGGTACTGTGGGCGAGCTTTGGGTAGCCAAGATGGAGAAGGTCTGCAAGACCTACAAGAAGCTGGATGGTTCTGATTTAACACCTAAGGACTTCGTTCCGGGCAGACCTATGCGTGTGAAGACCTTGCGTGGCAATGTTTATAACTATGCACTTCAAGTACCTGTTCAGAAACTATTTTCAGTGTGGACTGGTTGGGGCGATATTCTCGTAACCAATCTACCTGACGTTCCGCACGGTAATGGGGACTATATAGTGTGCGGGGATAAGGACGGTAAGCCAGACGTATCCGACATTTGGGTAGTAAACGGCAAGGTATTTGATACGACCTACGAGAGGGTACAGCAGCTCGACCAGAACTATATGCTTAAACTTCTGGTAGACAAGGCGAGAAACCCTGATTTATCGGTAAACTGTCGTATTCAGGATGTAAGTGCAGGCAATGTGACCCTGAGTTCCTTCGATACTGCTTTACAGCAGGGTAAGGTGAAACTGATTTTTGTTGGCAGTGACTCTACACGTAGGGAAGTTCCTCTGGAAGTGTCTGAGCGTAAGAGCAAAGACGGCACAGAAGTGATATATTCCATAAACAATCTTCCTATGATTATCAAAAAGGTGGAGGACAGGTACAAGACAGTGCGTGGCTTAGCTTGCGGTATTTGTAGTGCGTATATCAAGACGAACCCAATCCATAAGCTTAATGTACTTCCGTACAGGGTGTGTGTAGTGAAGCAGGGCAAAGTTGTATATTCTGTACGAATAGCACCGTTTATGTAAATCAAGATTTTATCTGCATTGTCAAGTTCGTCGCAGGCCTATTCTAAAGAAAGTATATAATTTTTAAGAAAAACCCGTTGTGAGGTCCCCCTGCGACGGGTGTGTGAACAACAAGAGAAGAATAAGATGCCCCTTATTCCTCGAACCTCCCTAACGGTTGACCCCGTTGGGGAGGTTTTCTTTTTAATCGCTATTAGGCCAGTCAGGTATATTAGTAGAGAGTAAAGATTGAGTGTTGTGCGTAAGGCCGATTATAGGCCAGTCAACGGTATAAAATGAAGGCGTAGCAAGGAGGAATCGAATTATGAGTTATTCTTTATTAGTAAAAGGGCAGTTTGCTAATGGTAAGTCGAGGTCTGCGGGAATTCATTGGCCCGGGCATACGATAACCCCTGAAATACATCAAAGGGTGCAACAGTATGAGAAGGTGTTCCAGAAAGAACTTGTAGGAGCTCCGAAGACGATGGCAGGGCTGCCAACTTTCGAGTATATAGAAATTCAGCTACACAAGAACCCTCCGCAGGGAGCGGGTATGTGTGAGAAAGTATTCTTGGCGGTTACTCCCAACAGTTTAGCGAAGCTTACGGCACAGTATGGTAAGCCGATTAACGGTAGTCGTGGGCAGATAAATCAACATTACCAGTATAATCCTAAGGGGATTGTAGTGGACCTGACTAAGGAGAGAACACCAGAAGCGTTCTGGCGGGCTGTTAGGATTTATACTAACAACTGCCGTAAGAGGTTGTTTGGCGTGTAGCTCAGTTTTATCCGTACAACTTGAAAAGGTGGTGATTATATGAGAATTGTAGCGTGCGTAGCGGTTACTGCGGGGTCTAACCCGACAGGATACTTTCAGCTGGATGACGGAAGGACAATTCACGAAGTATCTATACCGCTTCTCAAAGCACACGGCGTCCTTGAAAATGCCGATGAAGTAGAAACCTTCCGAGGAGAGTTTTATCGGGAACAGGCGTACAGCTTACAGGGTGCTGAGGCTATATCGACATTGAGCGAAGGCATGATATATAGACTTATCGAAGGTGGTGGCATTATTGCAGGTAAAGAGTTTGATATAGACGATTTTGACGTTCCAGAGGGAGTAAAATTCATCGGACGTGCGGGCTTCCAAGGATTGACTTGCTTAAAGCGTGTCATTATTCCAAGTTCCGTGGAAACCATTGAGGAAGACGCATTTAATGGCTGTGTAAACCTCAAAGAGGTTAAGTTCAGCAAGGGATTGAAAACCATCGGGCATAGAGCCTTTGCGAACACGGGATTATGTCCTGAAAATCCGCTGGTTATTCCAGATACGGTGGAGAACATTTCAATGAAGAATCCGTTCCCGGCGAGTGCTAAGTATGTGTATATCAGTTACGATATGAATTCAAATTGCCGTAGGGCATTGACCCGTTGCGGGTTACTGTTGAGAAGCTCATACAGATACGGCTATTAAGAAAGGCAGGTGAAAACAGATGAACAAGCCGATAATGGTTATCGTAGGCGTAGTTGCACCGCCTTATAGCGATGATGAATCCCTAAGGGTGTATTACATCGACAAGGGAAAGATTAAGGACATCAAAGACGCTGATTTAGCTCCATACGCTGAACAGCTTAACGTGGTGAACTTCAATGACCTGCAGATACCTGCGGTCAGGGAGCTTTATCCGCACATACGAACTGGAAATAAACCTTATTACGTTAGCGGGCATGACGCTTGCTATGTGCTGGGGACATTCGGAGATGGCGGGTATGTTTGTATCAGACCGCACTTAGCCAATGATTTCCTGCAAGTAATTCCACGTAGCAGGTTGGTTAATGACGTAAAACGTGGTAAGCTTTATTTGTTGAACGCCGTGATAGAGCAGGGTTCTGTGTCGGATACTGTTTCGCCTATAACAGGTGAGTGGCAGGATATGTCGCACCTAAAGGGTAGAACATTGAAAGACGTTGAGGACACCGCTTGTGATTGTGGCGAGGATGATTGTACTTGCGGAATAATTGTTGACGCAAGGGATAAGATAGGTGCAAGCGAATCAGTAGAATCCCATGATGAGCTGGGAATGTTGAACGCTGTACAGAAGGAATTCTTAAAGAACTACTACATTGACTATTCTGTTGAAACTTTCAACAAGCTGGTTGGAAAGTCTTCATGGAAGCTTAAAGAGGACCACGAAATTGTGGAGAAGAATAAGAAGCGTAGGGAATCCAAGCTGGCTAAGCTTGCTGAGCTACGCACACTCTCCGACGGAGCCGATTGGCGATTTGCGGGTCTTTGGGATGTAGGTTATGTATCAAGCAAACCTGAACATCTTTGTGAGTTCGGGCATAAGCTTCGCTACATCTACATGGCTTGCCCAGTCAATAAACCGATGGCTCAGGCACGTAAGGAGGGTACACTGCTCCGCTTCGGTATTAAGTGTCACTCTGACTTCTTGAACATTCCGGCAGAGGAAGTATCCCGTCTTGGTAAACTTCTTAATACCATGAGTTCTGAAATCACCTTTATTAGTATGGTGGTAGCGAATAAAGCACTTGGAAAGCATGACGCACTGATGGCGTCGATGCACGACCTTTTAGGCCGACTTCAGTCGAATAATAAACTGGTTGAGGTGCTTGGAGAGAGGTTGGCTACGGCGTATGTGGGCTTTACGTCCAACAAGCTTCCGCTTGTGGAATCCTTTGTACTTGATGTGCTTGCTAAGTTCAAGGAGTATGGCTACTTGAAGGTTTTATCCGCTGCGGGAATAGACACGAGCGTATTTGCTCCGCAAGGAACTGACGCTTATTCACTTCCGACCTTATCGCCTACGGCAGATAGGTGGGATAGACAGAATTATCCGTCCAGCGTTAAACACGCACATGAATCAGGGTTAAGCAGGCTCAGCAGCGCGCATGACCCGATACCTGTTGTTCTTACGACTTATGCGGAAATGCTTTTATCCAATGACATCGCAGGCGAGTATATGTACAATCCGAACGCTACGCTTACTGATTTCGTGAAAGGTAAGAGTACGACATATCAGCGATTTGGAGCCGATGAAATAGTTCCTGACTATCCTGATGCTATGCGTAAGTACAAGATAGGCTACAACAACGAAACTCGTGAGCTTCGTACAATGTGGTTGCGGTACTTTACGCAGAACACATTCAGGGAGGACTTCCTAACAGCCATCAGCGGTGCTCAGGTAAAAGCACTGACATTGGGAGGTTTGGAAGCAATCCTTGCACTGTATAAGCGTTTAGAGAAGACAGGGCAGAATTTGAAGGCTGTATTAGGGGATAAGCACTTAAATTCCTTGGTACAGGATATGGTAGATGCCCGTCTGTACAGATACCGTAGTTCAGGTAAATACGATGATATTTACCCAGAGGTGCTTTTAACATCACTTCCGTACATCATTACCAGCGCATCTAATGTACAGGCAAGACGTGCTGCAAGCTACAAGCTTGGTAAAGACGGATATGCAGATTTATCCGCACGTTTGGACGAAGTCAAGGAAGGAACTGACCCAGACTATATCGCTAAGATTAAGGCGAAGTTTGCGGTTGAGGAAGCAAAAGTTGAGGAGAAACCTGTACAGTCACAGCCCGCTCCGCAACCTGCTCCACAACCTGCACAGCAGACAGTTCAGCAACCCGCTCCACAGACAGCTCAGTCTGCACAGAAACCTGCACAGCAGGTAACTTCTCAGAAATCTGAGAAGACAACTCAGCAACAGCGGGTGTCAGTGGGCAGTTCTAAATCAAAGACCAGTAAGTTTAGAGGCGACGCTGCGGAAGCTAAGAAAAAGGCCGATGAGTTTATGGCATTGTATGACTCACTTCCTAAGGTTCTTACAAATGAACCGGGAATTCAGATAGCTTTGGCTATTATCAAGCGTTTCAGGGACACTTTCAAGGAGAAAGAAGGGTTCACTTACAGAGAGAACTGGCGTGTAACCCAAGAGATTGAAACTTTGAAGCGTCTTAAAGCAAACAAGTAAAGGTAGGTGACGAAGAAAATGGCACGAGACCATAGCAGAGACTTGTGGTGTGTAGGCTTGCACTATGAAAGTCAAGACGACAAGAAAGCTGGCAAAGTATCAGGGTATCGTGTTCTGGGTTGTGCTGTTGAGGGCTACAAGGATGTTGACGTCGCCACAATGAAAGCTCAGTTACAGAAGTATCCCGACCGTGTTAGGGGATTGCAGTTATCCCCTAACACAGGGGAAGTAATCGGGGCGTGTGGTGATTTACACAACTATCCGAAGTACATCAAGGGCGGTTCAGCCAATGATGGACCAGAAACTATGATACTGATAGGCAAAATTCCGGGCAGTGGAGTTCGAGTTTATTTCCTTAACGGTGTATTCTGGGTAGACTATGACACACTAAGAAAGCTTATAGCGAACGGTACAATGTTTGCAAATGCTCCAATGCCAAAAGGTACAACAGACCAAGACTTTGATAACTTGGCAACTTATGACGGTATTCCTGTGGGTATTCACGACCCTAAGGGTACGAACAAGGATGGCAGGCCGATTGACCCAGACCTTTATGAGGAGGCGGCACTGCACTTTGGTTTAGCGGTAGATGCCAGTGCAATCAGGCGTGATATTGCTAAACAGAATAAAGACAAAGATGACACTGAAATTGATAAGCTCTTACAGCAGACTTTACAGCAAATTCAGTCCAACGGTGTGAAGGTAGTAAACCGGCACATGGACACAACAGGCGGGATTTATTTGCGTAATGCAGATGGCTTTACCGTTGAGGACAGACTTCTTAGAGCCAGCCGTGTATTGAGGTCATACGCTCCGTTTATGTACAGTGCGTATTCGGCATTGAAGAAGGTAGACACCTATGATATTCCGACTGCGGCGGTATCATTGAATGAATTTATGTACAATCCGCACTTTATCCATGCTTGTAGTGACGCATATTTACAGCATTTATTGGAGCATGAAATTTCACACGTTCTGATGGAACATGTAGCGAGAGGTTATGGCAGACACGGGCAGATTTGGAACGTAGCTTGCGACCTTATCGTAAATGCACGTATTGCTGACGAGCATGGATTACGCTTTGTCGGCGACGTAAGACCGATTTATAAGAAAGACCATGAGGGTAAGTATGTGACTAACTCTGATGGTGAAAAGATTAAGCTTGGTGAAATTGGCTCAGTACTTAACCGTTGTAACAGCACAAAGCTTGACTTGAATGTTGATACAGCTACCAGCATTTATGAGGAGCTTATGGAAGAATACCGTAAGCAAATGGAGCAAATGCAACAGCAGGGTCAAGGTCAAGGTCAAGGACAGGGTCAAGGACAAGGACAAGGACAAGGACAAGGACAAGGACAAGGACAAGGACAAGGACAAGGACAAGGACAAGGACAAGGACAAGGACAAGGACAAGGA
>Ga0209409_1003073_pt1 | contig 11311 bp, 9 predicted proteins | sample AD_JPNMR1_MetaG_FD_184424 | JGI IMG/M metagenome (GOLD analysis project Ga0209409, IMG submission 184424) | Active sludge microbial communities of municipal wastewater-treating anaerobic digesters from Japan - AD_JPNMR1_MetaG (SPAdes) (version 2) | ecosystem: Engineered > Bioreactor > Anaerobic >...
GGGCTGAATCTTCCGCATCGAAACAAAGGCCGGGCAGAAGAAATAGCGGCTGAAGCCGGGGCCAAAGCTTAAAAAGATAAAGCTGAAAGCATAAATACCTAAGATTGAAAAATAAAAAAACGAATAAAGAAAGGAAAGAACAACAAAAAGATCGAAAAGCAATTCAAAAAAGTTAAATAAAACAGCAGGAGACAAAAAGTGCTGGAGACTTGCCACGGGAGACGGATAGGAGGCCAAAAAGGAGAATGGGATAAATCCTGATAAAAATGAATGGGAACGAAGGGAATGAAAAACCTGAAAAGATGCCCGGAGGAGGACAGTCCAGAACAGGGTAAAGGATAAGAATGAAATAAAGAATCGGGGATACAGAATATAAACCAGCAATAGTCAATACAAACAGATGAAAGTAATGAAAAAAATGGAAGGAAAAAATGGAGAATAGGAAAAAATATAAAACAAGCAATCAGGAAAAAGAGAACCAATAGAGAACTTTAAGATAATAGCGGGATAAACAAGCTCAAAAAAAGAAAGAAGGTAAGAAAAGAGAAAGATAAAAAATAAAAAGGAAAAATAAATGAAGAAAAGGCTTCTCCAGATAATCTCAGCAGCGGCGCTGATAGCCTGCCTGGTCATGGCCGGACTGAATTTTTCCGGAAAAATGTCAACGACAGCCCTCAAGCTGTGGTTTCTGCTGGTTTCTCTGGTCTATTTTGTGTCAGCAACCTCTTATGTTTCCAGGAAAGCCTGAAGAAGCAGTCAGAGCCAGAACTTTACGCCGGTAGTGTTGTGGAGCAGGCGGCTTGAACTTGAGGCGCATCAACGGCCGGTCATGTCTGGCCGGCAGCCGTCACCCGGCATCAGCCGCAAGTATCTTTTGCCTGCCCGACTATTAACTTACTACTGCGTTCTGAGCGAAAGCATATTCGGCGTCTTTAATATTTGCCGTAATAAATCCCTTGCTATAAAGACAGTAAAGCACCAGGAGAGAATTTATTCTCCGGTCAGCTTAAAAGAATAGCGGCCGGAGCCAACCCGAATAATCAGATTCCCGCCTTTTTGTTCGATGCTTTTAATCCCGGGAAGGGAAGTCTTGAGCTGGTTATCGGCAAAAACTACCGTTCCGCCTTCGCTGAGCTTCAGGTTTCGGAGCTTAAAGACCGGTATATAAATTTCGGCTTCACTTCCCACCGGAATGACTGCTTCGAGTTTGACCTGGCGGTCGCCCCTTGACCAGGCACAACCGACTTCGCCATTTATGGTGTTAATTGAGCCTGAGGCATGGGTCAGGTCTCTTACCATCTGAGGCTTGATGACGAGCTTTTTATAAGCAGCTGAGTCGGGTGCAATGTTTATGCCGGCCAGGGCGCGGTAGAACCAGGCCCCTATGCTTCCAAACATTGGATGATTGTGAGAATTCATGGATGGCCCCTCGCGCTTCTGCCAGATCTCCCAGAGGGTGGTGGCTCCATTTTTAAGCATATAGCCGTAGCTCGGGAAATCAGTTTTGGTCAGGATATCGTAGGCGAGGTCGGAGTTGCCGGTTGAGGTCAAAACATCCAGGATGTATTTTGTCCCTATAATGCCAGTAGTTAGATGTGAATCGTGTTCATAGACCAGGTCATTAAAGAGTTCACTCCAGGCGGGACCGCGTTCTTTATCAGTGGCCAGGCCGATAAAGAGGGGGAGTGCGTTGGCAGTCTGGGTCGGGCCATAGCTTCGAGTTTTTGGGTCAAAAAACTCGCGGTTAAAAGCAGCCTTGATGTCAGCGGCCAGTTTGTCGTAGGCCTGGGCCTCGGCGGGTTTGTTAATAAGGCGAGCCATATCAGCCAGCACTCTGGTGTCATAATAATAGTAGAAGGTTGAAACGAGGCTCCCCGGGCATTTTTCAATCGCCACCCAGTCACCATAGTAGCTGTATTTGAGGAGGCCGTTTTCTGATTTGCTTCGGAGGAATTCGACGTATTTTTTGAGCGAGTCATAATAGTCTTCAATCAGCCGGCGGTCACCATAATATTGATACATATACCAGGCTATGAGAGGGTAAGCAGTACCCCAGGCCGGATCAGCCGGACGCTGACCCCAGATATGAGGCACAGTATCGGTGATAGAGCCATCGGCTGCCTGTTCGTCGCGGATATTCCGCAGGAAATTGGTGTAAAAGGCGGCCATATCAAAGTTCATCATGGCTTCCTCGGCTGTGACCTGAGCGTCGCCCATCCAGCCCATGCGCTCATCACGCTGACAGCAATCGGTTGGAATGCTGTGGAGGTTGGTTTTCTGTCCCCAGAGGATAAGGTGCTGAATGTCGTTGAGGATTTGAGTTGAGGCAGAAAAATTGCCGGTGGGTGAAACGGCCGTGTGAACTACCCGTCCGCGGACCGAATCGAGCCTGGGTGTTCCAGGAAAGCCGGTCACCTCGATGTAGCGGAAGCCATGGTAGGTAAAGCGCGGTTCCCAGACTTCGGTCGTCCCATCGCCGCGCAGAATATAGTGATCTTCAGCCCGGGCCGAGCGCAGGTTTTCCTGATTGATCATTCCGTTGTCGTAGAGAAGTTCGGAAAAGCGGAGGCGGACATTGGTTCCGGCCGGGCCGCTGACCCGGAGCTGGGCCCAGCCGCTCAGGTTCTGACCGAGGTCAAAAACATAAACGCCTGGTGCTGGATTCGTCATGGTGAGAGGAACAATGGTCTCAATTACCTGAATGGCCGGCATCATCTGAGAGGACAGAACCCCGCCGGGTGCTTCGACAGCGGTGGCCTGGTGCCAGCTGCCGGCTGCGGTGGCAGCGGAGGCGGCAGGCGCGGCAAAATCAGGGCGGTCCCAGCCCGGTTGCTCGAGGCGGGCATCATAGGTTTCGCCGTTGTAAATGCTGTCTTCAAGGACAGGCCCGCGGGCAGTTTGCCAGGAAGTGTCAGAATGAATTTCGGTCACGTTGCCGCTGGCATCTTCAATATAAAGCTGAAACATCAGGCAGCGAGATTTATACCAGCCCTGGCCGAGCATGACGCCAATGGCGTTTTTGCCCTTCCGGAGAAGGCGGGTTACGTCGTAAGTCGCATAGAGAACTCTTTTCTTGTAGTCAGTCCAGCCCGGATCAAGCACATGATTGCCGACTCGGCGGCCATTGAGGTGGAGCTCATAGTAGCCCAGACCGGAGATATAAGCTCTGGCACGGCGCGGCTCTTCCGGCAAAGTGAATTCGTGGCGAAGGAGACCATCGCTTCCAATCCACTGTCCTTTCCAGTCTGATGGCGAGAGAAGCCCGGTATCGAAGCGGGCTACTTCACTCCAGGGGCTGGGCTTATCGTCGGAGTCGTAGATGCGGACTTTCCAGTAGTAGGTGCGGTTGCTGGCCAGGGGTTTTCCCCCATAGACAATTTGAATCGAAGAATCACCGCTCGTTTTACCTGACTCCCAGAGATCGCCGGTGTCAGCGGAAGGAGATGAAGAGACAATTAACTCAAAGGCGGTTTGGGATTGGCCGCGTTCGCTGTGCCTGTTTTTCCAGAAAAAGCGTGGTTGTGGCGTGTCCACGCCGAGAGGGTTGGTTAGATACTCAACGCGGAGGTCGTAGGGGGCGAGGGCACCTTTGGGCGGGGCGGCGGCATGAGAAGGCTGAGCGAGAAGCGGGGAAGCCGCCAGAAACAGAGCGAGCACAACGACGGCTGATATTGTCAATATTGCCGATATTGCTGATATAGCCCCAGACCTTGAGGCTTTAGTAAAAAAGCCACGCGCTTTCGATCCGGTATGCTTGAGGCTCAACTTTGAACCGGACGAAAACCGGGACAGAAGCCTGGAGGAAGGCCTGGGTAAGCCGGCCGGGCTGGCTGAGAGATTCATTCCTGTCTCCTTTGTGTTTGTTTTTTATTTTTTTTATCTATAGTTTGTTCCATTATGTATCCACATGTACGTATCCACATGTATCCAGAGTTGACCATTGCCCTCAATTTTTATTAATTTCTCGCCTATTATAACCCAATCGCCTCGCCCTGATTCAAACTTTATTTCGGCAGCCTGCCAGCCTTATCCACGTTTTCTAATATTTGTGGTGATAGGTGTGTGGCAGACGACATCAGCGTTACGTCCCGGGTTTTGGATTTCAACAGCGTATGGCTTCCCAAAGAGCCGCTGCTCTACTTGACTGGGATTAATGGGATTCCCGTGCATCAGGCTGTCTCGCTTAACTTTTCGCTACTAAAAATGAGAAATTCCTTATCCTGGCGCCGTCTTTAGAGATAGATTGGCACATGGGTGAATTTCAGACATAGACTTTTCCGGCCATTTTAGGTTCATAAAAAATACTTGACAAAAGTGATATCACCTGTGATATCATCTTAAGGCAATATCATGAGTGTAAAAAAGCGAATCCGGCAGCTTAAAGATAAATGGGCACGCGGAGAGAAGCTTCCAGAACTCAGAGTAGAAGAAGTCGAAAACATAATAAAGGATTCTTTTGAATATTATGAACATAAAAGAGGCTCACATATTATTGTTAAGGATTCCATATTGGCTAAATACAGCGAAAAGAACCCAGTGAGTCAGTACGGCCCGGAAGGAGTTTTTACAATTCCAGTTAAAAGCGGACAAACCGTTAAGCGTTGTTATGTAGAGAAGATTATTGAAGCCATAGAAATCTGTGAGCTAATGGAGGGAAAAAGTGAAAAGGACAATGAAACAGAAAGCTGAAAAAAAAGTTCAGGAAAAAGATCTCAATTATTATCTGAATCTCAGATATAAGGTAGAAATAGTGCCTTTTAATGAGGAGGATGGTGGTGGCTATGAAGCCAGGATTCCTCAGCTTGGAAGAGAAGCCTTTCGTGGCTATGGCGACACCATTGAAGAGGCTCTGGCCCATCTTGAGGTGGTCAAGCGAGCTCTCTTTGAAATGTATCTGCGGGATGGGGTAGAAATTCCTGAGCCTGAAAAGGAGGGAGAACGATATAGCGGGCGGATATTGCTGCGAATTCCATTTTATCTTCACGAAGAATTGTCTCAACTAGCCAGAAAAGAAGACATCAGCCTCAACCAGCTCCTGAATCACCTGATTGAACGCGGCCTGGCCACAACTAAATATGGAGGCAAGGAAGAAAATTCGAAGAGGAACTAAAGGCAATTTCAGGCAAAGACTGACGGCCCGGCCCGCCATTCTATTTGCCATTCAGGATCACAGATGGGGGAGAAATGGATTTGTAAAAGACTAAGCACAATGCATAAAGGAAGTAAGGAAATATTACTTGACAGATGCATTACCAGAGCTTAATATCAACATGGAGGCTGACCAATGCTGTGCAAAAAGACCTATAAAAACCAAATCACTTTGCCCAAAAAAATAATGGAGAATCTGGAGGATGTCGAATATTTTGAAGTTCATGTCGAAGACGGCAAGATAATTCTTGAGCCAGTGAAGATTACCCCGGTTGGTGAACGTCCCTTAGAAAAAGTCAGGAAGAAAATGGCCGAACTTGGTCTAAGCGAGCAAGATGTAGAGGAAGCCATCGAATGGGCCAGAAAAAAGTAAAGCGGAAAAAACCACCTCGTGTCGTTATTGATACCAGCGTGTTTATCTCTGCGCTGCTCTTTGATGGGGTGCCGGGGCAGCTTGTTGACTTATGGCAGCAGGGGAAAATTGTCTTTCTGGTTTCTGGAGAGGTCCTGAAGGAGTATCTAGCGGTTCTTTCCTATCCAAAATTTAAGCTAACAAAAGAGGAGATCAAATCTCTGGTGGAAAGCGAAGTAGTTCCATTTTTTGAGCCGGTTAATGTTACTACCAAGGTTGAGATCATAAATATAGACCCGGCTGATAATAAATTTCTCGAGCTGGCGGAAGATGGTAAGGCTGATTTTATTTTGAGCGGTGATAAGCACCTTCTTGATTTAAAATCATATAAAGATTTCAGGATTATTCAGGTAGAAGAGTTTCTCCGGAAATTCAGTGAAAATTCAGGCACTCAGTCAAAATAGTAAATTGATGGGGAAACGCCTGGCAACTTAAGATAGAGCCTTAGAACCTTATAGATCCAATTGTCATAAAGCTAGCGGCCAGCACTAAGCAGAGGGCGGGGTCGGCGGCTGTGTGGAAGGCTGGGCTTCTGCCTGCTTTGGCTGGGCTGCCTGCCCGGAAGCTTGCGCTGTCTGCCCTGTAGTCTGAGCAGCCGCCTGAGCTGATTTGGGTCGCGGCCTCAGCTGTTCAGCAACCGGCGCCCACTTCCTGGCTGCTTCCCGGGTTTTGGCAGTGAGTTCCTCCACATCCTCCGGGGCCTCCATGTCGGTTGACTTAGCTCCCGACTCTTTGACCATTTCCACCAGAATTTCCGGGTTGTCCAGCAGCGGGCAGGGACGCAGCGGATTGTCATTAAAAGGCTGTCTATGCCGATAAGCCATAAAGATGGGCGACTTCAGAGCTTCGAGCAGGCTAACATCATGGATATTGACGTTTGAATAGTGAATAAAGGCACAGGGCTCAACATCGCCGGCCGCATTGATATGAAGATAGCGTTTGCCACCCGCTATGCAGCCATAAGCATATTGACCGTCGTTCCAGAAGTCCATGGCAAACAGCGGTTTGGTGGCCCGGATTTCATGGATACGCTTGTACATAAAAGCCCGCTGCTCGGGGGTAACCAGCAAATCGGTCCTGGCACTTTTTCCTATCGGGATATAAGTAAAATACCAGGCATAGCGGCAGCCACGGGCAATCATATCGTCAACGAACTCATCGGAAACAACATTCTCAGTATTATAGCGGTGATAGCAGGCTGAGTAACCGAAGAAAAGCTTATGAGCCTTCATCCTGTCCATGGCCTCTATGACCTTTTGATAGGTGCCCTGGCCGCGTCGGAAATCAGTTTCCTCGCGGTTTCCTTCAATGGAGAAAGCCAGAGCGAAATTGCCGAGTTTCCGCAATTCCTGGCAGAATTCATCATCAACCAACGTGCCATTGGTGAAGGCAAAGAAATAGCAGTCCTGGTGGGCACGGCACAAACGCAGAATATCTTTTTTCCTGACCAGCGGTTCTCCGCCTGAGAAAATATAGAAGTGCATGCCAAGTTCTTTCCCCTGGCGGATGATCGAGTCCAGCATCTCATAAGAAAGATTGTAGTTTTTCCCGTACTCGGCCGCCCAGCAGCCCACACAGGATAGATTGCAGGCACTGGTCGGGTCCATGAGGATTACCCAGGGGATATTGCAATCATACTTTTCCGACAGTTCGTGGGCCAGAGGGATGCCGTCCAGCATCGAGTTGATGAAAAAGCACTCAACCAGCTTTTTCAGACACTTTGGATCCACTTCCTCGGCTAATTTTTTGACAAACAGATGCCAGTTGTTGTTTTCATCCATCAGTATTTCGCGAAGCCGCCGGATCTTGTTGGTCCGCTTATGCCCGCGGTCGAGAGTTTCAGCCAGTGTAAAGAGTTTAGGCAGCTTTGGGAGTGGATCGTTGGTAAAATAATTTAATAAAAGGCTAACCGCCGCTTTTGGAACTTTTTTCATCCCTCTACCTCCTTACTTCTTAAAATATCCATCCAATCTGCCGGCAAGCAATTGCTAACCGGTCAGCCGGTCATCTGGGTTCCTCTTTCTGTTTCAACCAGATTTCATTACCGGAAATGAACGAGGTAAAGGTGGTCTGAAAAGCCCATAGGAAAAAGCTCCCGCAACCGATAATCGCTCAACCCCGAAATCTCCTTGTAGTCATCATAATAAGCGGCGAAGGTGATGAGAGGAACCGTCGTGAAAAAGAACCGGAAAAGAACCATTTCCTCTGAATAGGTGAAATTGCGGTCGGCCTCAGCAATCGTTCTGAAGATAGGGTTGGCTTCGTCGTCTTTACTCAGATGGTCAAGCAGGTGGAAAATGCTCTTGTGATGCTTGCCGTGCTTTAACGACTCTAACATTAATATACGAAAAATAGATTTATATTCAAGTACAAAATCCAGGAGGCGTTGATAGTAGAGCTGAGAATTCTTGACAAACTGATCAACGGCCGCCTTATCTTTAAAACGCAGCCGGTCTCTGGCAATCTCCAGACGCTCCTCATCTATAAGCTGGACGATGTTGAAGTGGACAAAATCCATGGCCAGGGAAGCAGCTTTATCCATAAGGGAATGAACAATCTGGTCGAGTAGATCCTCTTTGCTTTTGAAGTAGTAGTAAATCAGGGCTTTATTGACGCCAGCCGCTTTAGCAATTTCCTCGATGCGGGTAGAATCGAACCCCTTCTTCGAGAAAAGCTCAGTTGACGTTTCGATGATTTTCTCTTTGGTAGCTCCGTTTTCTCTGGGGTGCATGCTTCTCTGCCCCTGTTAACTAACCGTTCGGTTAATAAAATAAGCCGGCAGCTGCCACTTGTCAAGGAAGAGTCTTTTTTTGTGGGGAAAAACCAGTTTTTATAGCCTGCCTGTGATGTTCTTTGCTTCAGATAGGACAATTTGAATTTTCTTTGCCAGTCTTATAAAATAAAAAACATAAACTTTGACACAATGTTTGTCTTCTGAGGGCTAAAGGGCGAGAAAAAATCAATGGGCAATCAAGGCTTGAGAAATATCTTTGATCAATACCAGGTGCCCGAAAATCGCGTGACCAACGCTTTATTGCAAACCCTGCAGCGAGATAAACGGCTTTTAGATGCTTTTCTCAAGAAGGTAATTGGCAGAACGGTAGCCAAAAATGAGCACATTGTTTTTGAAGCATTTAAGAAGCCTGGAGCTGATGGAGATCTAAAGAGCTCTGACGAACAAACTCAGTCTATTCCAGATGGCCTCATCAAAATCGGGGAAAATATCGCCGTAGCGATTGAATCAAAAATAGTTAAAAATGCAATCAGACCAGAGCAGCTGAGGTCTCACCTTAAAGAAGTTGCAAGCTATAATGAAAAATATCTTTGCGTGATTACACCTGACGATTCATCACCTATAGAAGAGCTTAAGGCCAGGGGCGAAATTGGTGTCAATTCGATCTGGCTATCCTGGCGTGAAATCTATGAAATGCTAGGGGATTATAAGAGCCCAAAGAACGCCGAAGAGTTTCTTCAAAATCAGCTAAAGGAGTTTTTATACATGCAAAATGATTTAATCGGCTTTTGCGGGATTAAAAAGTGGGAAGAAGGATATGATCTTGAGCAGGCCAATAACATTGTCAGGAATTTAATCCGGGCTATAAAACCAAAACTTCAAGAAATCTATCAAGGTTTTACCTACGAAAAACAGTATTACAAAAGGGCAAAAAATCCTTACCAGATTTATCGTGAATGGGCCTGGGGTTACCTGGCTCCCCAGGAAAATTTTACTAAGGATCTCCATTTCACATTCTCACTGAGCGAGACCAATTTGTTCATCGGACTGACAATTCCCCATAATGCTGGCCAGCGGTGGCGAAGGCTAAAGCAGATATGTAAGGATGATAATCTTTTCCAGGAGTTTGAAAGCCTTCTCTTTGAGCTGAGAAGCACGTTACCTAATATCTATCTAGAATTCCTGCAGCGCCATTATGTGGGGAGAAAAGATGGTCTCATTGACGGGATGATAGAGATGAATTTGGACACGATAGATGGCAACCCCGAAAAGAACGTCAAAGAAAACAAAGCACTGTGGGAGGGGCTAAGAAGTGCCATTGCCCGCAAAAAGGATTACAATGGGCAGCTGATGATCAGAACAAGATATTTCTTCAAGGATCATCCGGAAATGGAACACGAAAGTTTCAAGGACGAAATAATCCGCGCCACCGCCTCCTTCAAACCCATATATGAATTCTTGTCTGAAAGCAAATAAAATCGCTCGCCCGATCTACAAGCTTTTCAATATTTGCTCGATGACCGCTTCAGTCTGTGATAAAACTCTGTGATTGGGGAATCTGAGAACCTTCCATCCTTCTCTTGTCAGGAAATCATCTCTTTCAACATCTTCAATTACGGGGAAACCTTCAATAATCTCATGCTGTGTCCCATCGCACTCAACATCTATCCTGTCTTTGCCTAAAAGTGCAAAGTCAAGAGTGTATCTTTTAAAGACCAGCTTGGGTCTTAACTCATAGCCAAATTGCTCAAAGTCTACAGCTTGTAATCTCTCAAAAAGATACTTTTCTGTTGGAGAATCAAAATCTCCAGCCAGAATATATTTTTCCAGTTTTTCCTGTCTTTTAATTTCATCATATGTTTCTACCAATGTCTTAAGAACACCTTGCCTGCGGCGACAAAAACTCTTATCACCAACTATGTATAACAGATACTTGGCTCTCGATAAGGCCACGTTTAAAATTTGCGGGTAAATGTTATACCATCTGTCACTGTTGCCATTTCCTTGCGAGGCCAGAACTAAAGAAAAAATCATTATGTCCTTTTCGGAGCCCTGAAATTTATGAGCCGTTAGCACCTTTACATTATGTCTTTCGATCAGCTCAGGAGGTGTTGATTTAGTAATTATTTCGGCTATCGCATCTTGTTGACGAGAGTAAGGAGTTACAATTCCGACCGTAAGGTTAGTGTTTGATATTTTTGGTAATAAATCCTGAAAGACTTTATTTACCCGTTCTACCTCCTTCTGGTTAATCCTGCTTCCTGCCGGATGTTTAAAAACCTCGCCTCGACAATCTATCCAATGAACCCCAATTGGCAGGTTGCCTGGGTAACGTGAATAGTCGAGCTTCGTCATTATTTTTAAGTGACCACCATAAAAAGCTTGATTACATAGGGAAATAATCTGGTCCTCTGACCGATAATGATTTGTTAATAGTATTGGTTTATGAACTAAAGAATTTTCGGCTGACCTGTATAATGACACATCGCAGTATCTTATCCGGGAGGGATAAATTGGTTTATATTCTGACAAGCCATGGATTTTAGCGAGTTCTTTATCTATATCCACAGTTATCCCGGCTACATGAGTGAGCTGCATGGGATCGCCAACCACGATGGCCCTTTTTGCCCTGTAAAGAGCCGGGGCAGCGGAAGGTAAATCGACCTGTGAAGCCTCGTCAAAAATTACATAATCAAAAATGCCCGGACTCAAAGGGAAAGTACGTCTTATTGATTTCAGAGTTGATGACCAGACTTTTAAAACGTCCAGAGCGCCATTAAAAAGATAAGAGTCAATACCATCTTCATGCGGTTTTCGTGAGTTTACTTCGTTCAAAAATGAGTTTACTCTGCCGATACTGGCTTCATTTTCTAGCATTTTATGAATGTACAAATCGGCTACAAATTTCCTTGAGGCCGCAAAATAATCGTTTTCTAATTGTTTTATTTTACCCTCAATTATTGTCCGGGGTTGAAAAGCATCGAGCTTTGCTTTAAGCTTCTTAAGTTCTCCATAGC
>Ga0209409_1003089_pt1 | contig 11274 bp, 12 predicted proteins | sample AD_JPNMR1_MetaG_FD_184424 | JGI IMG/M metagenome (GOLD analysis project Ga0209409, IMG submission 184424) | Active sludge microbial communities of municipal wastewater-treating anaerobic digesters from Japan - AD_JPNMR1_MetaG (SPAdes) (version 2) | ecosystem: Engineered > Bioreactor > Anaerobic...
ATACAGTCGTTCCCCCACGTCGGAAAATGAGACCCGCTTGATAGGGGATTGCGACACATTCAGTGGGGTGTCATTATTCTCGTTTATGTTAAACAAGTCGGAAAATGAGACCCGCTTGATAGGGGATTGCGACCAACAGCAAGACCAATCTGGTCATCTAATTTATGAAATGTCGGAAAATGAGACCCGCTTGATAGGGGATTGCGACATCGCCTCCCTTGTATGTATAAGATACCCGATTGCATTGTCGGAAAATGAGACCCGCTTGATAGGGGATTGCGACACATTCAGTGGGGTGTCATTATTCTCGTTTATGTTAAACAAGTCGGAAAATGAGACCCGCTTGATAGGGGATTGCGACACATTCCCAGGTTCTTTCTATCGGTGGTAGTAGTTTCTTTGTCGGAAAATGAGACCCGCTTGATAGGGGATTGCGACCATTTATTATTTTCATATCTTGTTCTTATAGTTTAATAATGTCGGAAAATGAGACCCGCTTGATAGGGGATTGCGACATCGCCTCCCTTGTATGTATAAGATACCCGATTGCATTGTCGGAAAATGAGACCCGCTTGATAGGGGATTGTCCTTCGTCGCTTTGTAGCAGTTGCGCCTCTCACTAATAACTATCAACTGTAAACTATTAACTGTTGCTCGCCTTTCGATTTGTCATCTTTTGTTTTTCAGGTTAAAATTCTCATCATTGGTCTAAAATCCTTCATCTAAAAGGATAAAAAATGAACATTGTGCTCATTGTGTTTGATTCTTTGAGGAAGGATTGCATTGGTTTTTATGGAAAACCATTCTGGGGTAAAGTTTTTACTCCGCACCTTGATACATTTGCCCAGGAATCCATTGTTTTTACAAGTGCCTTTCCTGAATCTTTGCCAACCCTTCCAGCAAGAAGGGCTCTTTATACTGGAAAAAGGACATATCCATTTATCAATGGTGACTTCAGATTAAAAGGGGATTTTGTTGGCGCTGCTGGATGGGGTCCTATTCCAGAAGACCAGCCAACAGTTGCAGAACTTTTGCGGGAATCTGGTTATCGCACTGCTTTGATTTCAGATGTTTATCACATGTTCAAGCCCTCAAAAAATTTCTGGAGGGGTTTTGACCAGTGGACATTTTTGCGCGGTCAGGAAACTGACCCTGCTCGTTCAGGACCAAGGTTAACTCAAGAAGAAATTGACAGATGGCTTCCAAAACAATTGCAAACAGAAGGAAGTATCAGGTTTATCCAGCAGTGCATCATGAACATGCACGATCGATGGACAAATGAAGAAGAATTCTTTGCTCCACGGGTTTTTCGCGAAGCAACAAAGTGGCTCCAGCAAAATCAGGATGCTGAGAAGTTTTTTCTTGTGGTAGAATCGTTTGACCCGCACGAGCCATGGATAGTGCCACCGTATTACAGAAAACTATATCTCAAAGAAAATGGTCCTGAACAAATTAAGTCGGGCTATTCTGAACAACAACTTGGTATGTACCTGTTGAAAAGAACCCAGGCAAATTATAGTGGTGAAGTGACAATGTGCGACAGGTGGTTTGGCTTTTTTATTGAAAGTATGAAACTGATGGGACTTCTTGACACCAGCATTGTGATTGTTACCGCTGACCATGGTCATTCCATTGGAGACCGTTCTTATATGGGTAAACGCGGCTATCCTTCAATGCCTGAGGTTTATGAAATTCCTCTGATGATACGGTTTCCAGGAGCAAAATACAAAGGGAAAATTTGCGATACTTTTGTCCAGCATCATGATATTGCGGTTGAAATTTTGCGATTGGCAAAGTTGAAATTAGAAGTTTCTCTTGATGGCATTACCTTCCTTGAAAAGGCACTAAAAAATCAACCTATAAGGGACCATGTCACAGTTGGCTGGGGACCAAATCCAACAGTAATCACAGATCAGTGGTGGTTGAATTTCAAAATGGATATGACAGGTATCCTTCTTTACAAAAGAAAAGGAAAGGATGCCTTCAAGAAAAATTATGCTTCACAGTATCCTGAAATTGCAAAGAAACTGATGGACATTGCAATAAAAGATGCTGGTGGAAGTTTTCCACAGTGGCTTATTGAACTTGCAAGAAAACAGATGGATGCGCCTGGTTGTAGCGACCTTGCCGCAAGGAAAGAATAAAAACAGGATTAGAAAATGCATAACCTTGAAATGTCCGAAATTCAGGCAAACCCTCTGATTGACAGGCTTATCAATCTTTTCAGGCAAAATTTTTCAGAAAGAAATGTATTTGTGATTCGGGTTCCAGGTAGAGTTAACCTGCTTGGAACTCATGTTGACCATAGGGGGGGGTGTCTCAATTACGTTGCACTTGATAGAAATTTCTGGATTGTTGGCTCAAAAAGGACTGATAGTAAAACCGTGGCAGTACATCTCAGTCCGGCATATGAAAAGACAGAGTTTGATATAAGAGAAAACCTTCCGGATGCATCAGTAGAGTGGGAAACTGCAATAAAAAATTACAAAATCTCTCATCACTGGACAAACTACATAAAATCGCCATTTGTTTTTCTTCAGCACAAAATGCCTGAGAAAAGATTGATTGGATGTAACCTTGCCTGCTGGGGAGATATTCCTCAGGCAGCAGGGTTAAGTTCATCATCAGCAGTTGTCACTGCCTCAATGATAGCAGCATGTTTTGTTAACAATATAGAACTTTCGGAGCAACAACTTATTGAGTATGCGGGAAGGTCAGAGTGGTTTGTAGGGACAAGGGGCGGTTGGGGGGACCATGCTGCAATGATCTTATGCAGGAAGAACAAAATTTGCCATATGCAATTCTATCCATTCAAATTTGAATATTTCCCATTTTTCAAGGATACAAAGATTATATTGATAAATTCAATGATTGAAGCAAAAAAAAGTGCTGCTGCCAAAGGAATTTTTAATGAAAGAATTGCCAGTTATGAAATTGGGTTTCAACTGTTGAAAAGAAAGTGTGGAAACAAACTTCAAGATGTCCAGAGAATTAGAGATATTAACTCGGAAAACTTCAAAAATGCAGAAGAAATCTATGATTTATTGCTCAGTATTCCTGAAACCATCACGAGACATCAATTGCTTGAGATTTTTGCTGACTCAAAGGATTGGCTGGAAACAATTTTTAATACTCATCCTGACCCTGGCATCTATAGAATCCGGGATGTTGTCTCATACGGAATTTTTGAATGTGAAAGAAGTAGAATCTGTAAAGAGTTTTTGCTAAAAGGCGATGCCGAAAATTTTGGTAATTTAATGTTTATTTCCCATGATGGAGATAGAGTTACCAGGTATGAAGATGGCAAAGAATATCCATGGGCGTGGCATATGGATGACCATAGGATTTTTTCTTTAAAACAAAAAATAAAGAACCATCAGTACGATTGGCATATCCACCTGCAACCCGGCCACTATGCATGCAGCACAAAGGAAATTGATTTTATCGTTGATTGCTTGAAAGAAATTCCAGGAGTATATGGTGCAAAGATCACAGGAGCAGGACTGGGAGGTTGTGTTGTTGTTCTCGCACAAAATCAAGCTGTAACCGAAGTAAAGGAGACCATCACACAAAGATATTTCAAAAAAATAATTTATCTCCTGAAATTTATGTCTTTGATCCATGTGATGGCGCAGCAATTTATAAAAACTACAGTGTTTGACTATATTCTCGGATCTAAAAAGAAATGAAAGAGAAAAATTTCAGGTATATCTATGGGCCTGTCAGTTCCTGGAGATTGGGCGCTTCCCTGGGCATTGACCAGTTATCCCAGGAGAAAAAAATCTGTTCTTTTGACTGTGTTTATTGCCAGATAGGAAGAACTGGCGTTTTTACATGCGAAAGAAAAATTTATGTGCCAGCAGAAGCAGTGATAGAAGAACTGAAACAATTGCCAGAAGTTGAGATTGACTATTACACATTTTCAGGCAGGGGTGAACCAACTCTTGCTAAGGACTTCAAAAAACTTGCAACCTGGATAAAAAATGAAAAAAGGGGTAGGTGCGCGATTCTTACCAATAGCACCACGATCACAGACCCATCGGTTAGAGATGACCTATGTGTAATGGACCTTGTTTCATTCAAAATAGACGCAGCAACACAGGAAACGTTTGAAAAAATTAACCGTCCGTGCTGCGGAATTACACTTGACACAATTCTCAATCACCTTGCTGATTTCAGGAAAATTTATCAGGGGCTATTTACAATTCAGGTGATGGCGATTGAAGAAAACTTGAAAGAAATGAGTCAAATTGCAGAAATTTGCAGAAAACTTTCTCCTGACATTGTTTATCTCAATACTCCGCTTCGCGATAGTTCAGTCCCTCCGGTTTCGCAACAACATTTTAATGAATTGGAAAAACTTTTTGAAGGGTTGAGAGTTCTATCAGTTTATTCTGCGCACAAAAAAGTTGTTCAGCCCATCAGCGTGAAAGACACAATGAAAAGAAGGGGTAAAAAGATATGATACGGGAAAATATTGAAAAAATTATGAAGGAAGTTCCACCAGATGTAGTGGTTATCGCTGCGACAAAAACCCGCTCTGTGGAAGAAATCAAACAGGCCATTGAATGCGGGATTACTCATATTGGTGAAAATTATATTCAGGAGGCAGAGAAAAAATTCAATGAAATCGGGAAAATTGTTACCTGGCACCTTATCGGACATCTCCAAAAAAACAAAGTAAAAAAGGCGCTTCAAATTTTTGACATCATTGAAACAGTTGATTCTTTTGAACTTGCGAGAGAAATTTCAAAACATGCAAAAAATATGTTTTCTGTGCTTATTGAGGTGAACAGCGCAAAAGAACCCCAGAAGTCAGGTGTATATCCTGAACAGGTTGAAGACCTGATTAAAAAAATCTCCACATTACCCAATATTTCAGTGGCAGGGCTGATGACAATGGGACCTTTTGTTGAAAATCCAGAAAATATCAGGCCGTATTTCAGATTGACAAAAAACCTTTTTGATAACTTGAAAAACCTATCTTTGCCAAATGTTGAAATGAAAATCCTTTCAATGGGAATGAGTGACTCCTGGCGCATTGCCATTGAAGAAGGAGCGACATGCATCAGGATTGGCACAGCGATTTTCGGCCCGAGAAAATAAAGCGCTCAATTATTCAATTCTGGACTGCACATCAAAAAAAAGCCCTTTTCTATAGACAGATGGCTGTGATGCTGAAAGCAGGTATTCCCATCACTTCTGCTTTGAGTCAGATGAAAAAACACTCGGCAATTGAGAACATCTCACAGACTCTGTTATCAGACATTCTCAAAGGCGAAACTTTCTCCAGGGCAATGGAAAAACAGCAAAAGTTATTCAGTCAACTTGAAATCAAAACAGTTTCAGCAGGAGAAATATCAGGAAATCTTGCAGAATTGATGGAAAAACTTGCTCTATATTTTGAGTCGCTTCAGGATGTGAAATACCGGCTGGTCGCAGGAATGATATACCCTGCAATACTTCTTCACGCGGCAATTATTATCCCCGCTGTTCCTCTTCTTTTTACAAAATCAGTTTTTGCTTTTTTTGCAAGGATTCTTCCAATGTTCATTCTCATTTACGGCGCTGGCTTTGGTATCTATGTTGCCTTCAAGACACTTTCTCGACCTGAAATGACAGAAATCAGAGATGCTCTTGCCTTCAAACTTCCACTTGGTTTTGGTCGACTTTTCAAAAACATCGCTGTTATCAGATTTTTGCACGCATTTAACTGTCTTTACTCTGCGGGTGTTTCAATCACTGAAACAATTAAACTTGCCGCAGAATCTTCAGGCAACAAAATTTTTGAAAAGGAAATTTCCAGAGCGCTTGGAAGGGTTGAAAAGGGTTCGGGTTTAACAGAGGCGTTTGCAGGCAACGTATTTTTACCCTCAATTGTTCTTGAAATGTTTTCAACAGGCCAAGCAAGCGGTCGACTTGACGAAACACTTGATAAGGCAGCATGGCACCTTCAAAATGAAGTCAATCTTGCAGTTGAAGCAATTTTAAAAATTGTGCCTGTGGTGGTATATCTAATTGTTGCTGTTTATGTTGCGTCTATCATCATTTCTTTTTACGCAAGGTATCTGGGAGAAATTAACTCGCTTCTTGAATAAAAAATGGATGACTGGAAAAAACACCTTTATATTATCTGGGTTGCTGAAACAATTTCCCTGATAGGGTTTTATTTCTGCCTGCCATTTCTTCCCTACTATGTGCAGGAACTTGGCGCAAAGGACATTGGACAAGCAGCGCTTTGGACAGGGCTTCTTCAAACTGTAGGACCATTGATGCTGGTCATTTCCTCACCGTTTTGGGGAATACTTTCAGATAGATTTGGAAGAAAAATCATGGTTGAAAGGGCGATGTTTTCTGGTTTTGTGATACTGGTAGCAATGAGCTTTGTGAAAAATGTTCAGCAACTACTTGTTTTAAGAATTCTGCAGGGTTTTTTCACTGGCACATTGACTGCTGCCATTGTTCTTGCAGCAAGCAAACTTCCAAAGGAAAAAAGTGGTTTTGGTCTTGGGCTGATGCAAACATCTGCGTACATCGCGGCAACTGTTGGACCTTTTATTGGCGGGGTGCTGTCAGACATATGGGGATATAGAAACACCTTTTATTTTTCAGGAATTCTTGTTGGAATTGGAGGGTGTATGATTACATTTGGTGTGCAGGAACCAGAAAAATACAGAGAAGAAAAAGAAAGCGAACAGGAAAAGACAAACGCTAAAAACAATATTCTTTTTCTTTTGATAGTGCTTTTTCTCTTTCAGTGTGCTGCAACGTTCCTTTCGCCGGTTCTTGCGATATTTATTCAAAAAATCTCCCCTGAATCAAAAAGAATTGCGACAATTGCTGGCTCAATTATCGCAGTATCAGGAATTGCAAGTGTTTTTTCAGCCATTGGCGCAGGACACCTTGCAGGAAAAAAGGACCACAGAATTCTTCTTGCTGTAATGCTCGGAATTACAGGAATACTGACGATGCTTACATCTTTGTGCAAAACAACAGGTCAATTGATGCTGTTGAGAATTGCTGCTGGACTTTCAGCAGGCGGCATCATTACTACTATTAATACCCATATCCATCTTGGAACAAAACAGTCGTCTCTCGGGAAAAATTTCGGGGTTGCTGGTGGAATTTCGTCCCTTGGAGCAGGCATAGGACCAATGATTGGAGGCGCGCTTGCTTCCGTATATTCCATTGAGTTCACTTTTGTTTTCAGCGGTATTATGATATTTCTAACAGGACTGGTCTGTCCAGTAATTCTTGAAAAGACCCCTGTTGAGGAGAAGGAAAGATTGCCTGAAATTACTGAACCTTAAGTTGCCTGGCAAGTTCACTCAATTTTTTCTCGTATCTTAAAAAACACTTCTCCAGGACTTGGTCTGGATTTTTATTGCTTTCAAGGATGATTTCAAAACATAAAACAGCAAGGTCTCCTGTTTCTATATCAGCATGGGGGTCTTTTTTTTCATAAAGGTACTCAATTTCAATGATGTGTTGTTTTGCAAGATGAAGAAGTTTTTTTCTGTGGTTTCCGCTATTTACGAAAGACGATAAATTGTGGATTTTCTTTAGTTTCAAAAGGGCGTTTTTTGTAAGTGCCATTTTTCTCCTTTTTTGTGGTATTCTATAATAACAAAGAGGGAAAATCCAGTGGAACAGAAAAAAAAGATAAGGGTCATCTTCATCAGCATAAAAAATGATGCAAGAAGCCAGATTGCAGAGGGGTTTCTGAAACATCTATCTGGAGACGATTTCGAGGTTTCCAGCGCAGGAACAGTTCCAGCCATAGAAATAAATCCACTGGCAGTAAGGGTAATGGCTGAAAAGGGTATAGACATTTCTAAAAATAGCCCGAAAAGTCTACTACATTTTATGCCACATACAGGAATATTTGATTACATCATTACTCTATGCGATGAAAATGAGGATATCAGGTGTCCTGCTTTTTCTGATAAAACCAAAAAAATGCACTGGAACATAAAAAATCCTGATGTACCATGCGCTGGTTATGAAGAAAAACTTGCTCTGATGAGGAAATCGAGGGACGAAATTTACGAGAAAATTAAAGAATTCATAGAAAGCGTGAAACATTGAAAGAAGACCTGAACCCAAAACCTTTAACAACCCAAGGATTTCTTTTGTTCTGCCAGTTTTCACCCTCAGTCCTAGCCTTTTCCATTTTTCTTTTTTCCTCGCCCCAAACAAAAGCAGGGTGAGGATTAATAAGCGGAGAAAGCAGGATTCGACGCCCTCGTCTCCCACTACGACTCGGGTCGATCCGCCCTGCCTCACCGACTCGGCGGGCTTGCCAATCAGTGCTCTTTATCCATCGCACTGGCACCCATTCGCATAGGTCTTCACTTGCTCACACCAATACATCGTCTTGCACACTGCCTTTTGGTCAACGGGCTCGCCTGGCATAAGGGCAAAGACCAACCCCCCTTACGCCCGTCTCGCCTTGCCTGCCCGACGAATAGGCGGGAAGCGAAAAGGACGATTTCAAGTTTTTCTTTGGCGGCAAATTCTTTAATAAATCCTTTTTGCGTCTTTCGGCAATTCATCAATCTTTTTCAAAATTAAGTTGCCTTGCTGGTAGATAATATTTCTCGGAGGCGGTATTTTCCGATTTTTACCAATATCGGTATCTCCAAGAAGTTGAATACGTACATATTTTGAGAGTCGGAACAATGCAAGAAGTCCGCCGTAATGTCGCCAATCAAATGGCTTCCCGGCTAATCCTTTTGTATTCAAGGTAATTATGTCGTCAACAACGAATTTCCTATCCCTACAATCTGGATCAATATGCCAAATTGGCCTAATTGGGGAATGTGCGAAAGCATTACGAATTAATCTTGATATTTGGTAGGCCGCAACAATGTTTTTATCCTGATGGTTTTTTGGATCAGCATAAATTTTTTTTATAGCTTCCTTAATTGCAAGAGCCATTAAATAAGTCGCCGTTTGTTTTAAGTAGTTAGCGGCGATATCTGCTTGGTCTTGTCTTAAAGCAATTTCTTCATATAAAACCCTGTGCTTTCCATGCGTCCATTCTGTTGGTACATCAAGAGGTTGGTTTTCTAAAGTGGTGGCGAGGCGAACTGCTATGGCCAAACGAAACTGCAATTCGGCAAGTTTTAATTCCAGAATTATTGCCTTTTTTTCGGTTAATTGCATAGGCTTTATTGTAATAATTTTTTTAATACCTCCAGAGCAGTTAGCAGACTTTCTTCCCTTAGGGCCTTGTAATATGCTGGCTTGTGAATAGGGCGGTCAACTTTTCTTTCGCCCTCAAGTAAGGTAATTATGTTCAAATCAATATCAAAATACGAAAGTAGAGTATGTGTTGATGGGCTACCATATTTAATATGATTAGCAGTAGAATAATCACCTCCAAGCTGACTTTCTAGTTGAAACAACACAAAAGCAAGGTCAGGATAAACCTGTTTGAAAAGCGTAAAGTCAACCAAAATTCTTTTTAGCATCGCGTTTTCTGTATATGCTTTGCACTCCATCGCAATTTTGAATTTTCCATCAACATGAACATGGACATCGGTTCTTAGTGGATAATAGAAATCTTTAATATGGTCCCTGATGAATTTTTTCACTTCTGGGCTTTTAACTCTTTCAATATATTCCTTCTTTATCGGAATTTTTACAGTTTCTTTGTCCAGAGATAACCTTTTAGGATCTCTTCCTAATTCCTTCCATGCTATTTCAATTAAACTTTTCGCCAGGCTCTCAACAAGCATCCCCTTACCAGCTCTTATTATTCCTCCATAAGCTCTGTCTTCTGCCTCTTTGGCTTTTGTATCAATGCCTTTAACCAAAAATTCATAAGCATTGATAAGTGATTTAATATCTTTTGAAAATTTCTTGTCCATAATTTTTAGAATAAACTTGTATTGACCGGTGTATTTTTAACTCTATCCTCGGCCTTTTTGCAATATTCCTCAGAAATATCTATCCCCAGGTAATTTCGCGATAATCTTTTAGCTACCGCAGTAGTTGTTCCAACTCCATTAAAGGGATCAAGAATTAGATCCCCTTTAAAGCTAAATAATTTTAATACTCTTTCAACTAACGCTTCTGGGAACATTGCGGGGTGTCCGTATTTTTTCATATTGTATTCTGGCGCGATATCCCATCTTGCATAAACCCATTTCTTAAACTCATCACTGGTTATATCAGCCATTTTCCAATTTCCTGAATGTTTTAAATCGCCTTTGCAAAAAATTTCAAGAAATTCCCACGTGTACTTTAAGTATGGGTTGCTTGGACTTTTCCAACTACCCCAAGCAGTATATTTACAGTTATAGTTATGCTTATCCCACAAAATTTCGCCTTTCCAAATTAACTTATTCTTAATAAAGAAATCAGATATTATGTGGTGGATGGGTATATAATCAGAAAATAATGGCTGGACATTAACAATAATTCTACCGCCGTATTTTAATACCCTTATGCACTCTCTAAATATGTCAAAAAGTTTATCAAAGTATTCATTCCAATTTATTCCATCCTTATGATTTTCGTAATCTAGACCGAAATTATATGGCGGAGATGTAAAAATTAGATCTATACAATTATCCGGAAGCTTTTTTAAAACATCCTTGCTGTCTCCAACAATTATTTTGTTTATAAATTCATCCGGAACTTTATTATTCTGTCTTGAAAAATTATGACCCTGAGCATAATAATAAATGCCTCTTATTTTTTCCTTTTCTTCTCTGTTCTTTACCTTTCTTTCCTTGTTATACCCAACATATAATCTCTTTCGACCCTTCAAACCATAGCTTTTTATTTTCTCAATATTGTAAAGTATTGAATTTAATAATTTAGCTGTCTCGCTATTTGAATTTTTAACCAATGCAAGAATATGTCTTTTAAAATTAAAGAAGTCTAATTCCCTTAGATGTACCACTAATCCGTTGCTAGTTAGTTCAAAATAGATATCTTCTTTAGGGAATAAAGAAAATAATCTCTGCAGTGTGGCATCGTTTTGTTTTATTTCCGTTGTGTATATTTTGACTGGTAAATAGTTGCTCATAATTATTTAATCAACTCATCCACAGTTATATTTAATGCTTTGGCTATTTTTGCCATAACAAAAACTGACGGTTTCTTAATAACGCCTGTCTCAATTTTAGTAAGGGTAGTATAAGGAATATCGGCTTTTCTTGCGAATTCATCTTGAGAAAGCTCAAGCTTAAGGCGTAATGCCTTTATTTTCTTGCCTAATTTATTTCCTTGATTATTTTCCATAATTTGCTAACATTAAAT
>Ga0209409_1003097_pt1 | contig 11258 bp, 10 predicted proteins | sample AD_JPNMR1_MetaG_FD_184424 | JGI IMG/M metagenome (GOLD analysis project Ga0209409, IMG submission 184424) | Active sludge microbial communities of municipal wastewater-treating anaerobic digesters from Japan - AD_JPNMR1_MetaG (SPAdes) (version 2) | ecosystem: Engineered > Bioreactor > Anaerobic...
TTTAAAGTTGGCGTAGAAGATACTTTCAAATTCATATTTTTAGATATGGATAATCCTGAATTCAAATTGAATTTAAAGCCATATCTTGAATATGCTGTAACTGATTTCACATTAGGTGTCGACGTTCCTATGGATTTCACATTTGTTAGTCCATTAGATTATAAAATCGTTCCTCACCTTTACACAGTACTTGGCATAAACGATTTAAAAGTTAAAGGAAATCTTTATTACTTCCTAGAAGATGTGAAACCCGATAATCAATTAGCATACATGGCAGATATAATCTACACATACAATATTCTTGAAACTGGTTTCCATCTAGGTAATGAAAAATGGAACGCTGCAGGAGATAAGGTTGATGGAGCAAATGGCTTAACTGATCTTCACGGATACCTATTCTTAAAAGCTTCAATAGAATTTTAATTAATGTCTAACAATAAAGCCTCTATAGAAAATATTCTATAGAGGTTTTTATTATTTTTATTATTTCACCTATATTAAAAAAAGAAGCCGGCATAATATTATGCCGACTTTTATTGTGTTGTTTATTTATGTAAAATAAAGTGTTTATTGTTTTCTCATTTAATATATAGTAAATCAATACCTAATCGTTCTAACTTTTCTTGAATATTTTCATATCCTCTAAAGATATGGTCTACATTTGTTATGACTGTTTCACCCTCAGCTACAAGACCTGCTATTAGGAGCGCAGCTGCTGCTCTTAAATCTGTTGCTTCAACTGGAGCCCCTGTAAGCTTGTTTACTCCTTCTATTATAGCGGTGTTATCTTCAACTCGAATCTTTGCACCCATTCTATTTAACTCATCAATATGGTAAAATCTACTTTTAAAAACTGTCTCGGTTATTGTAGATCTACCGGGAACTAAGGATAACAAAGTGGTGATTTGAGGCTGTAAATCTGTAGGGAACCCTGGATAAGGTGAGGTTTCCATGCTAATATTTTTCAAAGATTGTAAAGGCACTGCACCTACTTTGACTTCTCTTTTCTTTTTGTCATAATTAATAGGGGAACCTATTTTTTCAAATACAGAAAACAAAGCGTCTAAATGTTCAGCAGTAACATTTTTTATAACAAGGTTTTCTCCTATTAAAATACCCATTATTATAAATGTCCCGGCTTCTATTCTATCAGGTATTATGGTGTAATTAATACCGCCTAGCTTATCAACACCTTCAATCTTTAAAATAGAGGTTCCTATACCTGAAATTCTTGCTCCCATCTTATTTAAGAAATTGCCTAAATCAGTTACTTCCGGTTCAATAGCACAGTTGGTAATTGTGGTTTTTACACCTTTAAGTAAACAGGCTGTAGTTAAAATGTGTTCAGTTGCACCTACACTGGGGAAAGGTAAGGTAACATTTATTTCTTTATTTGGTTTACTTATACTACTCATTACAAAGCCATGCTCTACAGTACTTTCTATACCTAATTTTTTTAGACCTTCAAGATGAAAATCAACAGGTCTTGCACCAATAGAACAACCCCCTGGTAATGCAACTTTCGCATAACCATTTCTAATAGTTAAGGGCCCATATACATTAAAAGAAGCCCTCATTTTTCTAACAGGTTCATACGGAATATCAGAGTTAATTCTTCCTGTACCTCTAATTATTAATTGGTCATCGTACCTGTCAATTTCTTTTCCTGCACTTTCTAATATTTCAATCATCGTTTTAACATCAGCTAGATCAGGAACATTATTTAACACAATTTCTTCATCGGTTAATAACGATGCTCCCATAATTGGAAGTACCGCATTTTTGGAACCAGAAACTATTACCTCTCCTCTAGCCTTTTGTGGGCCTTTAACTATCATCTTTCCTGTAGTATCTAATCCTATACTCTTCAATTTAAACCCCCCTAATTAATTATAAAGAAACGTTCACCAATTTTTATTTCCTGTTGGTAACAGTTCACCATAAAAAACCTTCCTTGCTTCATCCTCTACACTGTGTGAAAAATAAGTCACTGCTTTTTTGTCTGTATAATTAATCTGTCTATACAATAGATTAAGCCCTTCATCTACATAACCTGATAATACTATACTACTGTCATATAATTGTTGAATTATCTCTTTCAAATTACCTTTGCCATAAGACCAAGGAATCTTAAAAACATTATCATTTTTAAATTGTAAATGCTCATCACTAAATGATAAATCAACATTCTTTAATTCAGATGAAAATGAGTAAAAAGAACCAACTTTTTGAAGCAACGAATTAGTGATGTTTTTATTGTCATTAGGTGAGACTATCACAACAGGAACAACACCACTTGTCTCAAAACCTCTTATCATTCGGTACATTACCTCTGCTACAAGATAAGGGGAATTTCCAATATAGCCTGTGGGATCTTCTACATTTTTATCTAGAAGCTGCAAGTTTCCAAATATTACAATGTCTACCCCTAGATCTTTTAAATAGAAGCCAACTTCTCGGGCAAAATCTTGCACTAAGCTATAATTTCTTGTAGCTCCTAAAGCAAGATAACAAAGTTCTGGATCGATTTCCTCTAAATCTAGTAAATATGCAACAAACATATCCTGATCTGTTTCTAAACTAATTAACTCATCTAAACTGTGATAAAAAAAGCCTACATTTCGCTGTTCTTTGTTAATTATATCGTATACATTTGCAAAAGTAAAGCTAAATATTAACATTATCAAGGTCATCAGATAAAATTTTTTCAATGGCAAACGCAACACCGTCCTCATCGTTACTTGGAATAACATAACGTGCAACTTCTTTGACATCTTTTTGAGCGTTACCCATAGCAAAACTATTTCTTGATATTCTCAACATATCTATATCATTTTGCGAATCACCAAAAACATAAACTTCTTCAACATTGAAGTTATATATCTTAGACAATATCTTTAAAGCTTCACCTTTGGATACGCCAAATGGCATAAAATCAAGATAGGTACTAAATGAACGCATTATATTAATCTTACCTTCAAACTTTTTTTCAGCTAAACTTTGAACCATGTTGAGTTTTTCCTGTTCACATATTCCTAAAATCTTTAAGGTAGGATGTTCGGAATTTTTTATAGTGTCAACTAAATCATCTACCAATTTGTATGCGACAAAAGAATGTTTAGAATAATCTTTAATTTCTTGATCATCTTGTTCCGATATCAGTTCGTCATTTATATACACGTGCCTATGTACATTTAACTCACGCAAAAACTCTATACAATCTATCGCAACATCTTTGTCTAAGCCCTTTTCAAATAACAGCTCACCTTTGTTATTAACAATATACCCTCCGTTATATGAGACTATATGGGCGTAACCTTTCAAAAAAGGCAGAAAGTTTTCAACAATAAATAGCATAGAAGCGTACATACGACCACTACACAAAATGATGGTATGTCCATGCTCTTTAAGCTTTTTTAATGCCTCAAACGTACGTGGACTAATTCTAACTTCAGAGTTTAATAATGTTCCGTCAAAATCGAAAACAAAAACTTTAGTGGAAGAATTTAAGTGATAGTTCATATTGTAGATAATAGATATCCTCCTTTAAAATATGATTGATTATTAGTCGTAGAGACGTGCTACATGCGCGTCTCGATTTTGTTATAACCAACATTGATTTTTAGTTGTAGAGACGTGCTACATGCGCGTCTCGATTTGTTATAATCAGCGTTGATTTTTAGTTGTAGAGACGTGCTACACGCGCGTCTAGATTTTGTTATAACCAACGTTGATTTTTAGTTGTAGAGACGTGCTACACGCGCGTCTCGATTTTGTTATAACCAACATTGATTATTAGTCGTAGAGACGTGCTACACGCGCGTCTCGATTTTGTTATAACCAACATTGATTTTTAGTTGTAGAGACGTGCTACATGCGCGTCTCGATTTTGATTTTAAAATAACTACTATTAAACCTTGGAGACGCCCATATAGGTCGTCTCTACACAAAATCTATTCGTAAAAATTAAAATTATGCCCTATGATATTGTGCTTTTACCTATATATTTTATCATATTAGTCATGAAAAATTCATTAATTAGTGAATTTATAGAATTATTTTCTATCTTAATCATTTTAAAACAAAAATCTGATATCATTTATAATATTATCAAATAAAAAACAGATTATAAGGCGGTTTTCCTAGTCATTCATTCTATTTCTATTTTAAATCTAAAACAAGAAATGTGATTGGAGGTAAAAATATGGATTTTCAAAAATTCGAAAATAACTATCTTTTAAGGCTAGATAAGGGCGAAGAAATCATTTCAACTCTTTTGGATTTCTGCACAAAACACTCTATTTCTCTTGGGAAAATTAGTGGTATAGGATCGACTAACAAGGTAAAAATCGGATTATTTAATACTCATACCAAAAGATATTCATCAAAAGAATTTATCGGAGACTTTGAGATAGTTAATCTCACTGGAAATATATCTACCATGAACGACGAACCATATTTACATATTCACGCAACAATTTCTGATTCTAACCTAGATGCCTTTGCTGGGCACTTAAATTCTGCTATAATTAGTGGAACAGCAGAAATTTTCATTGAATGTTTGCCAGGGCGTGTCGATAGAAAATTTAGTGAAGAGATAGGGTTGAATTTATTTAGATTCATCAAAGAATAATTAAGAATGTCTTTATAATTTGTTTTTTTGTGGAGACGCCCATATAGGTCGTCTCTACAATCGTTAAATCAGGGTTTGGATTTATTTTTAAACGTTGTGATTATTGAAATGTGTTTAAAATCATTGAGACGCCCATATAGGTCGTCTCTACAATTGTTAAATTAGAATTTGGATTTATTTTTAAACGTTGTGATTATTGAAATGTGTTTAAAATCATTGAGACGCGTGTATAGCAAGTCTCCACAACTAAAATAGATAAAATAATCAATTAGCATACGAGGTGCATTAGACTTGAAATATATTGATACACATTGTCATTTGTTATTTCCATATTATGATGAAGATAGAGAAGAAGTTTTACAAAAAGTTAATGACGAACTAGACCTTTTTATAGAAATAGGAGGAGATCTAGATAACTCTCAAAAGGTTGTTGATTTTATAAAAAATCAGCCTAAAGCTTTTGGAACTGTTGGAATTCATCCCACCGACAGTGAAGGCTTTGATATTAACCTTATTGACAAACTTGAAGAATTAGCTAAAAATGACAAAATTGTAGGTATAGGAGAGACAGGTCTGGATTTTTACTGGGAAACTAACAAACAAACTCAATACAAAGTTTTTGATGCTCAAGTTTCTATAGCAAAGAAACTAAATAAGCCTCTTGTATTACACATAAGAGATGCTTACAATGATGCTTATGAGTTTTTAAAGAAAAGTAGTTTGCCCAGTAAACTAGGTGTTGTACACTGTTTTTCTGATACATGGGAAACAGCAAAAAAATTTCTAGATCTTGGTTTTTATTTGGGTTTTGATGGTCCTATCACATATCCAAAAAACACAGAGCTAAGAAAGGTTGTTCAGCAAACACCTTTAGAAAGGATTTTACCAGAAACAGACTCTCCATTTTTACCGCCTGTACCTTTTAGAGGAAAAAGGAATATGCCTATTTATGTTAAATATGTCTATGAAAAAATCGCAGAAATAAAGAAGATTGACATAGAAGAACTAAAAAGTAAGCTTTACTTTAATACTATGTCATTATTTTTCTAAGCAGAAACAAATCTATCTCCTATATTTAATTTCCTACCGTTAATTGCGTCTATTGTTGTAATCTTTCGCTTATTGGGAAATTGAATTTCTTTTATCTTAACTATCCCATTCTCACATTTTACATATATTCCAGTATTATCCTTATCAAAGATAGTCCCATTTTCATATGGGATTTCTTCTTTTTTTGAATAATTTTCTACTAACTCAGAACCAAACAGTTTTACTATCTCTCCTCTAATTTCACAAGAAACTCCTGGAATAGGATCATATGCTCTAATCTTGTTGTGAACTTTTATCGCATCCCAATTGAAATTCACTTTGAGATCCTCAGATGTGATTTTTTCTGCATAAGTAGCCAAACTATCGTCTTGTGAAACTAATGTAAGACTATCAAACTTTTCAAGGAATTCTATAATAATCTCTTTGGCAAGCTCTACGAGCTTGTTGTATACGGCTCCTAAATTATCGTTTATATCAATAGGAATGGCTTTTTGAATTGCTATATCACCTGCATCCAAAGCTTCAGCCATTTTATAAATAGTTATACCTGTTTCTTTTTCTCCATTCTCTATTGCTCTTTGAATAGGTGCGGCGCCTCTATACTTTGGAAGAAGTGAGGCATGAACATTCCAACAACCTTTTTCTGGATATTCCAAAACATTTTTTCTTAGTATTTTTCCAAAAGCAGCAGTAATTATTATGTTAGGATTCAATTTAACTAAAGTCTCAAAACCCTCACCTTTACTAACTGATTTGGGTTGAAAAACTGGAATGCCATATTTAAGCGCTATTGATTTAACATAAGTAGGTTCAACCTTTCTTCCTCTACCTTTAGGTTTATCTGGTTGAGAAAAAACCCCTATTACGTTGTAACCATTTTTAATTATCTCTTCTAAAACAATCCCGCCAAATTCTGGTGTACCCATAAATACTATCCTAAAATCATCTTTTTTTGTCATATCTTAATCTCATCACCCAACTTTTTTATCTCTTTAGCTCTTTGTTTACCTTTTTCGGATAATTTAGCTAAATCTTTTTTTATCAAGGCTTTTCTTAAAGTAGAAATCTTATCAACAAAAAGTATACCTTCAAGATGATCATACTCATGCTGAAAAATCCTAGCTTGATAGCCGTGAAGTTCTTCTTCTATAACGTTTCCGTTTATATCTTGATATCTAACCTTAACTCCTTCTGGTCTATAAACATCTTCAAATATTTCTGGTATACTCAAACAACCTTCTTCTTCTGAAACTTCTTCACCCAAATACTCAAGTATTTCTGGGTTAATTACAACTTTTTTACCTTTATTATTCTCTTCTCGTGAGTCCATTACAAAAAGTCTTAACGAAACACCTACTTGCGGAGCGGCTAACCCTACACCTTCGTATAGGTACATTGTAGAAAACATTTCCTCTACAAACTTTTCTAGCTCATCATCAAAATTATTAACCGCTTGAGCCTTTTTTCTAAGCACAGGGTCTCCTATGATTCGAACCTCCATTTTCATTCCTCCAAAAATTTTTTCAATTCCTCAATAAAATCAAATTTTGTCATAAACACACTCAAAGGTGTGACTGATACATATCCTTTTTTAACGACATTATAATCAGATTCGGGATCTGGGTCGTCTTCTATGATATTACCAAGCATCCAATAATATGAGTTCCCGTATGGATCTTTTCTTTCTTCAAAATAATCCTGATATCTTCTGCTACTTTGTTTTGTAACCTTCATCCCTCTAATCTCATAATATGAATTTGGCGGTACATTGACATTCAAAGTAGTAAATTTTGGCCATTTTTCAAAATTGAGTTTATCTATTATTTCTAAAACAACCTTAGCACCATCTTCATAGTTAGGTTCAGAATACTTAACGCACGATACAGCTATAGATGGATAACCATTCAGTGCAGCTTCTAAGGCTGCAGATACTGTTCCAGAATATAAAACATCAGTACCTAAATTCGCACCCCTATTAATTCCAGAAACAATAAGATCAAACTTGATATTTTTATATATTGCGTCTAATCCTATTTTAACACAATCTGCGGGAGTTCCGTTTACTGCATGACCAAAAAAAACCTGTCCAAACTTAACTTCCTTTGCCCACAACGGGTTTCTAACAGTTATAGCATGTCCTGTTGAGCTTCTTTCTACATCAGGAGCTACTACATACACATTATGCTTTTGTTCAAGGTATTCTTTTAATATAATAATACCCGGAGACATAATACCATCATCATTAGAAAGCAAAATATTCATCAAACACCTCCAAAATATTGCATAATTAATCACTTCAGAAATTCAAAATTCTATTTTTAAAAAATCTTCATTTCTAAAGTCCCTAATTGCATAAAAATACTATAAAAATTCTTTGAATATTGAATATTTTAACATTTATTTAGTACCTTTTATTTTAACATCATATTTTTATTACCAATTTAAAATATGATTAATTTTATCTTATAATCGAAAATTTGGTATAATAGAGAGTAAAGTGGTTTTTTTAATATCAGAAAATAGGCATTTAGATTTAAAAAGATAATTAAAATTTGATTTTTAAAGGAGAAGAACCTTTTGAATGTTCTAGGTCTTGTAGTAGAATACAATCCTTTTCATAATGGACATTTACACCACTTAAATAACGCAAAATCACTTGTAAATTCTGATTATGTAGTAGCAGTAATGAGTGGAAACTTTGTACAAAGAGGAGAACCTGCAATTATAGATAAATTTTCCCGAACAGAAATAGCTCTTAAGATGGGAATTGATATTGTATTTGAGCTGCCGTTTGTCTACGCTATTCAGGATGCTAGTGGCTTTGCTAATGGAGCTGTTGGTGTTTTAGAAAGAACTGGTATTGTTAGTGATTTAGTCTTCGGAAGTGAATCTTCGGATATTGAAGGCTTATCCCAAATCTCAGATATTTTAATCAATCAACCTAAAGAATTTAAAAAAATTTTAAATAGATACCTAAAACAAGGCCTTTCATTTCCAAATGCCAGAAAGTATGCGTTAAACGACTATTTTACCCAAATTAGTGAAGAAAGGGAAATCATTGAAAAATTAGAAAAATCAAACGACATATTAGGGCTTGAATATCTAAACGCTCTGAAACTCTACGATTCAAAAATTAAACCTCAGACCATAAAACGTATAGGTGTAAATTATAACGAAGAACAATACACAGGAGAAATTTCTAGTGCAACTGCAATTAGAAAGTTAATTGAACAAGGAGAATTAGAGAAAGTAAAAGCAGCTGTACCAGATGTATCTTATGATATTTTAGAAAGAGAAATATCTTCAAAAAAAGGGCCTATTTTTTTAGAAGATATGAGGGATATGATCTTAGCTAAAGTAAGAATGATGAATAGAACTGATTTTTCTAAGATAGATGGGGTTAAAGAAGGTTTAGACAGGCGTTTTCTAGATTGTTCAAAAGTGAGTTCAACTGTTAATCAGTTACTGATGTGCGTAAAAACGAAAAGATTTACACTGACTCGTATAAAAAGAACGTTGTTAAAAATATTTTTTGACTTAACACAAAGAGAGGTCCAGATATATAATAAATATGGACCACAATATCTAAGAGTATTAGGTTTTTCTAAAAAAGGACAAACCCTTCTAGGGCAAATAAAAAAGATAAGCAAATATCCTATAATTACAACCCCTTCAAGGTACAAAAGAATATATAACAAATTAAGTGATGAATCTTTGTCAAGTAATAAGAAATTTAACAGTATACCCGAAATATTTTTAAAACAAATAGAGTATGATTTTTTAGCTAGCAATGTTTATTCTTTGCTGTATAAAGACAAAAAATATGCAATCAATGAGCCAGATATGGTAACAAAGGTGTTCATACAAGAAAATTAACGTTATTGACTGGCTCTTAACAATTATAGACACTTGTCTTACAAGTTTAAATTTGCTATTTCATGGAGGTAACCCAAAATGCAAAAGATCCTCATCGTTGATTTTGGTTCTCAATACACGCAACTACTTGCAAAAAGAATTAGAGACATCGGAGTATACTCTGAAGTAGTACAGTTTGATGATAAGATATCTCTAGACAACGTCAAGGGAATAATCTTATCAGGCGGTCCCGATAGTGTTTATGAAGAAGATTCACCAACTCTAGATGCAAACATTCTAGAATCAAAACTTCCTATTCTAGGAATTTGCTATGGGATGCAACTTATAGCAAGAAAGTTTGGCGGTAAAGTTGAAACTAGAGACGTTGGTGAATTTGGAAAAACCACAATAAAAATCACAAACAAGTCTGAACTATTTGAAAATACAAACAAGGAATTTAATGTATGGATGAGCCATAAAGACGTGGTAGTAGAAGTACCTGATGGCTTTAAAGTAACTTCAAAAACTAATAATGGAATAATTGCCTCATTTGAAAACGAAGAGGAAAAGATCTATGCACTTCAATTTCATCCCGAAGTAAAACACACAACATTCGGGGAGACAATTTTAAAAAATTTCGTCATTAAAGTATGTGATGTTAACGAAACTTGGAAATTAGCAGACTTTGTCGATGAAAAGATAAAGCAAATAAGAAAGACTGTCGGAGACAAAAAGGCGATAATCGCACTATCAGGTGGAGTTGATTCATCAGTTGCAGCGATATTAACCTATAAAGCAATAGGAAAAAATCTAAAAGCTATCTTTGTCAATCATGGATTATTACGATTAAACGAAGCAAAAGAGGTTGAAAATACTTTTAAAGATTATTTTGGGATAGATTTAACGGTTATTGACGCAGAAGAAAGATTTTTAACAAAACTAAAAGGCGTCACGGACCCTGAAAAAAAGAGAAAAATTATCGGAGAAGAGTTTATCAGAGTATTTGAAGAAGAAGCAAGTAAAGAAACTCACTGTGAATTTCTTGTCCAAGGAACAATATATTCTGATGTAATTGAAAGCGCCAAGTCAGGCAAAAAAACTGCTAAAATAAAAAGTCACCATAACGTTGGTGGCCTTCCAGAAGATATGAATTTAAAACTAATAGAACCACTTAGAGAATTGTTTAAAGACGAAGTTCGAAGTGTTGGAGAAATATTGGGATTACCTAGAGAAATACTATATCGTCATCCATTTCCAGGTCCTGGACTTGCAATAAGAATAATTGGCGAAGTAACGAAAGATAAATTAGAGATATTAAGAAAAGCAGACGATATATTCATAAAAACACTAAAAGAAACTGGTTGGTATGAAAAAGTATGGCAAGCCTTTGCAGTTTTGACACCAATTAGAACTGTGGGAGTTACTGGAGATAGACGAAACTACGGATATTTACTTTCATTAAGAGCAGTTGACAGTACTGAAGGGATGACTGCTGATTGGTCAAAAATCCCACATGATGTATTAGATCTTGCATCTAGAAGAATTACAAATGGAGTTGAAGAAGTAACAAGGGTTGTATATGATATAACCTCAAAACCCCCAGCCACAATTGAATGGGAATAAGTCAATTACCCACCGCCCCTAGAGGCGGGGGCTTGTAGAAATACAAGCTCGGTTGATTAGCCTATGTCATTAGTTTTTGCTAATGATTAGTTATAGC
>Ga0209409_1003098_pt1 | contig 11257 bp, 9 predicted proteins | sample AD_JPNMR1_MetaG_FD_184424 | JGI IMG/M metagenome (GOLD analysis project Ga0209409, IMG submission 184424) | Active sludge microbial communities of municipal wastewater-treating anaerobic digesters from Japan - AD_JPNMR1_MetaG (SPAdes) (version 2) | ecosystem: Engineered > Bioreactor > Anaerobic >...
CTTTTAGAACTTTATCCTTTTTTACAGGGTCTTTAAAAGAGACGTTATCCAGACCTTCTTCTATGGCTCTTTTCATAAGACGCTTCTTTTCAGGTCCATCTCCTACAAGTTCCATAATAATGTTATTATAACCTCTCTCTTTTAAAATTTTCGCAGTATCCAAGAGAACGTCTAAGCCATTTGCAATTCCATGAGCACCAGTATAAAGAACTTTAAACTTAGTTTCCTTTTCAAGATTATTCCCTATATATTCAAACCTCTTTAAATCTACACCATTAGGTATCCATTCAATCTTCTCCAATGGAATTCCTAAAGATGTTATATACTCATAAGCCTTAGGCAAAACAGAGATAATCTTTTGAGCTCTTTTATATAGGAATCTTTCAAGAATACCCAAAAGTATGACAAAGGGATTCCATCTTGAAACTCCCATATCAATTAAAGTCTGAGGCCATAGGTCCCTAACCTCCATAATAAAGGGAACTTTATAATGCTTTGAGAACAGATATGCGGTATATACAGCAAAAAGATGAACAGAAGAACCAATAATAACATCTGGTTTCTCTATATCTATCTTTTTAGCTACGTTATAGGCTCTTACAGAATAAGATAACATATTTAAAACTCTTCTCCAGTCGTTTCTTGAATAAGGAGAAGTTTTTATCCAAACAAATCTTACTCCATCATAATCTTCTATAATATAAGAACTCTTTCCATAATCCTTTGTCTCCCTTAATAAACTATAATGAAAGCTGGATGCAAAGATAGTTACATTATAGCCTCTCTCAGTAAGTTCTTTTGAAAAATCAAAATGCCTTGTTCCTCCAGGTAAATCAGGAGTAATAGCATAATGGTTAAAAATCCAGATGTTCATAAAATCACTCCATCTCTATTTAATGTCATTTCTTCATAAGCCCTATTAAATCTTTAACATTCTTTTCTATATCAAATTCTCTTTGCACCTTTAATCTTCCCTTTCTACCAATCTCATATCTATAAACTCTATCATTGATAAGCCTCTCTAATGCATCTGCTATAGCTTCAGCATTCTTTTCCTCAACCATTATACCACTGTCATCTCCTATTAGCTCAGGAATACCACCAGTATCAGTGGAAATAACAGGGACACCATAAGCCATAGCCTCCATTAAAGCGACAGGAATTCCTTCATACTCAGCATCAGCAGTAATAATACTTGGTAAGACTATTATATCTACTTTCTGATTCTTATACATTTTTAAAAGTTCTTCGTGTGGAATAGCTCCAGGTATTTCTACATAGCCAGTCAAGCCTTTCTCCTGTATAAGCTTTTCTAATTCTATTCTAAGAGGTCCTTCCCCATAAAAAATACATTGAAAATTTTTAATACCTTTCTTGGTCAGGTTTAAACAAGCCTCAACCAAATATTTATGTCCTTTTTTTTCTACTAGATTAGCAGGAGTAACTATTGTAAAGGAATCTTTATTTCCATCTGAGATTAATATCTCTTCAGGAATTTTTACCCCCATATGAATCACTTTTATTTTCTCTTCATACTTTTTACCAACTATGTTAAGTAATTCATTTTTGCCATGTTCAGAAATACATCTTACAAATTTTGCAGTTTCAACTTTTTCTTTCAGCATATTATTTTCCGAAATATCCCAACGATGCAAAGTAAAACTCCACGGAATTCCTGTTAGCTCTGACACTATCCATGTCATTGTAGCTGTGGTAGATCCCCAATGGGCATGAATGTGTTGCACTTCCATTTGGTAAAACAAATTAGAAATAAATACTGCTTTTGGAACTACAATAAGATTTTTAATTAATATCTTAAGATTTCGTGAATTAAATAGAATATTAAGTATAATTCTCCAAAAATGAGGTCTTAAAATCATTGCCTTCAATAATGATGGTATCATCTGAATACTAAATAAAGGCAACCATACAGTATTTTCTAAAAGCCTTTTGGCATCGGTATGGAAAACTTCTTTGGAAGGATTTCTTGGAACGATAACAAGATCAACTCCAAGCTCCTTCATTATAAGCATCTCTTCCAAAATGAAAGTTTCACCTTTTCCAAAAGGAGTTTGGGCAGTTATATATGCAACTTTCATTTGATCACCACCACTTCTCTTGATTCTTTAATTTACTCTTTCCACCATTATAGTATTTCATATATCTGTCATATCACCACCATATATTGATGAATATATAAAATTTTCATAAGTACCTCTAACCTCTCTTTCAAACGAAATTTCCTATCAAAGTGTTATCTTCTTCCAATTCCCTCATAATAAAAACCTAATTTCTTCATCTCTTCAGGCTCAAACTGATTCCTCCCATCCAAAAAGTAAGGCTTATGCATTAAATTTTTAACTTTTATTAAATCAAGGTTTAAAAATTCAAACCAATCAGTTACCAAAGCTAAGACATCAGTTTCACTAGCAGCTTCGTATGGATCATTACAAAAACAAAGTTTATTTAAATATTCTTCATCTAATAACTGAAGTTCATTTTTTGCATTTTCTATAGCCTTAGGATCATAAGCCCTAACATTGTAACCTTCTTCTAAAAGCCTTCTTATAATTTTTAAGGCGGGAGATTTTCTTACATCATCAGTATTTGCTTTAAAAGCAAGTCCCCAAATTCCCACAGTATTCCCATTCTCTTTTCTCAGAATATTTGTAATCTTTGTAATAAACCTTTCTTGTTGATACTCATTTACCTCAGCAACTGCTTTTAATAATTTGAAATCATAATTATGGTTATTCGCAATCATTAATAAGCCATCTATATCCTTTGGAAAACAAGACCCTCCATATCCAATTCCTGCATTTAAAAAGTATGGGCCAATTCTTTTATCTAACCCTATTCCTTCAGCTATTTTCTTTACATCAGCCCCTACCCTATCACAAATATTGGCAATTTCATTTATAAAAGAAATTTTCATAGCTAAGAATGCATTTGCTGCATATTTAATCATCTCTGCACTCTTAATATCGGTAATAAGCTTGGGGGCATTAATGTTGGAGTATAACTCTAACATTATCTCTCTTGCTCTTTCATCTTCTACCCCTATTACTATTCTATCTGGTTCTAGAAAATCTCTAAGTGCAGACCCCTCTCTTAAGAATTCTGGATTAGATACCACAGAAAATTCCCCTTTATAATGTTTACTTATCTCTTCCCTTACCCAGCCTCCTGTACCCACAGGCACTGTGCTTTTAGTAACAATAACTTTATAAGTATTTAATAATTTAGCAATATCAGCAATAGCTTCTTTAAAATAACTCATATCAATACTTCCATCTTCTTTTGAAGGGGTTCCAACACAGATAAAAATAACTTCATTCTTCTGAACTGCTTCTGAAAGTTCTGTTGTAAATTTAATATCTAATTTATATCTCTTTAAAAATTCCTCTAATCCCGGCTCATAAATTGGAATAATTCTATCTTTGAGTTTTTCTATTTTTGATTTATCTTTGTCCATACATGTCACTTTATGCCCCAAAGAGGTTAACGCGACTCCAGTAGCTAAACCTACATAACCTATCCCTATGACAGAAATGTTCATCTTTAAAAACCTCCTTATCTATATAGGGTTCTCTAAAATCTCAGTAGTTCATGCTTTACAAAAAATCACTCTAACCATCTCTATTAATATTATTTCTTCACAAGTTCTATTAAAATTTTAACATTCTTTTCTATATCAAACTCTTTTTCCACCTTTAATCTTCCCTTTCTACACATTTCATACCTATAATCTCTATCTTTAATAAGCTTCTCTAATGCATCTGCTATAGCCTCAGCATTCTTCTCCTCCACCATTATTCCACTGCCATCTCCTATTATCTCAGGGATACCACAAGCCATCATCACCCCCATTAAAGTAACAGACATATCTTCATGCTCACCATCATTTGTATTAATATCTGTTAAGTTCTTCATAAAAGATAGCATAACTTATATAAGCTCCTATTAAAACTATAAATATATCTGAATATAATGCTGGTAATGCAAATCCTGTAATCAAGCAAGCAACTATAATGCCTAAGAAAAATTTATCCTGCCTTTTTAAAGATACAAATAGTAAAAATACTATAAGACTCAATTTTAAAAGTAAAGATACTATCCCTCCATGATGCATTGCTACTAAATACTCTGAATCACCAATGAATTCTCCCAGCGGTGATGTGTAGCCAACCCCTAAAATTGGATTCGCTTTAATTATATCATATGTAAGTTGTGTATCTACAGGGACACTTTCATATATATAACGAGTTTTGAGGGCTTCCAAAGGATTAGTAACTATAAAGCCAAAATAATAACTAAAAGGGAGTTTAGTAATAGTTGAAAGATTTTTGGAGTTAATGATAATAACAATAAAACATATACCAATAAGGACTATTAATATAATCTCCCGAATCTGAATTAAGCGCATTTTTATGACATTTATTAAAAAAAATAAAATATAAATAAATAAGGATAATAAAGAACCCAAAATAAAAGTTTTTGAAAAACTAAAAATTCCATTAATCAGAGATAACATAAGAAGTACCAGAAGCTTTCTCTTTGTTTCTGGGTTTGTTTTCTGAATTATACCAAAGAGAGAAGATGTAAAACACAATAAAGATTTAGCTCCCAGCAATACAGGAGAGTAGTTTAATCCATACAACCTAGGGAAGACTCCATCTGAAATTGCAAGTACAGGCAATGTAGATTTTGTCTCACTACTATACCATTGAACAATTTTGAACCCTAAATTTGGCTGAAGGAGTTGAATAAAAATAAAAATCAAATTAGCAGACATTACAATTTGGAATACCGGTATTAATAATCCAATTAAACATTCTCTATCAGTATTTTTATTCTGTTTAAGTCTTTTATATAGTATAAGAGCTATGGAAAGAAATAAAAAAATATTTTTTAATATTCCAATAAGTGGTATCCATAAAATCATTGTATTACCTTTAATTATTACGGAAAAAAAAGTTGAGACTAACTCTACAAATATAGGCAAAAGAAACATAAAAAATATCAAGAATATTTTCTTAGGATAATAAGTTTTTAAATAGCTTCCTGTTATACCTATGTAACATAACAATATAATTAAAGCAAAATAGCTAAATGAAATCTTATTACCACTAAAAGTAAATGGTGGAAGAATAAATAACCCAATTAATAATAATTGCACTACCAATATATGCTTATTTTGGCAAAGAAAATATATTATAAAAATAAAAAATATAATATTTATTAAACTTCCTAAAGCTTCCCACATAACAAACTTAAAAATAATTCTTCATATTCTTTCACTATTTTTTTAACATCAAAATCTAAAGCCCTTTTAAATCCATTCTCACGCAGTAAATTTGCCAAATGGTCATTTTGTAATATTGAAATAATTGAAGATGCCATTGCTTTAGGATTTGCTACTGGGACAAGTACTCCATTAACTCCATTATTTATTATTTCTCTCGGACCACTAGGACAGTCAGTTGCTACTACAGGAGTTCCACATGCCATTGCTTCTGTTATGACATTAGCAAAACCTTCCCAAAGAGAAGATAGGACAAAAACATCACTATGTGCTATGTATTTATAGGGATTAGCTTTAAAACCCATAAATTTTACATTATTCAAAATTCCTATCTTCTCTGCATATTCTCTAAGAGCTTCCTCCTCTTTCCCTTTCCCAAGTATAATTAATTCTACACTACCTAACTCCTGATTAACTATACTTATAGCATCAAATAGAAATTTATGACCTTTCTGTCTTTCCAACCTTCCGACACTTATAATTTTCCTTTTTTCGTTATTTTCCCAAAATGGTTCATCAATTTTTTCACTTTTTAGCTCAAGTATTTTATCTATTTCTAATGGATTATAGATTACTTGCATTTTCCTGCTATCCATTTTTTTAAAATAATTATGAAAATCTTCAAGTGCACCTTTTGATGGAAAAACCATTATATCCGCTCTATTATATAAAAGTCTTACGAGCAATGGCAAAAATTTTTCTCTTGCTCCTTTAGCATTCCTCTGTACAATGCTAAAGGTATTCACTTCCCTGATAATAACTTTAGTTCTTAGTCCAGATAGTATCTTAGCTATAATTGTGATAACATTCATACGTGTCAAGGTGGAAAACACAATATCTGGTTTTATCTTTCTTATTAATTTTACAAGATCAGGAAGCATTGATAAAGTCCTATTTCTATTTAAAGCTATAACTTCAATATCTGACGGTAATAGATGAAGATAGGGACCTTCTTTTTTACCAACTATAAAAATAATTTCAAATATATTCCTATCTAAATTTCTCAAAAGATTTACCATTACTCTTTCTGCCCCTCCACCTCCCAATTCAGGCAACACAAAAATTATCTTAATCTTTTTCGATTGAATCATGCTTTCTATTGTCCTCCCTTATAATATCTTTCATCAATTAGCTGCGCACCAATAGTAAGTAACTTCATCTTATATGAGATTGAGCTATTTTGTAAGTTTATCGGCCCAAAAATGTAATTTTGCTCTGTAAATATTCTATTTATTTCTTCGTTCATTAAACTTATTTCCTCATTACTTAAACCATACGGATTTTCCTTATATATTCCCAACTTATTACGTATTCCTCTCGAAAAGGGTCTTTTTAAAAAATATGCTACTATTTTGCTAGTAATCTTAGAATTCCTCACAATATCTCTTAAAGAGAGGATAATATTAACTTGATTCGGATTAGGGCACTCTCTAAAATGATTAGTTGGGACTAATCTTGTACGTTCATCAATAGAAATCATAAACTTAGTGAAAAAAGAATAACTAGCAAACTCAATAGGAAAAATAGACGTATAAAAATCTATTAGCTCAATTGAAGACATCGGCTGTATAGTCCAAAAATGTATTCTAGCTCTATCTTCCCCAGACAATACATACCCATTATAATAATTGAAATACAATAACTTGCTTAAGATTGATAAGTCGCTAGTTCCATATAAATTTCTAACTTCATTTTCTAGATACTCGTAAATATTTTTTTCAGAAATTTTTGTTATATTGGAGGTAAGATAAATATCATTCTGCCAATTCCATAAAAAATCCCTTATGTCTCTCTGCCACCTTTTAGGCTTATACGGATGCCTCAGCCACTCTCCTCCAAATCCACCAAAGAGAACTGCGTACATAGGGAATCTATTCTTTATCTCTTTCGAAAGTAAAAAGTTAGAATAGGCGTCATAAATATGTTCAAAGCTTCGTATCATCCTAATAATTTTTTCTGCTTCTCTTAATATATCTGAATTTGTTATCCTTATATTCTCCGCGCCTATCCTTACTATTTCCGTATTAAAAAGTTCTGCTATTTTATAAGCATATTCACTTTCATCACCTGTTCTCAAAAGTAGAGTTATCCCAGTAGCATTACTATTAAATTTCTTAATACCTGCCAGAACAGTTCTTGTATCAAATCCACCGATTATACCTACTATTGAGCCATAATTCATTGGTTCAATCTTTTTAACTCTTCTTTCTACTGATTTAAGATAAAGTTCTTTTGCAAGTTTCAAGTAATAATCTTCATCTTTAATTTTTGAAGAACCGAAACTTAAATTTGGTTCAAATATATTAACTATTTCATACTCCTTCTTATCATGATTATAATAAAATAAACGTGAAACTAGTGTTCTGAAAATATGCTTAAAAAATGTCTTCTCCCCTAAACAATATGAAAATATAAGCCATTCTATGAGAGCATCCTTGTTCATTTCGATATGAGGAGCTAATTCTAAAACAAAATTTATGTTCCTTGAAATGATTATTAAATCTTTATCTGAGTAATAGAATAAAGGTAATCTACTGTATTTATCATTAAATATTATAAATTCATTAGTCTTTGTATTGACAATACAAATTACATAATCACCATCTGCTTCATTTACGAAATTTTGTACTTCTATCTTGAGTTTTTCTCCTGAAATATCGGAATTAATTATGTTAATTATCTTCCTTTGTAAGACATCTGCTGAATAATTATAGATCATTCCTTCCATAATTACTTTAAAATCTTTGTATCTGCCTGTATCAGCGTTCTTCAGAACTGAAATCTCGGATAATGGATATCCATCATATACTGAATATGATAAGTAACATCTGTCATTATTAATAATCTCTTTATAGAAATATCTATCATCATATCTCAGGATATTCCCAATATTATTGTAATTTATCTTTACATTTTCATTTTTTTTAAAAACAAAGTTAAGTCCAGGCATGTTTTCCCCTCTCCTTTTTATCCCTATAAATCATCTTATACATGTTAAAGGCAAAACCAAAACTGTTTCCTCCGCCTATTCTCGGCAATTCATAAAGAGATATATTTTCTGAATTCAAAATAATACCACGATTTACAGTAAGTGCACACTTATAGTATTTTCTCACTTCTTTTTCCACTATACTATTAAATGAACCAAAGGGATAACAAAAGCTTTCTATTTTTATCCCAAATAAATTCTCAAGAATCTGCTTAGATATTACTACTTCTTCTTCTAAAAGTTCAGGGAACAAAGAAATAGAAGATAAATCTGTATGTCTTAGACCATGAGATCCTATTTTAAAACCATTATTCAACCAATATTCTATATCCTCTCTATCCATAATCTCTTTAATATATCCGTGATATTTTCCTATCTCTTCGATGGATATGATAGATTTGGGAATTTTCTCCCAAGAAAAGCCATACTTCTTTCCGATAAGCATCGTCGAAGGAAAAAGGGTAGCTTTTAAGTTATATTTTTTAAGAATCGGGATAGCATACTTAATCACATTTTTTTCTGCATCGTCAAAAGTTATAATAAACCCTTTATGTATAAAATTGAAATCACTTTTAATCAACTCTTCTAAATCATAATTTTCGAAACCATTTTCCAACATCCATATTAATCCATTTTCAAAATCCTCTAATTTAGTACTACCAGGTACCCTTTCAGGAGATATTCCATGATACATTACTATTATGAGAAAAGGGTTATTTTTTGAAAACCTATTAATTTTATTACTTAAATACTTTGTATAGAAAAACTTTGCAATATTCTTCTCTTTCTCCAACATGAAAACACCTACCTCTGATTAATAATACTTTCAAATAGTTCTTTAAGCTGCTTTTTAACTACTTCTGCAGAATAGTTCTTTCGAACGAAATCTGAACCTCCATAATTAGGTTCTCTTTTTAGCCTTATCTCATCTAAAGCTTCTTGAATTTCTTGAATAGTAACAGCCCTATTAACAAAAGGATGATCATAAGTAAATATTAGATATCTACCTCTTAATAATGCTTCAATACCTAATCCCGGGAGTCCATCATGCTTTGTCAAGCGCATAACACAAAATGCTTTTTTATACAATTCCTCCATTTTATCTCTAGAAACCCATCCTAAATACTCACAATTATCTAAATCTTTTGGTTTCCTGTCTGGAGAATTAGCAACCACTATAAATTTAATATCAGGGTTTTGTCTGGCAATTTGCAGTAATTTTTCTTCTCCATAAAAATCCTCCCTACCTAAAGGTATATAAGATAGTACAATTAAAGTATTTGGAAGTGGATAAATAGGAGTATCTTCTTTAATCATCGGAGAGACAACAGGGATAAATTTAGCTTCTATCCCTACTAATTCCAGTTCTTCCTTCAACCAAGGGGCACAGGCAATATGATAACATCTTCTATAAATTTTAAAAAGAGTAAGTGAAAGATAACGTTTAACTTTCATTTTTAGATCCAAGACTTGAGGATTTATAACTCTCCACACATCTGTACCTATCCAATGAATCACTATAGGCTTTCTGGAGAACAACCAGTAAAAGAACGAAAGTATATGATCTTTATCTAACCAACCAAACATAATGTAAAATAGGTCTATATTATTTGAAAGATGTACAAATTCACTAAATTTACTAATCACAAAAACTTCAATATCTTCATCATCTTTGAAGCCTTCTTTAAAGTAGTCAACCCAAATTTTTGAGCCCCAAACTCCTATTCTTATTTTAGAACTATTCATAATACCCTAGATACTCTAGAAATAAAGGCTACCTTCCGCTTAATCTTTCCCATATTCCTCTATTCTCCCACATATCTTTGCTGCAGAATACTCATTACTGAAATCTAGTATACCATCACCTGGCTTTATATTCAATACTTCATCCAATATCTTCCCTTTATCCGCTCCCACCAATCTATTCCATCCATATCTTACTGTTTCTACCCATTCTGTCTCATCTCTCAGGGTTATACAGGGAACTTTAAGCCAAAAAGCTTCTTTTTGTACCCCTCCAGAATCAGTTAGAATAGCATATGCATTCCTTTCCAAAGATATCATATCTAAGTATCCTACAGGTTCTATAACCACAAGAGACTTTTTCAAAAGATATTCTAATTTATACTCTGCTATTTTATTTTTTGTCCTTGGATGTACAGGGAAGACAACAGGTTTATCTAAATTAGACAATGCCTCTAAGATATTCTTAAGTCTTTCATAGTTATCGGTATTTTCTGCTCTATGTATTGTTGCAAGATAATATTCTTTAGGTTTAAGATTAAGAATTTCTATAATCTTACTTTTTTTCTCACCTATCTTTGAAAAATGCATCAATGCATCAAACATTATATCTCCAACAAGATATACCCCTTTTTCTATACCTTCCCTTTTCAGGTTCTCAACAGCCGTCTCTGTGGGAGCAAAAAGAAGGTCAGAAAGATGATCTGCTACAATTCTATTTATCTCCTCTGGAATATTTTTATTAAAGCTTCTCAGCCCAGCCTCAATATGGGCTAAAGGGATGTGAAGTTTTGAGCTTGCTAAGGCTCCAGCTAAGGTAGAATTTGTATCCCCATAGACTATAACTAAATCTGGATTTTCCTTTAGAAGGATATCTTCTATGGCGATAAGCATCTTTCCTGTCTGCTCACCATGTGAGCCTGAACCTATGCCCAGGTTATAATCTGGTTCTGGAATCTCAAGTTCTTTAAAGAAGAGTTCACTCATATTGTCATCGTAGTGCTGTCCTGTGTGAACTATTATCTCTTTAAAGCCACTCTTCCTGAGCTCCCCAGATAGAGGAGCAAGCTTTATAAACTGAGGTCTTGCACCCACTATAGAAATTATTTTTGCAGATTTATTATTCTTTTTCATAATAGAGCTATTCTTTATTCTTACTTTTCACTTACTACTTTCCCATTCTCCAACTTGTACTTTTCCCCACATAATTTGCAGGTTGC
>Ga0209409_1003106_pt1 | contig 11239 bp, 5 predicted proteins | sample AD_JPNMR1_MetaG_FD_184424 | JGI IMG/M metagenome (GOLD analysis project Ga0209409, IMG submission 184424) | Active sludge microbial communities of municipal wastewater-treating anaerobic digesters from Japan - AD_JPNMR1_MetaG (SPAdes) (version 2) | ecosystem: Engineered > Bioreactor > Anaerobic >...
AATTTTACTGATATAATTTTTAGTAGGAGGTGGAAATGAAAGCATCAGTTGTTTTAAGACCATCTATGTCAAAAAGGTTAATTGCAAAAGGAGTTAAAGAATATTTAATTTCACTAAATGTGCTTAATAAAGGAATAGTTTTTATATCTTTAGGGACAACTAATAGTTTTATAGTTGAAGAATTAACAGATTTAACAATTGATAAAAATAGATATATGGCAGGCTATATTGGAAATGGAAAATTAACTACACTTGATAAAAATTTGAGGATTGACCCTATTATTTTGATTGATGGTAAAGTGTCAAATGAAAATGCAGATGATGTTGTAGAAAAAATGGGAAAGGGTGATGTTTTTATAAAGGGTGGAAATGCAATTGATTATGATGGAAATGTTGGTGTGCTTGTTGCTGATAGAAGTGGGGGGACAGTCGGAAAATATATCGGTAAAGTTATAGCAAGAGGCGTGAAATGGTTATCGCCAATTAGTATTGGTAAATTGGTACCTGATGTGATTGAAGCATCATATTTCGCAAAAATTGAAGAGTGGGATTACTCGATGGGTTTAAATGTAGCGCTCTTTCCTATAGTTAATGCTATTCCTATAACTGAAATTGAAGCTTTAAATATAATATTTGATGTTGATGCAGTATTAATTGCAAGAGGTGGTTTATGGGAAGATGAAGGGTCAATTGTTTTAGGAATCGAAGGAAAAGAAGAAGATGTTAAAAAAGCATTAGAATATATTAATTCAATAAAAGGAGAGGAAATACCTAAACTGAGCCTTTAAGGAAATACCTAAACTGAATCCATAGGTCACTTTAAAATTATTTTTTTCTGGGGTTTTCGATAATTATATTATCTTTTAAAAATTATTATTTTTATGAGAAATTCCACTTAATTTTAATAACTATTAAAAATTGCTAATTATACGAGTATAGATAAGAAAATTGTTCCTTTTTATAAATAAATCTATTATCAGGTATACAAATAAGAAAATAGTTACCTTTTATAGATATATTTATTATACAAAAATTATTGTTTAATTTTCTTCTACATATTTTAAAATTTTTATCTTAAAGTAAAACCAAATAGAAAAAGTTATAAATTAAATTTTACTCACTTAAATCACAATTAAGGATTAAGATGTTCCTCCAATTCAGTAGGAATCCATTTATCAAATAGCCAACAGAGGATAGAAGTAGCAGCATCACTATCCCAGCCTATTCCACCACAAAATTTCCTATCACAATAAGTCGTACAGGTTTCACCTGGAGGACAAATTCCTTCAATGTTCTCATCAAATCCATATTGTGAGAGATTTCCTGTTATCAGTAAATGATCAGGTTCACCAACATTATAAGGTATGAAACGGAAAGTCCCACCTTCACAACAGTCTTGATGGTCATCTTCACAATCTCCACAGGATGTATAAATAGCATGCTCATTATCGGAAATATATAGTTTAATTGCATTGTTAAACTGGTCTAATTGATAAGTTAATTTAATTTCAGCCTTTTTACCATATCTGGAAAGCCAAATATATCGAGGTTCAATATTCATATTATCTATTACCTTGCAAGCTATGATAACCGGCTCTGTATCTCCATTATGCTCCTCACCATAATCTCTTGCCCAGGTAACTAAGTAAAAGAATATGATGTATTCAGGATTAATTTTTGATGGGTAGGGGCTGACTCGTACAAAATTGACAACATTATGGTGTTCATTACGGTACCACTCTTCTTCCTCATCCAGTTCGAAGTATGGATTGAGCTGATACATAGCATCATTTTCCCAGATGTCGCTTAAACCATCTCTATCTTCATCTGGTTCGCCAAAAATACCAAATTTAAAAGAAGGAGAGGGTGTATCAAGACGCTGGGCATCTTTAAAAGCTACAACCAGATACGAACATTGAAAATAGAAGGAATCATCATCACGATCGAACTCTTTGTCACGATAATCTACCTGAACATCCCAGCTGAGTGTATTCGAATGAAGATTGAAAAGCTCGTTCTCTATGTTGAACCCGATCGTTTTAATATGATGGTCGTTCCCTTCTATTCCTGGCGGCACGAAATCGAACCTCCAACCTCGTAAGAGGACTGTGGCAAATCGATACCCTTCGGGAATCCGTACCTCTTCATGAAAGCGGCATCCTGGTTCGCGACAAGGATATTCTGGATCGGGCCCTTCGATTACCAAGATATCCGGGACCTCCCTCAGGGTCTTATAAGAGATGTTATAGAGAAATTCGTCATCGTAGTTCGCGTCGGCGTAAATAACCCGCCCATCCCTGCCGAGTAGTACCCCAATCTCGTTCAAGTGATTATCCGTGGGATCATCCGTTCCCATCTCCTTATGCGTTCCTAAGAAATCGAACCTAAAGCCATCAAGAGCAAAGGCCTCACCAGATGGCAGCCTAATAGGGAAGTCGGCCCTTCCCTTAGCCGTTCCCCCGAGACTTTCTGGGACAACACGCCCCTGAGGGAGAGCAACAGCTAAATAATTGTAGCGCCAGGAAAAGTCCTCCTTGAAAGGCCAATCACCTCCATCACCAAAAGAAGAATCAACACACCAGGTGAGGAATCCCCTATCTTTGTCAAAGGAACTATCACGAAGTTGTAGCTTAATTTCATTAATATGATGGTCTTCGTTTTTGTAAGAAAAGTAAAAGCCTTTCAGGAAAACCGCTGCGTCCTCATATCCCTTAAGTCCCCCGACTCTTTGCAAAATAGTATTTCCTCCTCCAGGATGGTCTTCACCATAAACTCCTGGGATTAATAGCACAGGTAATTTCTCTTCTTCCTGTTCTTCACATTCACATTTAAACTCAACTCTTTTATATGCTGGACAACAATCTTTTAAATCAACTTGTTGATATGATGGTGTGAATTTACAATTTGGATTTATTGGTGTAACTATATATGAACCTGAACAGGGAAGAGTACAATCTGTTGAGTATAATCCACCTTTTTGATCTTTTATTACTGAGATAGGTTTTTTGTTCATATCAACAATCTCAATATATGTTCCGTTAGTACAATTTTCTGGTAAGAGGACATCAATTCTACCTTTTGGTTTCTCTGGACAGGGGACAGTGAATACAAGTTCTGCAATATTTTTATCTCCATACCAATTTACCTCTTTTGCATTTAGTTCATCACCTGTTACCCTTAATGGTATTAAAGTTCTACCATTCTGAATAAAAGGAACAACATTTGGATTGTATGGGTCTATCTGTTTAGAAACTCCATTAGTTTTATACATTTTATTACCAATTTGAAACTCAATCTTTTTACCCTCTTTTGTTACTATTGTTACCAATTGATTTACTCCATCCCAGAAGATTTCTCCATCAACCTCTTCAACAACATGTCTTATGATTAAGAAGGTTCTATCCCATCTTAAAACTGGAGCAGTTAGCATTGGGCCTTTTTGTACACCATTAACCCAGTAGTAGGTATTACCTATCTGAAATTGTAGTATAAGTTTACACTCCTCTTGTGGAATTTCAGATGAACAGGTTGGAGTTGCACAAGCTTCATTTGATTTAGCAAACTCTTTAGCATTTACATCTACAGCTTTTACAATGTAACAATACTTTTTTCCTTCAATTAAGTTTTTAGTATCTTTATAGAAGTTCTCTTTAATTGGAAAGTCTGTAAGAGGCATATTCTCTTCATTTCCTTCTCCTATTCCTCTGTAGATCCAGTACCTATCTGCACCTTCTACCTTATCCCATTCAAGGTAGACAAAACCACAATAACCTTTAGCTGAAAGATTGAAAGTTTGATTAGTTTGAGCCTTAATGAATATTTGATTTGATGAAATAAGTAGTATGATAATCAATATGAAGGTCAAACTCAAAAAGGTTTTAGTCTTTTTAAAGTTCAAACATCCCATTTAACACCTCCTTATCCTCCCTAATTTTCTATCTTGTCAAATTTTATTTCGACTTAATAAAAAATTTAGAAAGTATTTATAAAATTAATTATATATTTTATAAGATAAAAAATAAATAAAAATGTTTCATTTTTTTATAGATTATTCTCCTGGATAAGTAACCTTAACTTCTCTAAGGTCAGGATTCCAGTCAACTTTACATCCTAAGTTCTCAGCTATGAATCTTATAGGTAACATAGTTCTACCAGGAGGAATTACAATAGGTTTTACATTTGGGTTAGTTGGATCTATCAGTTTATATTCACCATTTACAGTTGCAAGGTTTTTACCAATCCATAGTTCTATTACTGTATCTTTAAATCTTATTGTAACTTTTTGTTCTATAGCATTCCATTCAACAACTGCACCTAATGCTTCAGCTACATATCTAATTGGAAGAAGAGTTCTTCCTTCTAAGATAATTGGAGCAACATCCATTGTTTTCATCTCATCATTTAAATAGTAGGTTGTATTGTTGATATAGAATTTTAGAATTATTGTTTTTTCTTTTGGAGGTAACTCACCGCCAAATTCATAAGCTCCACTATCAAAACCACTTCCAAAAGGCCTTTGTCTTCCTTCAAGATCAATCTTAGGGGCTCCTGAAGATTTTCCTTTATCAATTGCAGGGCTATTCTGTCTTAAATGAAAATCACCATCTGGTCCCCATTTTGGATTTATAAATTCTGGATTTCCATAAAAATTATTTTTTCCAAATGAACTTAAATTCTTCTCTGATAATAAATTATCTCCATATTCAATCTGAATACCGTTTTCATCCTCTCTATTAAAAAATAGATTATTTTCAAGTGTAAGTTTCACTTTTTCTCTAATAAATGCTCTACTCAATCCAGCAATAATATTATTTCTTAAGGTTAAATTGATTGGAATATTTGAGTTATCATATTGAACTGTCATTGAATAGTGTTTATTTGCTCTATTTTCATCGTCAAAGAATGTTGAGTTAATTATTTCAAAATCTCCATTCATGTTTTCTGTTTCAATAACGAGAAGACACCAAGGAGTTTCTTCACTTTTTTCCATAAAACCTGTACCAAAAACAAGGGTATTTTCAACTTTTGAACCTCCACCCCATAATTTCACACCATCTCCGAAATTATTTGCAACAGTGCATTCATGTATATAAGTATTTTTGGATTTTGAATCTATCCCATCTCCAAAATTGAATCTTGAAATTATATTTTTTATTTCAACAGGACCTTCTGAATTTTCAAAACCTATTCCGTCTGGTCTATCCCAATCAGATTTCTTCTCTTTTCCATTTGAATATAGGCCTGCGTATTCAAAAATACAACTTGAAATCAAAACATTTTCCCAGCCCCTTCCACCTTCTGCACTTGGAGCACTTATTGCAGCAGCACCTGTATGATGGATATGAGTATTAATAATTTGAATATTTTTTATATTTCCACAGAAATTCATACCTGTTTCTTCTGTATGATGAATTATTAAATCTTTTAAAACTATATTTGAGATTTTTCCTTCAACTGCTCCAGTTGAACCTCCTGCCTCAATTCCCTCTCTTAATCCACCAGAATATGGAGAATCAATTAAAGATGAAATTTCAAGATTTTCAATTCTTATATAACTTTTTCCACTTATATCTATAACAGATAAAAGTCCATTTTTTCCTTTTATTTTTGGTTTTGTGCCATCTTCACCTTTTATTGTTATCCATTTATTCTCAGAACCTGATACTGGAGTTATCATATCTTCATAATATTCAGATACAATATATTCTCCATTTAAAATTATGAGTGTATCTCCAGATTTCAGTTTTTTAGAAGCAAAACCAACTGTTTTAAAAGGTTTTTCTCTTGTCCCTGAATTATTATCACTACCAGAATTTGAGACATAATAAATATTTCCAGTTTGAGGAGTTGAAGTTTTATACCCTTCACCAGTTAGGGGTATCTCTATTTTTGGATCATTCTCTTTTAATAATTTTGCTTCTTTTAAGCCTTCGCTTTTGGGCTTGAAAACTACCTCTAATGTGCATAATTCACTCTTTTTTAATACTTTATCTTTACAGAAATTATTTTGAATTAAAAATTCATCATAGTTTGTTCCAGATATTTTTAAATCAGAAATTTTTATATCACTATCACCACTATTTTTGATTGTAATAGAAACCGAAGATGAAGTTTTTCCAATCTCAACTTTACCAAAATTTACACTTTTTGGTGAAAAATCAATTGCAGTTTTAGGAGTCACAACTTCGCCACTTTTCCATCTATTATATGCAATATTTAATAATTGAATATATTCATAAGTTGCTTTCTTGTGACCCTCTGGATTTGGATGATTGTCATCAGGAATATTATCGCCGTCTGTATCTGTACCATAAGCAAGACAATCATTTTTAAAATTAATTGTGTGTTCTATTTTTCCTTCTCTATATCTATGATGATTTCCAGTTAAAGAGTTTAAATCATTCTTAAGATAATTACCTCCGTTTGATGTTAATGTGTTATAGTAATCGAAAACAAAAACATTATTGTATGGATAATCCTTTAATAAATCATAAACAAGATAGTTATTTATTCCCCTTAACAAACTCGCTAACTCTTTTCCAACACTAATTTCAAGAGATGGAGGGGTTGTGATTATAATAAACAATTTATCCTGTCTTGTTTTGAAATAATCAAGTAAATCTCTGTATAAACCTTTAATATTACTTACTGTGTAAGCCCAATCATCCATACACCCTCTACCATAGATAGGATTTTTTTCACTTTTAGAAAGAGGTGGATCATCTGGATTACCATAAATTACCTGAAGAGAAGAAAAACAGGATTTGAACATAACAATTTTAGCATCTCCTCCTGGATCTGAAATTGAGTTTGGTTCTGTAGTATAAGTTGATTTATATAAAGCATTGAGATAAACATCTCTATGAGGTCCAAGAAACCAATTATACCAATGTCCTGTGTCTGTATGATATCCAATTGTGTTACCATCATTTATATCGAGATCAACTAGTCCCCAATCATAATTTGTCTCAACAACATAATAGTAATTTCTGTTTAATTCTTTTCTTAAATCACCCTTATTCAACCAATCTTCACCAGTTGAATGATGAATAAAAACTAATTTAATTTTTTCTGTCGGTGGATTAGGATTTAAACCATTTTTAGTTTCCGATAGAATGTCAGTTTTTAAAAAGAAAAAAGTAATTAAAATAATTATTAATAAAATAAAATTTTTTAATTTTTTCATTCCATCACCCTTAAAATTTAATTTAAAAGGTACCAAAGAAAAATAATATCATCTGGTACCATATTTTTATCCTCCTGGATAAGTTATCTTTACCTCTTTAAGTTCTGGGTTCCAATCTACTTTACATCCTAAGTTCTCAGCTATGAATCTAATGGGTAACATAGTTCTACCAGGAGGAATTACAATAGGTTTTACATTTGGGTTAGTTGGATCTATCAGTTTATATTCACCATTTACAGTTGCAAGATTTTTACCAATCCATAGTTCTATTACTGTATCTTTAAATCTTATTGTTACTTTTTGTTCTTTATCATTCCATTCAACAACTGCACCTAATGCTTCAGCTACATATCTAATTGGAAGAAGAGTTCTTCCTTCTAAGATAATTGGAGCAACATCCATTGTTTTCATCTCATCATTTAAATAGTAGGTTGTATTGTTGATATAGAATTTTAGAATTATTGTCTCAATATCCTTTAAGGTTTTAACTTTAACTTCATTTGAATAATCTGATTCACCATAAGAATTAAAAGATTTTATTCTGTAATAATATACTTTATCTGGCAAAAGATTTTTATCACTATATTTATTTGTATCTTTTTGAATTGTTGTTATAGGAGAATATGTCCCACCTTCTTCTTTTCTTTCTAAAATAAACCCATCTTCATTATCTGAGTTATCTTTCCATGAAAGAGTTATTTCAGATTTTGAAATTGCTTCTCCAAAAAGATTTGTTGGAGCATTTGGTTTTGTTCCACAAGGAGGAACCTCTAAAACAAATTCATTTGACATAGAAGAACTACCAAAAGTGTTGAAGGCATAAACTCTATAATAATATTTTGTATTTGGGGAAACACTGTTATCTGTATAGTTTGTTGTATTTTTAGAAAGAGTTTTAATTACAGAATATGAACCACCTTCAATTTTTCTCTCTATCTTAAAGCCGTCTTCATTATCTGAATTATCCTCGAATGTTATGACAGCTTCATTACATGAAGAAGCAGAAGCAATTAAATCTGTCGGAGCATTTGGAGGAGTTCCAGCTTGTGGGGTTGTTGCATTTGCTTCATTTGAATAAGGAGAAAAACCATAAGCATTGAATGCCCTAACTCTATAATAGTATGTAGTATTTGGATTCACATTATCTATAAATTCATTAACATTTGCTGATAAAGTTTTAATCTCTGTATAAACTCCACCTAACTCTTTTCTCTCAATTTTAAAACCATCTTCATTATCTGAATTATCTGTAAATTTTACTTTTATTTCATTAGAAGATAAAACTTCAAGAATCAAATCACTCGGGGCGTCTGGTATAGTTCCACAAGGTGGAGTTGTCACTGTTTTTTCATTAGAAGAGTTTTCTCCATATTCGTTAAACGCAAAAACTTTGTAAGTATATGTTTTATTCTCATCAACTGATGTGTCTGAATAAGAATTAGAATCTACTCCAACAGTAGCTATTGTTTCAAAACTTCCGCTCCCCTCTTTTCTTTCGATTCTAAACCCATTTTCATCATCTGAATTATCATTCCATGTGAGATTCACTTCACTACAGGAAGATGCTGATGCATTTAAATTTGAAGGAGCATTTGGTGCAGTACCAAGAGGAAGAGTTGTTGCATTTTTCTCATTTGAATAACCTGAGTGACCAAAAGAATTAAATGCTCTTACTCTATAGTAATATTTTGTATCTGGAGTAAGTCCAGTATCATTGAATGTATTTATGTTAGGACCGACTTCTTGTATTTGAGAATATGTTCCACCTTCAATTTTTCTCTCTATCTTAAAACCATCCTCATTATCTGAATTGTCCTGCCAATTAAGATTTATCTGTTCTGATGAAATAACATTTAAGGTTAAATTTGAAGGAGCACTTGGTGCAGTACCACATAATGGAGTTGTTCTACTTATTTCATTTGAATATCCAGAATCACCATAAGAATTTTTTGCTTTAACTTTATAGTAATATTTTGTATTTGGTGATACTGTTGTATCAGAATAAATTGTTGTATTCGAAGGTAATGTTGCTTTTACTGAAAAACAACAATCGCCTTCTTTTTTTCTTTCAACAATAAAGTTTGTTTCATCATCAGAATTATCCTGCCAAGTTAAATCTATCTGATTGCAGGAAATTATCGTACCAGAAAGATTTGTTGGTGAAGATGGTGGAGAACCAAGAGGTAGAGTTTTTGTAGAAGCAACATTTGAAGAACTTGATTCATTTAAATCTCTTTTTGCTTTAATGATATACCAATATTTTGTATCTGGTGAACAAGATGAATCAATATAACTTAAATTTGTTGCACTTATCGATGCAAGACCTGTGTAAACAATACCATTTAAACTTCTCGAAATTACAATATTTGTAGCATTTGAATCAACAGGATCCCAGTTCAATCTTATAGAGTTAGATGAAAGAGATGTTGCTGTAAGATTTGTTGGTGTTTTTAATGCATAAACAGTTAAAACTGAATTATCAAAACTATCACCAGCACTGTTGTAGGTTCTAACTTGGTAATTATGCAAACCATAAGAAACTCCTGTTAAAGTTTTTGAATGTGTTGTATTAGGTAATGTATCAATTAAATTTGATATGATAATTGGTATTGGTGGTAAGGGTGGTGATGGTGTAAATTTAACAAGTTCATAAATTTTAAAACCAGAAATAGTTGTTCCTGATGGATAGTTTGTATAACTCCAGACAAGATAAACATTGTTCCCTTGAGCGCTACCAGAAAGAGAGTTCACACCTTTTGGATAGGTTTTTAAAGACACTTCTGATGTCCAACCCGAGAAATCATCATGTATTGCTGTGTCGTCAAATCGCCTTAATGTTAAAGAATATTTATAAGTTGTATTAGGTAAAACTCCTGTATCTGTATAAGTTGTTACTGTTTTATCTAATGTTGCGATTTTACTTGGAAAATCTGGTCCTGGAACTGTATTTCTCCAAACTTCAATTTTACTTGAGTATGTATCAATTGTGTTCCAGCTAAGTTTCAAATGATATTTATTAGAAATATGTTCTACCTTAAGACCTGTGGGAATTTTTAAAACATAACTATATAGATTAGTAGTAAAATCACTGTAGACAGGAAAAATGAATTTTTCTTTTGCTCTGATTTTATAAATATGTTGACCAAGTGATTGACCTGCAAATGTTTTTTTAACATCTGGATATTTAGTTGTATCATCCTTTAAAACCCAACTTGAGCCATTCCACTCATAAATTTCAAAATAAACAGTTCCTAAACCAGAATAAGAATATTCCCATTGAAGGAAAATAGATGTACCCGAAGAAAAAGCACAGGGATTTTTAGGTTTATCAAGATTTGTTATTCCAAAAGTCACATTCAGATTGGATAAAGAGAGTAACAAAATTAAAATTAATAAGGAAGTTAGAGTTAAAATTTTTTTAGTCTTTTTAAAGTTCAAACATATCATTAAACACCTCCATTTCCTCCCTAATTTCCTATTTTGTCTAATTTTATTTCGACTTAATAAAAAATTTAGAAAGTATTGATAAAATTATTATATACTTTCTTGGATAAAAAAAATAAAGATGTCCAAATTTTTTTTATATTTTATTTGTAAATTTAGTAATAATAAAATAGAATTGAATTATGAAAAAATTGATTTCTGCTGGTGGAGTAATTATTTATCAAAATAAAGTTCTTCTTTTAAAAAGAGAAAAAAGTTGGGTTTTTCCAAAAGGCAAGGTTAAAGAAGGGGAAAGTTTGATTCAAACTGCAATAAGAGAAATTTTTGAAGAAACAGGAATTAAAGTGAATGATAAAAGTATTGAAATTGGTAATACAAATTATAAATATATGACAAACGATGAACAATTTGAAAAAACTGTTTATTATTATCTTTTTATAGTTAGTGATGTATCAGTCAATATTGAAAAAACTTTTTTAGGTTATGGATGGTTTTATTTTGATGAAGCATTAAAATATGTTACATATAAAAACGACAAAAAGATATTAAAAAATGCAATAAAAAAATTAAGGGAGGTTTTTTAAACCTCCCAGTAAAATCTTTTAAATC